>Ga0172381_10007030_pt1 | contig 11200 bp, 10 predicted proteins | sample Leawel6488metaG_FD_119754 | JGI IMG/M metagenome (GOLD analysis project Ga0172381, IMG submission 119754) | Leachate microbial communities from a municipal landfill in Southern Ontario, Canada - Leachate well 64-88 metaG | ecosystem: Engineered > Solid waste > Landfill > Unclassified | place... | reverse complement strand
TCTACATCATCGGTTATCGCCTTAATCATCTTGATCGCCGCCTCTGATTTTGCGGCATCGCTAGAACCCACCAATACAGTGCCGTCATCCTTTATATCCACGCTTGCGCCCGTAGCGGCTATTATAGCCTTTATATTCTTCCCGCCCGGGCCGATAAGCTCGCCGATCTTCTCGGTGTTTATCTTGAGAACGTCGATACGCGGGGCATAACTGGATAGCTCATTACGCGGAGCCGGTAAGACCGCACTCATTTTCCCCAGAATAATCATCCTTGCTTCCTTTGCCTCAGCTAGACACCTCTCTAACAACTCTATGGATATACCGTCGATCTTTAAATCTAACTGCACCGCAGTCATACCAGAGGTAGTACCGGCGACCTTAAAATCCATATCTCCGAAATGGTCTTCAAGACCTGCGATATCGGTAAGTATAAGTTCTTTATCATTATCTTTAATTAATCCCAGGGCAATTCCGGCAACCGGGGCCTTGATAGGCACCCCTGCATCCATCAGGGATAATGTTGCAGCACAAACCGTAGCCATGCTTGAAGAACCGTTAGATTCCAAAATCTCAGAAACCACCCTTACGGTATAAGGAAAACTCTCCCTGGAAGGCATAACCGCAAGGATAGACTTTTCCGCCAAGACGCCATGGCCGATCTCTCTTCTGCCCGGGCCCCTTACCGGACCGGTTTCTCCGACGCTAAACGGCGGAAAACTATAATGCAGCATGAAATTCTTATACTTCTTGCCTTCCAAAGCCTCTACCATCTGCTCATCTTCACCCGTACCCAGAGTAGTTACCGCAAGGCTCTGTGTCTGGCCGCGGGTAAATATGCTTGAGCCATGGGTACACGGCAAAACCGAAACCTCACAAGTGATTAATCGAATATCTTTCAGGCCTCTGCCGTCCAAACGAACATTCTCCCTGAGTATCTTGCTTCTTACTTCCTCTTCTTCGACCTCAGAAAGCGACATCTTAACCTGATCAACTGTATACCCCTCAAGGGTAAGTTTTGCCTCCAATTCCTTACCTAATAAATGCACCGACTCTTCGCGGTCCTCTTTCTTAGCTAATCCGTATACCTCTTTAAGCCTTTCGCGCGAGAGCTCTGTAACCTTAGATTTTAATTCCGCAGGGATCTTTTTAAGTTCAACGGCCCTCTTTTCCCGGCCGTACCTTTTTGTAAATTCTTCCTGCATCAATATCAAGTCTTTTAAATGCCCCTGCCCGAATTTTACGGCGCTAAGATAATCCTCTTCAGAAACCTCTTTAGCCCTTGATTCAAGCATGACTATACCTTTATTGTTCATTACTATAATAACCTCTAGGTCGGCGATATCCAGCTGACCATATGTAGGATTTATAACTAACGCCCCCTCAACCCTAGCTACGCGGCAGGCGGCAAGCGGGCCGTTAAAAGGTATATCTGAAATACATAGCGCCGCCGATGCTGCATTAACCGCTAAAACATCGGGGTCATTCTCTCCATCGCTGGATAAAACAATAGCCATTACCTGAACATCATTAAATAACCCCTTTGGGAAAAGCGGCCTTATAGGGCGGTCAATGAGCCGCGCAGTAAGAATTTCGCTCTCCGAAGGCCTTCCCTCCCTTTTAAAAAAACCTCCGGGGATCCTTCCGGCGGCATAAGTCTTCTCCTGGTATTCCACGGTAAGAGGAAAGAAATCGCGCCCTTCCCTTACTTCACGCGACATACACGCCGTAGCCAAGACAACGGTTCCGCCATAAGCTATGGTTACAGAACCATTAGCCTGTTTGGCAATCCTGCCTGTCCCTAAGGTTAAATCACGCTCTGCAAACTTTATTTTCAGACTGTTATCGCTCATTTTATTTATAATTAGTCCTTTATTTTACTTTCTCAAGTGAAGCTTGGCCAGAACCTCTTCGTATTTCTTGGTATCCTTACTCTTGAGATAGTTGAGGAGCCTACGGCGCGTACCTACCAAGGTAAGCAAACCGCGGCGGGAATGGAAATCTTTCTTGTGGAGTTTAAAATGTTCCCCTAGGAGATTAATCCTCTCGGTTAATATCGCTATCTGGACCTCAGCTGAACCTGTATCCCTGGCGTGGACCTTAAAATTATCGATAATCTTTGCCTTATCTTCCTTTACTAAAACCAAAACTGCTCACCTCCTCTTAAATTCTTTATTATTATATGTCAATTTTAACCTTAAGTCAACAGAACAAATATTATTTTTGATTTATTGCTTGCCCTCAGACTCCGACACAAAGGTTTTGATTTCCTCAATATTCTCTAAGATCAGCTTAGCCTTGCTCAGGCCGAATGAAAATGGGTACTGATCATTTTCATCCCTTTTAATCACTAGAACCGGCTTACCCTTAAACTCACTACGCTCAACCATTTTTTCTCCTTTTTTCTTTAGATTGATATTGTATAACTAAAAGGTAGATTGTACAACAATAATTTTCTTTATTTATATCCCCGGGCTCAAACCGTCTCTTTACGGCTGCTTCTGCGTAAGGCCTTAACCATGCGCTCGTAGGCCTCTTTAGGAGTTTTACCCTCAGTCAGGTGGTCACAGCAAAGAGCCGCGTAACCTAAACGGTTTCTAATCTTAAAAATGCTAACCTTCAAATGCCCGATCTTAGCATCCATGTAAATAATCCTTAGCGTATTTTTGCCGAAGGGCAAATTTGATTATAGGCGCAATAGGCGCAGGCCATATAGGCAGGCGTGGCCTTGAAATCTTCATTACCTATGCCCTGGGCAACCTCAACGATGTCTTCTTTTATTTCATCTAAATCTTCCTCGGATATCTCCCTTGATCCGATAATACCTGACTCCAGGAAATACAAAGCAACTCTCTTAGGCAGCCTGCCGAAGATACTCTGATAGGCAAGCGAATAAAGCCTAAGCTGACTGCTTGTCTTTACGCGCTTATCGGCATCTTTCTGATGTTTTATTTCCGAGGTCTTAAAATCCATAATCACAGCGCCTTCAGGCTCTTCATCCACCCGGTCAAAACGCCCGGTAATCTTTATATCTTTAAATTTGAAATTAAAAGGCTCTTCGATAAGCTTCGGGCTAACCTTGCGCCTTTGCTCATCCTTAAAAAATCTGGTTAAGGCTGCCTCTCCCACACAAAGGCGTTCTTCTTGATGTTTTAAATCGATAAAACCCTGCGGATCAAAACTAACCCTGAAGGCATTAAGTATATCGGCCAGAGACATATTCCTGCCGGACATTCTATACTGATAATATTTACTTACCGCATCGTGCATTGCCCGGCCATAGATAACCGTATGGTGTTCCATTATGGGAACGCGAAGAATATTCACATATTTATATTTCAAAGGGCAGGTTTTATAATCGTCAATCTGGTAATAATAGAGCGCTATCGGCTTAGCCTGCAGCTTCTCTTTAATTTTAACCGATTCCTTTCTGGGGGCAAAGCGCTCAATAGCCTCTATCGCGCTTACCTTCTTTTTATCTTTATCCTTAACCTCTTGGCCTAATGCCTCTAAGACAAACTGGCTAACCTTGCGCAATCGCTTTCCTCCGTAATCTTCCGCGCTGGTTAAATAGAGCTCTTCTTTTGCCCTGGTCATACCTACATAAAAAAGCCGGCGCTCTTCCTGTATATGAAAATCTCCGGTAGGTAAAACCTCCTTTATCAAAAGATCGGGTAATTCAATACCGCCGCTCCTGCGTGGCCAGGGGAAACGCCCCTGCACCAGGCTGACTAAGAAAACAACCCTAAATTCAAGGCCCTTGGCCTTATGTATCGTAAGCACATTGACCGCATCGGAATCTAAATCCGCCTCAACCGTAGGAGGGTCATCTCCTGCCTCGATTAGAAGATTAAGGTAATTTACAAAAATCATTACCCGGTCTTCTTTAGCAACCAATTCAAAATCACGTACATGGTTAAAAAACTTAGCCAGATTCTGGATTTTAGACTCATTCTCAAGGCTTTGCTTGCCGGTCAACCTCTTTAAATATTGCGAATCGGAAAGAAAGGCATATAAAAGCCTGCCGGTAGTTTCTCTGCGGCTAATATTAAGGTACCTGTCAATATCGCTTAAAAGTCCGGCGATCATCTCTTTTGACTCCGGGCTGACTGACTCAAGCTCCGCAATGGAACCTATCTCCGTAAAGACAGAATATAAAGATTTATTCCGGCGCCGGGCGTAATGGCTGCAAAGGGAAAGATCGCTAAGTTTTATAGGATAAATTTCGCAGCTTGCCAGATAATATAGGCTTAAAGAATCGGAGGGATTGGCAATCACGCGTAGGAAATTTATGCACAAGCGCACCTCTTCCCTGGTATAAAGGCCCTGGTTACCGCTAAACTGCCAAGGGATACTCTGCATATTCAACGCCTGCAGGAAACTTTCCGCATCGGAATTGGAACGTACCAATATTGCAAAGTCCCGGTACCTGAAAACTTTACTTGCCACCTTATCCTTTATTATCTTTGCCACATTATCAGCTTCAGTAGAAAGGGTATCGAAATGCAGATGCTGCGGCAGCCTGCCTTCTTTAGCTACCCCGGATAAACGTTTATTAATATTAGCCTTTACCTCAAAACGCTCCGGATTATTGTTCTGGATGAGCCTGTAGGCCGAATCCAATATCGGCTGGGTTGAGCGGTAATTCTGAATCAGGCTTATCTTCTCAGCGTTAGGAAATTCCCTGTCAAAATTAAGAATATTACTGTAGGCAGCGCCTCTCCATCGATAAATACACTGGTCATCATCGGCAACCACGGTAATATTCTTATACTGCGCCGCCAAAATCTTTATAATCTGAAATTGAGCGAAATTTGTATCCTGAAACTCATCCACCAGTATGTATTTAAACTGCCCCTGGTATTTTTTTAATACTGCCGGGTGTTTACGTAAAAGCTCAAGGGCCATATAGAACTGGTTTCCGAAATCAAGCAGGCTTTCCCTGGCCAATAATTCCTGATATTTTATATAAGCCCGGGCAACCTCCATCTGCAGCTGCGCCTCCTCCTGAATAGCCGCATCATCCTTATTCTCCTGAGCCCTAACAGCAAATTCTTGAGCGTATCTGAAATATTCTTCCGGAGAGATATCCTCATCCTTAGCGCGGCTAAAAAAAGAAATCATCGCTTCAATAAAACGAGTAGGCTCAGCCAAGGGGCGGAAATAGCTCAGGTTAAATTCAAAGAGGTGCTCACGGAAGAAAACCGCTGATTCCGCCTGTGTTAAAACCTTAAAATCGGGGTTAAGCCCGGCTATAAACGCATTCTCCCGAAGAAGCTTATCGCCAAAGGCATGAAAAGTAGATATCCAAATACCGGTATACCCGTAGGGGAGTAATATATCCACGCGCTCCTGCATCTCCCGGGCTGCCTTATCCGTAAAGGTAAGCGCCAATATCTCATCGGTCTTGGCTAATCCTTCAGCAATAAGCCAAGAAATTCTGCGGCTGATAACGCGGGTTTTGCCGGTACCGGCACCGGCAATAATCAATAACGGCCCCTCTCTATGGGTTACCGCCTTCAGCTGTTCATCATTTAAGCTATCTAGTATTTTGTCATTCATCTTTGTATATTCTATCTTGACAATATCCTAAATTCAAGTATACTTATTTAATTAATAATTAAGGAGTAAATAAATGCTTAAAAAATGTGCTATATGTAAAAAAGGCGAACTCAAAGGAAAAACCGTTACCCGTAAAGGACAGTATAAAGCAAAGGGCGGCACTGGCTCTAAGATCAGCCGCTGGACTATGCGAAAATTCTTCCCTAACCTGCAGAAGATGCGTATTATTATCGACGGACACCCAAGAAAAGTCTACGTCTGCGCCAAATGCATCAAAAAAGGCAATATTAAAAAGGCCTAAACCCTCTACCTGAAGAATATATCCTTTGCCTCTAAAATAACCGAGGCCTCATTCAACCAGTTATCCATACGCGCAGTATAGACCATATCAAAAGCTTCCGCTTCTTTAAGGCTGTTCTTTAATGCCCGCATGCCAAAACCAATCACCTCTCTGGTATAACAACCATCGCTAACGTAAAATTTCAATGTCTCGCGCGCTAAATCCCTGGGCTCACCCTTTAACTTAAGTTTCCGCGTAAGAAATAAAGGCTCCCTGTTTCCCACTCCAAAAGGGGCAAGCTTCTCAAGTTCCCCCGCTGCCTTTTCCTCTAAATCCGAAAGTCCCAGCTCCATATCAATATCTAAACTCGGCAAAAGGTCTTCCAGTGATAATTGCTTGTGGGCAAGCCTATTTATGCTATCCCTAAAATCATCTATGCTCTCACGGGTAATAGTAAGCCCTGCCGCATGGGCATGCCCTCCGAATCCATCCAGAAACCGGCTGCATTCCCCGAGGGCATTAAAAAGATGGAAGTTTTTTATAGAACGCGCGGAACCCTTGCACATTTTCTCGTTTAAAGAGATAACTATCGCCGGACGATAAAACCGGTCTGCCAACTTCGAGGCAACAATACCTAAAACGCCCTGATGCCAATTTTCTTTAGCTACCACTATAACCTTATGCTCTTTAAAATTCACGTCCTTATTAATAATTGCCTCCGCCTCCTCCATTATCCTGCTCTCTAAACGCTGACGCGCACGGTTATGCTGCTCAAGGAGATCAGCTAACTCCTGCGCCTTTTCATCATCGCTGCTGAGTAAAAGGTTTAAAGAGTCCTGGGCAGAACCAATGCGCCCGGAGGCATTCAGGCGGGGGGCAAGAATAAAACTGATGAAAGCAGGATTAAACTTATTGCCGCGTATACCGGCTTTATTTATAAGGGCTTTAAGTCCGGGCCTTCTAGCCTTAGAGATAACCTTGAGGCCCTCTTTGACAATTATGCGGTTTTCTCCGGTTAAAGGCACTACATCAGCCACAGTCCCTATAGCAACTAAATCAAGTTCATCAATCAGGCTAGAACCCGAAAGAGCCTGGCATAATTTAAAAGCAACCCCTACCCCGGCTAAATCACGGTATTTATACGGGCTGGCATTGACCTTAGGATTAATTATACCTACCGCGCAAGGCAGGTCATGACCAAATGGCTGGTGATGATCAGTTATAATAGTATCGATATTATTCTTCTTTAGCTCATGGATCTGGCGCATATTGCCTATCCCGCAATCTACGGTAATTAATAGCCCTACCCCGCTTGCCTTAGCAATAGATAGAATGTCTTTGCTTAAACCATACCCCTCCTTAATCCGATGCGGCATATAATATTCTGTGAATATGCCCAGCTTCTTTAGGCTGTTGTGCAGGAGTGCCACGCTAGTTATGCCGTCAACATCATAGTCGCCGAAAATCATAACCTTTTCCTTATTTCTTGCCGCCTGCTTGATCCGCTCAACCGACTTCTTCATGTCGGGGAATGAAAAAGGGTCGAGCATCTGCCTGAAACCTGCATTCAAGAATTCATCGGCCTGAGAAACGGAAGAAATGCCCCGGTTAATCAAAACCTGGGAGGTAATCCCGGAAATCTTTAACTCTTTACTTATTTTCTCCTGGAGGGATGGATTAAGAAGCGGGAGATTGAGTATCTTATGGGCATGCATAGACTACATTTTATCAGGTTTAGAGATACCCAGTAAATCCAAACCCGTAGCGATAACTATACTTACTCCTTCGATAAGGGCAAGCCTGGCCTTAGAAAGGGCCTCATCATCGGTTAAAACCCGGTGCAAATCGTAGAATTTGTGGAAGGCTTCGGCAACTTCCTGTAAATAAACAGTCAGCATATAAGGATCCTGGGTATTCAAGCAGGCATTCAATACATAAGGGAGCTTGAGCAGTCTCTTAATTAGGAATACCTCTTCGGCTTCCTTAAGCAATGCAAGATTAGCATTCTTATCCAATTTTACCGTATCGTTACGCAAAATACTACAGATACGGGCATAAGCATACTGCACGTAATAGACCGGATTTTCCGCGGTTTCTTTCTTAGCCACATCTAAATCAAAATCAAGATGGCTTGAGATGCGCCGCGACATAAAAAAGAACCTGGAGGCATCCTTGCCTACTTCATCCAGAACCTCTCTTAAGGTTATGTATTCTCCCCTTCGGGTGGACATTTGAACGGGTTTTCCTTCCCTGAAAATAGTAGCCAGCTGAACTATCAAGATAGAGAGGGAATTGGCATCCCTGCCAAAGGCCTCTACGGATGCCTTAAGCCTGGCGATATAGCCGTGGTGATCCGGGCCCCAAAGGTTTATTAGCCACTTAAACCCCCGCTTATACTTATCGTCATGATATGCAATATCCGGAGCAAGATAGGTATAAGAGCCGTCGCTTTTTATAACCACCCTGTCTTTATCGTCCCCGAAAGACGTAGACCTAAACCATAAAGCCCCTTCCTTATCGTATAAAAATTCCTTCTTCTTTAATAAATCAAAGGCCTTCTCGATCTTGCCGCTTTTAGCCAATTCTTTCTGCGAATACCAATAATCAAAATCTACCCCAAAATCCACCAGATCTTTCTTAATCAGGCCTAAAATATATTCTGCCGCAAAATCACCCAAGGCAGAATCATCTACCCCTTGAGCTATAGCTTCCCTGGCTATAGTATAGATATATTCACCCTGGTAATAATTCTCAGGGAATTCTATTCTCTCATTAGATAACTCTTTTATTCTTAAGGAGACTGACTTGCCCAATATATCGATTTGGTTGCCTTCATCATTTAAATAATATTCCTTTTTAACCTCGAAACCTAAGAAAACAAGAATTTTTGCTAACGCATCCCCTACTGCCGCCTGCCTGGCATGAGCAACCGAAAGAGAACCCGTAGGGTTTGCGCTTACAAACTCTATCAATACCGGCTTACCCTCCCCCATATTGGTACGTAAGGCCGCAACATTCCTGCTTAATATACCACTTAACTCTTCGTAGAGATACCTGTCGCTAAGGTAGAAATTGATGAAACCTGCGCCTTCAATCTTCACCTCTTTAATATAATCCTTCAGGCTTGTTTTTTTAAGGTGGACATCAATACCCTCTAAGATATTAAGGGCTATTCTCCCCGCAGCCATCTTTAAGGCCTTGCTTAAACGCATAGCGATATTAGTAGAGAAATCTCCGAATTTAATATCCTGCGGAGAGTCTAAACGTAAATCACCACATAAAGCAGGGTCAATCTTTAAGTTAACTAAAGATAATTTTATTAATTTGATTATTTCTTCCTGAATATTTTCTTTCATGGAGGGATTAGGCTGCTCTTACTCTTTTTGCATCGGACCAGAGGCGCTCAAGACCATAAAATTCACGCATTGGTTTATAGAATATATGGGTGATAACCGAATTGAAATCAAGAACTACCCAACCTGACTCATCATTTTGGGCTAAGGAGGAGAGCGGTTTTATTTTATCCTTGATTAAATCCTGCGCTATTGCCTGGGCAATTGCATTTACCTGCCTCATAGAGGTAGCGCTTGCAATCACAAAATAATCGCAGAAAGCGGCAACCTTACGGATATCCAAGATTACCACCTTCTGCGCCTTCTTGGACTTAGCAATCAAAGCAATACGTTGTGCTAACTTCTTTGTCTCTATTTTAACTATACCTCTTATTTAAAATACCTATTTACCTAATATTTTATACATACCGGTGCCACAGGTAGAACATTTGCCCTTCATCGCCTGGCGGCCGTTCTTCATAGTAACCTTCTGTTCGTCCTTCATCTCTTTTTTAGCCTTGCATTTAACACAATAACCTGTTTCTGCCATTTTTTCCTCCTTATTTTTTCAACTATACTTGTTTATTATACAACTTTAAGGCAAAAGGTCAATTTTTATTTATAAAGACGGGAGCCATTCTCCTCCTCTATCTCTCCGACTATCTCTTCAATCAAATCCTCAAGAGTTAAAAGGCCCAGGGTCTTTTTATTTTTATCTACCACTATAGCCATCTGGACTCTATCTGCCTGGAACCTGCGCAACAACTCATTCACCCGCATAGTCTCCAAAGCATAATAGGGGTTATGTATGAGGTCCTGCAGAAGGAATAACCCCTTATCCCTTAGAATATAGAGCAAGTCGCGGGCATAGATTACCCCCACAATATTATCGATAGTGCCGTTATATACCGGAAGCCTCGCATGCCCCTCCTCCACAAACATGTTTAATAGCTCCTCAGAGTTAATATTTATATTTACCGCCACAATCTCATCCTTAGGGATCATGCAGTCGCTTACCTTAGTATCTCCGAATTCAAAGATGCGATGGAGCATCTTCCTTTCCTCGTCGCTTACAACCCCCTCTTCCTTGCCCACCTCAATCATAAGCTTTAACTCTTCCTCGGTTATCAGTGGAGAGCGCTTTAGCGGGTCTATGCCAAATAGTTTAAGCAAGGTATTGCTCACCCAGATAAAAAATTTAGTAAAAGGCCCCAACAGTTTTACAAAACCCTCCATTATGGGCGCCACAAACAGAGATACCTTTTCGGTGTGTTTCGCAGCAAAAATCTTGGGGGTAATTTCGCAAAATATAAGCACAAAAAAAGCTGTAATAAAAGTAGCAATTAAAGTACCCCAGTTAAACCCGAATATAGGGATGCATAAAGCAGTTATTATCGCCGACATAGCGATATTGACAAAATTGTTCCCGATCAAGATAGCTGCGATAAACTTATCCATCTTCCCCGATAACCTCTGGATGCTCTGGGCTTTTTTAATACCCTTGGCAACCATATGGCGTAGCCTTATCTTGCTTAAGGCGATAATCGATGTTTCCGACGCCGCAAAGAGAAACGAAACTATCGCCAGGATTACAAACAATACTGAAACTACTATGATATTACCCATATTTAACTTAAATTAAGGCGCTCACTAATTTTATCTTCAGCTCCCTTAAGCGGACCGATTAAACTCAGGTTAAGATTATCCTCTTTAAAAAGAAACCTGGCACATTTAAGGATATCTTCTTTGTTTATCCGGTTAACCTCATTAATTATCTCCTCTAAAGAATAGATCTTCTCTAAGGTAGCGGTGGTCTCTCCTATCCAGAGCATATGCTCCATAGTATCTTCCAACCCTAGCTTTAACTGCCCTATATAAAACTCCTTTGCCCGGTTAAACTCACCTTCTTTAACTAAGGATTCCTTGGCCTTAACAAGCTCCTTTAAAATCAAAGATATGGCATCGGGCACCTTACGGTTATCAATCCCGGCATGCACCAGGAAAGCCCCGGTATCATAAAAACGTTTTA
>Ga0172381_10007029_pt1 | contig 11200 bp, 19 predicted proteins | sample Leawel6488metaG_FD_119754 | JGI IMG/M metagenome (GOLD analysis project Ga0172381, IMG submission 119754) | Leachate microbial communities from a municipal landfill in Southern Ontario, Canada - Leachate well 64-88 metaG | ecosystem: Engineered > Solid waste > Landfill > Unclassified | place... | reverse complement strand
GGGTCTCTTACCACCGGACGAATATCGGGTGGAAGAACTTTTACAACATCTATTATATATTTCTTTTCAAATAATTCCTTAGCGATATCAAGATCTAATACTTCTGCAATGAATCTTAATGAAAGTATGAAACTATATAGACCGGTAATTCTTATGGGAACTATAAACCACCCTGGAATAAAATTCATAGTATCAACTATCTTGAGTTTATCAGCAGTATGTGTTATTGCTAAATATCTTGATGTTGCGGCAAGAGCATCTGCTTTTTTCGGATCTAATAGATGTTTATGTTGACTACCAACAATCTTTTTAAAATATTTTCTTTTTGTTGATTTTATAACTGGAAACACTAGTGTTATTTTTCCAAATGTTCTTAAACGAAGATCACTTGGACCACACAAGACGCCACATTTGTCGCATATTTTTCCACCGTCTACAGACTCTGTATTTAATTTTCCACATCGACATCTAAAATCATGTATTGGCCCAAATATGGATTCACTCAATAATCCATTTTCGTCTATATTTGAGTATTTGCCAGAGTAAAATTTTATACTTGTTACTTCGCCTCCCAAACATCTTGCCATTGTCTCCTCCGACTAGTCCTTGGATATTATATCATTTATAATATTAAGTACCATTCGTTCTTCAGTTTTCTTTTTTCCAAGTTTCTCTGCTTCTTTTGAAGCCTCTGTGTTTGCTTTACTTTGTGATTTTTTGTCTTTTGTTTTATTTTCATGAATTTCTGCAAATACATTAACTGCTTTTACTGGAATATTATTAAGCATGTATTGATCGTTTTTAAGTTTATTAATTAATGCATTACTAATTTTAAATTTGAATCGTATGACATCTTGTCCAACCCTATTCGAACGAGTTTTAAATGATATAAATTTTCCAAAACTTCTGATAGAACATGCTCCATCATTTAAAGTTTTGTGAAGTATTAATTGAAACAAATATTGAGTAATTTGTTGAATAGGTGCATTTGGAAACTTCTTTTGGAGTTCAAGTTCAGCATCTTCAGGTAGTCGAAACACTTCTCCTCCTAGAATTAGAATGGGATTAGTTCACATAGTTTCTCACCAGTTTTTAATACAACATTGTGTCGAATTGGTACTACACATGCAAAACCGTCTTTAACAAATCTAACATCAATTCTGTCTGCTACATCACTATGAATTTTAATATTAAAAGTATCTGAATTAATAGTGAGATTGTTAATTGGAATATAATACATTCTTCCTTGTAATAAATTTACTCTGCCATTAGATGCTTTTATAACATTTTGTTCATTTGTTGCTAAAAATACATAACCAAGTTCAACGATTGTATCACTGAAATCGGCAAGAACAAAAATATTTTTTGAAATTTCCGAAGGAGAAATTTCAATGGTTTCTGAAATTTGTTCTTCAGAAACATCTTCTTGAAGTGTTGAAAAAACTTCATCTAATTTATTTTTTTTACTCATTGTTATAACCTCTCTTTGGTTTTATTTTAATTGTTTGTCGAGCAAGAGCAACAATATGTTTACATCCGCTTGGAACATTATATTGATTTTTTTCTTTTGGTCTGCTTATAATTGATCTAACAAAACTTATCGATTTAAGCAAACTTCCAGCTTTAAATACTGCATTAGCAAACTCATATTTAAAGCTCTCACAGGTACAAAATACTTTGACGGGAGAATTAAGATGTATTACTTCATCTTGAATTTCTATCTCTTGTTGATATTTATCAGTGTTGGCGTGTATAATAATTTTATCTTTTATAATATTGTGATTAATATTATTAAATCTTACTTCGCCAATAGATTTCTCTCTATCTTTGTATGCTGCTGGAAATTTTGAAAAATAACCAAGTGTTAATGACATATTTTATCCCTTCATTGTCTCGGTTTTGTGTAATCCAACCCAATCGTTTTAAATTGGGTTGGATTACAATTCTTTAATTTTTTATACTATTTTATTTGTCTTCGGGAACATCTACCCACATCTTCTCCTCCTTCAAAGAATATATTAATCAAGACCATTCCTGATTAACACTAACATAATTTCTATATAACTTCTTTGAATATTAAAAATCTGTCTATATAAAATTAGACAGATTTTTAAAGAGAATTTACATTACGTTTTCTAAAATAATTATTTCTATATATTTTATGAAATTTATGAAAATCGTTTAGAACAAAATATACACTTGTTTGATTCTTCTACATAAACATCATAGTTTTCTGGAAGAAACCATGTTCCGATTTTATTAAATAGTTTTACCGTCATATCGTTCCATTCTTTATTATATTTACTCTTATCGTGATGAAATCCGTCTGGGCTTTTGTCACAATTTTGTTTCATAATAAATTCTCCAATTTTGTTCGTAAATTGACAAAAAATTTTTGGATTTGAAAATTCGAACTTGAGTTATAAAAAATTTATTTGATTATTGTTGATATCTTTGATCGGCAAGAACTGTTATTGGTTTATATAAATTATTTAAGATAATATCTTGAAACAAAATATACTTACACTTTTATATAGAAATCATAACTATAAAATTAAATTTAAAAATATTAATATAATAAATCACATTAAAATTTTAATCTCAATAAAAGATTAAAACATTTTCTAACTTGTATTTAAATTAGATATAACTAGATCTGAATCTAAATATATCTAGAAGTAAATCTGAGTAAAAATATTCAATATATCTACAGTTACAAAATATTCTTTAAGGATTTTTCCTATTGAACTCCAAAGCAGTTTAATAGTTTTTATAACAGTGGAACTATGGTTTTTCACCACCCAGAGCTTTTAATATTCATCAATCAAATATTTTATTTACTAATTTCTTCTACTAATAAATCAAGAGCTTTCAATCCAGTTTCATCTAATTTAATTTTTTCAGTTTTATATGTTCCTGTAGTTACAAAATGTTCTAAAGCTTCAATTGCATCTTCTTCAGAAGTGTATGATGCCATAATAACTGGAACAGGACTATTTACAATTAAAGCAACAAGATCTGTTCCTACTACACTGAATCCTAAAATAAATTTCTTTTTAATAAAAGTAGTACCCTTTAAATTTTTTACATATTCTTCTTTCTGTAAATCTTTTACAAATTCTTCAACGAATTTTTTAGCAGCGCTTGCCGATTTTTTTACTTCTAATAGATGATCTTCCATTCTGTAAATTAAATTGACCTTTGCATAAATATTAAAAAGTTTTTGTACAGTTTGAATAATTCTAATTTCTGTAATTTGACTTGCTGGTGCATATAGTACCGAAGTCTCACCTTGTAACCATAGATATTTTGTTTTTTGATCTATAGCGAGAAGGTTTTTTGTGTATGAACTGAATTCTTTCTTTTCCATGATATCTCCTTTTTTATTTTGTATAAAACATCAAAATTTAGTCAGACCAACATTAAATTATATTTTAATTTTTCTCAGTTATTTCAGATCTATAAAAGCATTAAACGACTATGTTTTTCTAATTATAATTAAGCACTCTTTCTGTTTTATTAAAATTAAAAATTTTATAAATATATTATTTCTATATAAAATTTAGTAAAACAAGAATATTGATATCGGCAAGAGCGGAAAATATAAATAATATTTTTTCTAAAAATATATAGAAATAATACATACGAAAGGTCCCAAGAAGAACGTTGCAGACACACAATATGTCTATTCTATTTTGAATAACGTTTTCTTTTGTGGCCTTTCATAAATGTTCAAGGGAGGTATAATGGAACTAGCAGTTACAAACATGTTTATTAAGGATTTGCAATTTTTTGGTATAATGAAAAGCAGTATTATAAAAGATTTTCATGATGTTAAATTAAAGATTGAATTTTATAAAATTTTAACGTCTGATCGACAATTAGTAGAAATGGTTGAAAAAAGCTGTTTAGAAGATCATATAAATCCAAATGCATTAAAATTAGTTAGTAGTGAATTAGTATATACCAAAATTATGAACTATAATGATTCTGAATATTTTAGAAACTATTTAAGTTTCGTGTGTTCTAGAAATTTATATGAAGACAGGAAATTAAGTAAAGTTTGGATTATAGAATTTAAATTTCCAAATTCAGGAGATGTTAATTTCTTTAGAATTAATTTAACTACAGATCAAGTAACAAGATTGTATAGCCAAATTAATTCTTTTTATTCAAATTTTATGTTGTTTTCAGCAATAGCTAAACAATATGTTATTGAGCAACCCAAAGAAGAAATCAAATCTAAGAAAGTGACTGAATATGCAAAAGATGTTGAAAACATAGCTATTGGAATAGAAACTCAAAGAGTTTCCCAGCTCTCGCCGCAAACAAAAGAGAGAAATGAATTAGATGATATATTTGAATTGTGTTTAAACAGTTCAATTAAATCTAGTTTAATTCATTATACTTTTAATTATTTTAAATATTTTACAAAAGATCATTGCAAAATTCAGACGAATCAAAAAGGTCAAGTACAATATATATTACCACTTCTCGTTCCTGGTAATTTAAATTTTGATAATTCATATTTTGATTCGTTAATTCAAGCAAACGGATCAGTTTCGTCTAGTAATGTTATTTTTGCTATTAAAAAGATTTTAAATAATTTACTTTTAAATTATAGTAAGTATCATGAAAAACCCATAATGATCATGATGATGGGTTATTTATTATTTGTCTATATGCTAAAATATCTAAACGATACAAATAAAGAATCATTCAGAACTCATTTTCGAAGATTAGTATGTGATGCTGATTCTCAGTCTGGAATATTAAGATCTTTAATTGCAACATCTACTTTTAAAGATTTTACAAATAAAATATTTTTTAAGATTGTTAATATTTGTCCAACCGAAGCGGCAAACGATCAAGAAATTGAAAGAATAAATACTCTTTCACAAGAATATAAACATCTTGTCCCTGTATCTCAAGAAGAATTTGTTGAAAAGGTATTTACAAGAATTAATGATCAAACTGGTAGTAAATTGCCTAAATTTTTTAAACTATCAAATAAAAAAGTAATAGACATCTCAAAATATATATTACAAAAGAAACAAACAATTTCATATTCTACAGTGTTGTTTGATCCTGACCAAACACTTGATCAAGATCAATCTGAAGACAAGTTATATAATATTCTTGATTATGAAGTAATAAATAACAGCACAAGAGTTATATCAAAAGCATATCAACATTTAATTAATTATGTAAAAAACCCAAGTTCACTATTATTACTGAAAGAAACCGATTTACCAAAAGAGATTATCAATTTATTTGATATATTGTCAAAGAAGATTTTAAATCCATCCGTTATTAGCAAGGATAACGTTAATACTTTGAATTATTATGATATTCTTGTTGAGAGCTTGCCGGACCCAAATCAATTTAATCATATAACATTAATGTATATAATTTTTCAAATTATGATACCATATCATTATGACATCTATAATACTAACCAGTTTATAGATTGTCTACTCTGAAATACAAAGGAAGGCAAATATATATGCTTAAACAACTTAAACCAGATCGTTTATATTTCATTATAAATATCGATGAATCATATGCTCCTAGAATTTTTGAAGTTCTAAAAGAAGAACAAACAAAAAAAGGTCAATGGCCGGAAGGTAATATTTCTTATAGAGAATGGGTAGAACAAACATTTGGACAAGTTGGTCTCGACGTTCTTGATAGATTAAAATCTGATATTTAAAGATTTTATATAGAAATATTTAATTTGAAATGGGGGTTATTAATTTATGTTTTTAAAAGTTATAATAATTTCCCAACACAGAAGATCATAAAGTTCTCTTTTTAGAAGATGAACTTTATGATCTTCTGTGTTTATTATTATTTAAAAAGATCTTGTCGATAATTATTTTATCGGCAAGAGTAATTTTTATTTTTTCTATAAGGAGGTATGTAATGTGACAAGAGAGGAGTTAATTAAGTACTATGTAGAACAAATAAAAGAACACGACAGATTAATTGAAATAGAAGATGCTGAAATAGTTCAAAATGAGGAGGCTATTGATCAAGATGCTCAACTTAACAAATAATACTTTTGCAGAAACAATTTTTACTTCGAATAAACCATTTCTAGTTCAATTTAGTGCAGATTGGTGTTCGGTTTGTAAAGATCTCTATTCTATGATTGAACAATTAGAACAAGAATATCAAAATCAAGTTATTTTTGTGAAAATTGATGTTGATAATGATGCAGATCTTGCCGATCAATTTAAAATAGATAAATTGCCAACTTTTCTATTATTTAAGGATAGAGAAATTGTTGATTGTATAGTTGGCGCAGAATCTTTTAATAATTTTAAAATTAAACTTGATAAAGTTGTCGAATAAAAATCCGTTTGATGATAATTTATTTTATCATCAAACGGATGTATTTTTGTTTTACTTCTTTTATAAACTTTCTTGCTCTCTTTTATAGAATATTTACTTCTAAGAACAAGAGCCATTTCCAACGGAATACGATGCTTATTTAGCTTCAATTTTTTCTTTTTTTTCACAATTTTCTCCATGTCCAAATAATTTATTTTCAATTTGTTTTAGTTCTGGCCCATGTTCATCTACAACAATTGTTCCATGGGGTTGGTTGTTGATGTCTGGTTTTTCTGTACATCCTACACATATTAATAAAATTGTTATTAAACATATAAATTTCATTTTTTTCTCCTTCTCCTTTTTCTTTTTTAAAATTATTATTTCTATATAAAATCTTTAAAAACAAAAACAAACAGAAGTTGTTTAAACCACCTACCGAAGTAAGCAGTTTAAACAGCTTCTGCTTATGCTGAGCGAGCGACCCCTCAGCCAGCAGAAGCTGGCTCGGGGAGGGCTAGAGGCAGACTTAACCTCTACCACCCTAGGGATATATCACTATATCCACTAATATTATTTCTATATGAAATCTTTGAATATCAGAAAAAAAGCGAGTTATATAGAAATATAATTATAATTTCTATATGAAATCTTTGAAAAAGAAGATAGTCGGCAGACTCGTCTTCTGATAGATATAAATCTTAATCACCGCTGCCGCAGTGCTATCTCCTTTAAGGAGGTGATTTGCGCCACTAATATTATTTCTATATAAAATCTTTGAAAATAAAAATTCGGCAAGATCTAGTTTAAGGTCTTGCCGATGAAAAATATGATTAATCAAGATATTGAATAATCATTGTCTCGGTTTTTGATCCTTTCATTTGTGGTATCAGTTTCTAATAATCGCTTCGAAAACCTCCACCTCTATTATTTGAAAGAAGAGAAGCGAAAGAAACTAAATCTAATCTGAATCTGTCACCCGCTTTAGCGGGTGATAGTTGACTATTCTTCTCCTTTCTATTTTTTAAGATTTAATCGTATCTATCGCCACATCTACTGCAACGACCACTTTCTGGATTTACAGGCCGGCCGCAACAGTATGCAATAACTGGTCGTCCACAACAATATGCTATTAGATCACCATTTGAAGTTTTATTTTGACTCATTGGTCTTAAATAAGCAGCGTGTCGCGTACAATAAGGAATTTTTTGAATTCTTCCCCTGCCAATATCAACACAAATTAATTCCACCCCATTTGTCTCACAACAAATAGAACATGTTAACATAAATATTCTCCTTTCATTTTATAATATTATTTCTATATAAGATTTTTAAATATCAGAAGAAATCTATCGGCAGGATTTCTTTTGTAGACATATATTAAATTAAATATCTTATTTTTAGGAGGGAAGTTTAATCATGACTTCTACTACATTAAAGAGCAAAAGCGAAACTAAAATCAAAAAGAAAAGAAAACCCAGAACAATAAAATCAAAGGTGGAAGGAGAAAAATCAACAACTAAAAGAAAAATTGGATCTTTTAAAGAACTAGAAAAAACTGTCGAAAAAATAGAAAATCATGTTACAATACCAGATGAAACTAAACCTACTAAAATTCAAAAATTAATTTTATTATTAAGGAGGTTTTTTTAACAATGATAAGGAAATCAAAAACAATAAGTAAAAAAACACCACTAAACCCAGCAATTGTAGAGGAAGAAATTGTTCCAGAAGATGTTTCTATTTCTGAAATTATTGCTGAAACAATTCCCGATACAGTTGTTTTAGAAGAAAAAGCAACGGTAACATTGAAAGATAAACCTATTGCTGTTGTTGAAGAATCACAAAAAATAATTATAATAGAAGAAGTTCCGGTTATTAAGGAAATAAAAGAAGAAGTAAGACATACTAAAGATTTGGACGAAATCAAGAGATTAAGAGAAAAATTGAACAACGGTACAATCTCTGATGGTGAAGCAACAATGTTATTTGAACTGCTTAAAGATTAAAAAGAAAAAGAGAAATCCTCTTCTTTCGAGGAGGATTTCTCTTTTTAAAAGAAAAGATGTCAATATCATTAGTATAATTTCTATATAAAATCTTTAAAAATAAAAATTTGTATCGGCAAGATCTACTATAAATTTCTTATAGTAGATCTTGCCGATTTTTAATTATTTAGCACATGTCTTTCTCGAAGGATGTTGTCTATACATTTTCTGTAAAGTAGGCTCAGTATATTTAAAATAACATCCCGAGAAGTTTTCCAATGATTGTCTTCCTTCTTTATCTTTTGCAACTGAAGGGAGTCTTCGTAAAAATGTTCTTGCACGATTTCCAAATGTAGAATGGATTATATCTCTTTCTTCTTCCAATTTAATTGCCCTTCGGCGATCAGAAGTGCAATTAATTTCATCTGTGTAATGTTCGTATAAAATAGTTTCATACATTGCAACTGCTTGAAAATCGACGACATCCTTAGCATCTACTGACATGTTTCTGACAGTAGCTGCCATCTTTTCGGTGAACGCGAAGTTTTCCGCTTCTTTGTCTACATACCATTGATTTATAACATCTTGCAGGGTTTCTTTTTTTATTGATGGTTTTTTGCAAGCATAATCACCTGCGTTTACAATAGTGGTAATTCCAAAGACGACTAATAACGCGACAACAGTAATGAATCTTTTTTTCATCTTTCCTTCTCCTTTTTGATTTTTTATACTACTGATTTACAAAACCTACCATAAAATTTATTATAGTAGCTCTCGCCGCTTAAAAATTTTAATTTTACGTTAAAAATTCAATGAATCTTTCTCGATTTTTAATTACCCACTTACAAGGATCAACCCACTCATTTTTTGTTTTTCTAACTTCTTCAGAAAATGGTTTTTCATATGTAAGTAAGTAAATTGCTACTCCTTGATAGAAATGAATGTTTTTATCTTCCCATATTTTTTGATATTGATATGCTTTGTCCCCATGATCAATAATCAATTTACTACATACATTTTTTAGTTGTTCAGGAGATAAGTGTTCAAATTGTTTTAACTTCAATTTTGACACAAATTCTGAAAAATGAGTATTTAAGTAATCATAATGATTTTTATAATCGATTAATTTACAATAAGTACATTTCTTTCCAGAGATTCTCTCATAAGGACATTTTGCTCCATCTTTTATAATACATTCGTGCATTTATTTCTCCTTTTCCCCCAGTATGGATTTGGAGAATCGTTTATAGAGATATATGTTGTCATGTTAAATAACTCTTTTCGAATATACGCCGCATGAGTCATTAATTCCTTGAGTTCCATAAAAAATTATCTCCTTAAAAATTTGGTAGTTGTTTTAAGAGAACATCTAATACTGTTCCAGATTGAATTCTATCCCATTCACCCCCACAATCTGTGACGAAATACTTATCTGATGGCATTAGCCTCATAATATTATATGTGTAGGCGGTTACTCCGCTTTGTTTATCGAAAATATATTCTTTTTGTTGTTTAAATTTTTTTCTTTTAAGATCAATACAAGTATATACAGCATCGAAGACTGTGTCAGTTTCCAACCCAATTCATATACATATATTGCCATTTTTATGCTTTTTATATTCTTTCTTTGAATAGAAACACGTTGTATTACTTTCTTTGCTAGTTGTTAAATAATTCCATTGTATTTGGCGTGGATGATATGTTTTATTTTCCCACGGTTAGAGAGTTTCTCCAGCGGCAATTGAAATGATAATAATTAAACCAATTATTATCATAATTATTTTTTTCAGCATCTCAATTTTCCTCCTTTTGTTTACCGGCGAGAGATGATATATTAATTTCCATATATCAGCTCTCGCCGGTAAATATATTAAAGATTCCGATTTAAAGTTTTCACAATACTTTGATATTAGTTATCTCCTTTCTTTCCATGAAGGTAAAAGTTTAATTGTTTGCTGTTCATTTTTTCAATCTCTTCAAGAGGAATTTTCAGTTGTCTGATATATTCTCCCTCTTTGGCGAGTTGATATATTTGCTTCCGCTGATAATTATTGAATTTTTCAATTCCGTTACAAAACAGTATCAGAATTGCTAATACAATCATTACTCTCTCGAATATAGAAAATTGAGTCAGATATTCTAACATATTATTCTCCTTTCTCTTTTGGTTAAAAGTAAATAGAACTATCAAAAGTTCTATTTCTATCAATATAATTTCTATATAAATCTTTTAAAAACAAAAATTTGGCAAGACCTAGTTTCAGATCTTGCCGATATTAAAAAAGTTATTAATATATAGAAATTACATTAATAATTTCTATATAAAAGCTCTTGCCGGATAAAAATAAATACTAATAATAGTTCTATAAAAAAAGTTAGAACCCTTTATATTTTTACAAATATAGTATTTTGTTAACAATAATTTAAATGGGGTGTTCCTTAATCATTTATAAGAGATATTCGTCCATTTTAAATAAGATCTTCTTTCTAAAATCTATTTTAACAGACTTTAAACAACTATGGTTTTTATTTCTTAGTATTACAGCAACACGATCAAAACTAGATCTTGCCGATTAAAAAAGAAATAAATTAACTAGAGGTCTTAGTCTGTGACCTGTTACAAAAGATAAATTAATAGAAAAGGAGAAATTGCTTAAAATGGTTTATCATAGTCAACTCATTGCCGTTATAAAATCAAATAAAAAGATCTTAAGGGAATTATCAGATAATACAGTTAAACTTCCATTTAATACTGAATATAGTATTATATTTAAAAATCTAAACTCAAGAGATGCTTTAATTAAAATTAGTATTGATGGAGAAAATGTATTAGATAATTCTGAAATTATTATCAGAGCTAATTCATCAGGTTCATT
>Ga0172381_10007028_pt1 | contig 11200 bp, 24 predicted proteins | sample Leawel6488metaG_FD_119754 | JGI IMG/M metagenome (GOLD analysis project Ga0172381, IMG submission 119754) | Leachate microbial communities from a municipal landfill in Southern Ontario, Canada - Leachate well 64-88 metaG | ecosystem: Engineered > Solid waste > Landfill > Unclassified | place... | reverse complement strand
GATACCGGGAACTATACTTCTTAACAAGCGCAAGACCATGCGCGGGATCAGCCGAAGTCGAAGGAATCGCATTATACATTACACCAGCCATAATTTATTACCTTTAAAAGACGGGCTTAGCGGTTGTTACGCTTTTCAAGAGCCTCGTCTAACTTTTTAGCCAGTTCCCAATATTCTTTAGTACCCGGTTTGGCATTGTCCAAAGCATTGGTCAAAGCCGTCAAATCATCACTACCTACAGGCACCCCGCCGGGCGCGCTAGAAGGTTTAGGCGTAAGAACAGGCGCAGAGATGCCAAGAGTCTGCATATACATACTCTTAGCCTCCCTATAAGCAAGCCTAGGGTCAATCTTCGCTATGCGAGAAAGGCCCTTATCATTATCCACCATTGACATGACTTCAATCATGCCACCGGGGATTTTAGCAAGGTCTTTGTCTATAGCCAGTTCGCTCATAGCCTGCTTTTCCAGTTCTGCTACGTCGTCCTCGGCAATTACCGGAGCCGGTACCGGGGGTACTACGGGTTTGGGTTCAGGTGCCTGTTCAACAGCAGGAGCAGGCGAGGGAATCGCGGGATTAGAGCCACTAAGCGCGCGTTCGAGTTCCTTAATACGCTTTCTCTGCGCTATGAAAGCCGCAGTCATTTTAGCGTCCTGTTTCTCGGTATGGCTTTCTACCGGTGCCGCCTCAACAATGGGAGTATCAACGCTTGCGGGCGTTTCTACAGCAGGAACCGGTGCAACCTGCTCATTGTCGGTAGTTACTTCCTCGGTGTTTTCTATCATGTGAATCATCTCCTAACTTACTGTTGCGGGCCAGTAGTGCCCTTAAATTTATTTGCGTACGCAATATCAGCCATTATCTTCTGCGGCAAGACCTTGATAACGCCTATTCCCTGCTGAAAACCTAACGCCCTTACTGCTTCCTCGCCTTTGGCTTCAAAGTCGTTTCTAAGCCTATTAGCGGCTATTTCGTCCAGTATGGTAATGAGGTACTTTACCTCGGGATTGTTCAAAGCATTCTGGACCTTCATCAGTTTGCTGTTAAGTGCGTCTATGCTCATAAATTACCTCGCCATAGGGTTAGACGAACGCACGGCCTGTTTAGCGGATTTAACATCACTAGGAGCCGCCGCCACTTCACCAACGGGCGTTTTTATACTTCCGGTTTCTTCCGGTACTTCCTGACCTCTAGGCATAGCACCGGCTTGCTGGCTCTGGCCTAACTGCTGGGTAAGGGCCATGTGCATTAAATCTTCTTCTGTCAAGTCCTGTATGGATTCGCGATAGTTAGGCACGTCCAACTGTTTGAGTATTTCAAGCAGGGCAGGGGCCGGGTTGAGTTTCTTGCCGGGTATAGAACCAGGAGGAACAGCGGTCATTAACTGGACAGCCTCGCGAAGCCTAGCCAGTTTAGCGGGCCTAAAGTCCTGGTCCGTTATGGTCTTTACGCGCACATTCAAATCCATGCGGAGGTCTGCGGGCACCGTAGTAATAGGCGTACCGTCCACGACAGTAACAAAAGGCTCCGTAACATATTTCTGCGCGTTCTGTATGACTACCCGTATATGGTCCTTAACCAGTACCGGGGCGAGATTGGAGGCCATTACCGACAGGTTGCGTATAGCCTCATTCATAGCAAGTGCGGACTGCGTAGCCGTGGTCTGTTCGCCGCTTATGATAGCCTGTAGGTTATCAGTCGCACCGCTGGCCTGTCTAAACTGCTGGATTGAATTAGCGTTATACCCTGCTATAGCCGCAAGGTTCTGCGCGTTGGGGCCAATGGGATCAAGCGGGCCATTAGTGCGAACAATCCCAAACTGGCGGGCCACAAACTCATTATCCTCGGACCCTATGTCGGGAGTAGTCCGGAACATGGACATACCTGCAAGAGCAATCATATTCTTTAGCGCGGAATTGCTGTCATCTATCTCGGTAAGCAAAGGCCGGAACAAATCATAAAGGCCCATACCCATGGGGTCAATACCCATGTTGTTAATGGTCGCAACACGAACAGGTCTTATCCCTTCGTATTCTTCCATGTGGATTATGAATTCACGGTTAACCAATTCTACACAGTATTCATTACCAGAGTGCATACAATCAAGCGGGCCGTGGAATGTCCTGCGCTCCATCCCGCCCTTAAAGTTACCATCTACGTACCCCTGATAAGCCATACGCTGTGCGACCCATTGATTAACCTTTGGGATATAATCGTTCTGCTCTATGGCTTTATATATTTCCTTTAAGTCGTATATCTGGCCTTTGGGGTCGTAGTTCTTCAACTTGGTAAGTTCCGATTTTGACTGTATGTCGGAAAGGCCAACCCATGCGGATTCCTCTACATCATAGGAGTCAAGGGCGAAGGCGCAGTTAATAAGGGAAAGGGGACGGAAGGAAGTTACGTACTGTTTCTGTCCAAGGAACGATTGGCGCAAAGGCTCATACTGTTCATGCACAACTACAGTACCGTCGAGCAGTACCTGATTAATGGCCCTGCTCATTCCTTTTTCAAAGCGGGATAGGTCCAGCTGATTCTGTACGTAATGTTCGGAAAGCAGTATTTTATACGGGTCGTCGTAGCCTATTATGTCATTGCTTTCAAGTTCAAAAGCAGGTTTAGAACCGAGTAACATGCGGATTATCATGTTGCTTTCAGCTCTAACGGCTTTGTAAAGTTCAGCGGAATTGGGAGATATCTTGGAGTTTTCTCTCTGCGTGTAGGTGTTACCACCCCAAAGTTCAGCGGCTTCCGTCCAACGCTGTAGGCGATAAGCCATGCGAGATTCGTAATGCTGAATCTTTTCGTTTATCTCCTCGCGTATTTCTTCGGCTTTAGCCGTGGACGGTGTTATTTTTATATTCGCCATAGTCCCTTAAATTGTGCCCCAATAAAAAACCCAGTACCTTTTGGGTACCGGGTCAAATCCGGGGCGAGGTGGCTATTTGACAGCCTTCGGGGTAATTAATCCCTGCCTCTTACTAGCAGATTATATCAGATAGAATTTAAAATTGCAAGGCTACATATTGTAAAACTGGAATCTAGGCAATGTGCCGTTGCTCTTACGCTTCATGGTTGCGTCCATTATTGCCCGCCTTTTATCCAGTTCGTCTAATTGCTGTATATGGTTCTGAAACGTGGGCTTTTCTGCACGGACAGGGCGCAACACCTTGCCAGCACGTATCAGACCATTCACACCATACCGTAGGCCAGCGAGTATATCCGGCTCGTGTTGGCCCCATTGCCATTCCTGTATAGCGCGGAGTATGTTTACGCACTTGGGGCTTACCGTGATGTTACCGTTGCTAAACATTACTTTCATATCAGAGGTAGAGCCGTCGAAGTCCTTGGTACCGGGCATTACTGGAATACCAGACTGCGCAAAACGATTAGCCACGCATTCAACGCCAGGTAGACGGTTCCAACAAGAGCTATCAAGTACGGTCCATGCTACCGGGTTGAGCGTCTTGGCTTTTATCCTTGTAGCCTGTTCCGGTACGTCGAGATTGTTTTCAACGTGTTCGTCGTATATGTGAATCTTGTTGTCAGGAAGTAGCGCTATGTACGCGCACCCTGTATTATCATCAAGGCCCCAATCAAGGCCACGGACACGCATTAAGACGTTTATCTTGGGGTCTAGGTCACATACTTTTTCTAGCGGGTTGAATTCCCAATATACGGTCCCCTGTTTATCGTTATATTGGGCCATGTATTCACATTGCCATGTTTCGGGATCGGTGAGCCGTTCAAGGTCTTTCTTTTCTGGTTCTTTAATAAATGGGCTATCCCATATTGTGTTATGGAATATAGCGTAATTAGGGTTCTTGTTCTTTACTTCTTCTTCCCATGACTGTTCTAGCCGTCTAACCCATTCAGCACCTTTTGGAGCTTTCTTGGTCGGAGGCGTGAATATTATTATGCACGTTCCCCCAGTATCGGCTAACTGGGGGCGTAGAATGTTATGGTATATATCCCCACCGTTCTGCCAGTAAGTAGGCTCCTCGCATATTAGGAAATGGACTTTTCTACCGCGCAGGCTATCGGAACTATTAGCCGTCTTGAAATATACCTTTGTCCCATTGAATAGAGTAAAGCACCGTTCTGACTTGGAGTAGTGTATTATTGCGCCTTCCGGCATTAGGTCTCGGAATAATGGGATATTGCGTTCATTACAAAGCGCTAGGTCTTGGGCCACAAACCAGCAAATATGTTCTTTATGCGTTAAAGCGTATTTAGCCAGCTTATATTCTGCGGCCTCGGTCTTGCCTTGCCTACGGCTTGCTCTCCATAGGACAAAGCGGGTATTACAAGATATAAAAGCAAGTTGGGCCTTGCTAAATGCTTTGGTTACTTTCTGGCTTGTCATCTATTGGTGTTTCCGTGAACTCAAACTGTACCGAGTCAGGAGTAAGGGTAGCCTTGCCATTGAATCCCGGCCTAATCGACACACCGCACCCCAAAGCCTTTAGACTAGCATTGACTGCGGCCATTTGCGGTTTAGTAGGGTTCTTACGGCCCGCTATAGTGTCTAGGAGGAATTCTTTCACGTAATCCACGGATAGACCTTTAGCCTTTATAAGTACGCGCAAATAGCCCTCTAGGATGGTCCAGAACGGCTCCGTATGCCATTTGTCTAGGTCCTCTTGTGGGATGGGATATTCTTTAAGCACGGTGTCCATGCGCCCGCAATGCTTGACTAGCATTTGGATAAAGTCATACTGCGCCTCTGTTATCTCTGGCGTTTCTCCTGTGTTGTAGTCGTATATTCTAATCATGGTTTGCCTCAAACTTAGGCCATTGCGCAGTATACTTAACAAGCGTAGGAACTAACGGTTTATGTTGCTCGAAATACTGGCCCAGCAGATAATGAATAATACTGGACGCGCAACGATTCTCCACTACGGTTATACCTTTGAGTCTAGCCCATTCGGTATCAGATAGGATTATAGTAAATCGTCTAGACATTGACGTGCCTCTGCATGTGATTGCGTACCATCTGCTTATCATATAGGTGCATTACGCCCTCTGGATTCCTACTGTCGAACAGGGCCTTACCGTTCTTTAGTTTCTCTAACACCACAGGGTCATTGAAGTAGTCAGGCTTTGGATGGTCCAAGTGATACACGGTTTTATCCGTGGGACTTTCTATCATCTCTAGGTCAAGGCCATGCCGCATTAAACGGCATACAAGGTCAGCGTCCTCGTGCGCGGCAGTAGTAGGGCAGTCATAGCCCTCGTACCAACCGCCTACATCCTCAACCGCTTGCTTAGATACCATAGCGAACTGCAAATATATGCCGGGATCGCGTTTACCCTCTTTCATAAACTTTTCCGTTACCATCGTCCGTTCATTCCACCTGTCCAGCATCTTCCGCAACTGGTACGGGTCTTGCACTAGCATATCGCATTGCGTAATCAGCAATATATCGCCACTTGCGGCCGCCATGATTTGGTTATACGCGCTATTGATACCTAGTTTATGCGTTACCGTAGTCTTAACTACTGGATTGCCCCAATGCTCTGGTACGTTGATATTAGGCCCACGGCCTACTACTATCTCATAGTCAATGCCTTTCTGCTCCATCCATGCGCCTAGAGTAGCGTTTAGGTAGTGCTGGCGGCTATAGCACCAGGTGAGGACGGATATCTTATGCGCGGAGTTCATAGGGTCTAGTTACTTCTGATTCTATAACCACTTTCACGCCTCTAACGTGGTATATCTTTTTTATCAGCAGTATCTTCCACCATTTCTCGTACACCCGGCTTATTACGGGGCCGTCCTCGCTTATGTGTTGCATTGTCCTGCCCTTCAATATTACAGGTATCTTCTTTGTTTTCATGGATTTTGAACGCTCCCCGATTATACATCTCCATAATGGATTCTTTGGGATTGGTTTTGTGGTAATGCTTTTTATTGCGGGCATACCGTGCGGTTAGTTCAAGGCTGGGTGCTGGCCGTCCGTGGCTTATATGCGTGAGCGCGAGGCCAACGGGTTTAGGCTCCATTATGTAGAACTGGCCTCCTGCGTTAAGGAGCCTATGCACCATACCACTATCCTCGTACGCATATCCGCCATCATAGAACGTGTCCCACCCGCCTGCCTTGATTATCAATTCCCTACTGGTCAGCATACCGTGGAGCCATATTCCCTGCCCTAGACTGCCATCCTCCCATACTATCTGATTGCTAACCATTCTGTTAGGCTCATAAACCGCGCACATCTTCGCCAGGTGCCGCTTATCTGGCATAGCCATGTCCGAGTAGGTTATAAATACCAAATCACCACTAGAGGCCGCAAAAGCCGCATTAAACGACGCGCAAAGTTTGCCATCTCCCCACACGGGACAGTCTACATACTTTACCTTCGGGTTATCTACGCGCTTAATGCCGGGACCGACAGCCAGTACTATTTCAAGGTCAATACCAGTCTGCGCAAGCCAAAGAGGCAGGCACTTGGCTAACTGCTCGGCTCTATCGTAGCACACCGATATTAGGGATATTTTCATTTAATTATCTTCCTCGCCTCTCCCCTTAACCACGCCACACCCATAGCCTTAAACTGCGGGCTAGAGTAAGCTTTATGGAGTTTAGGCAACTTAGACGCTTTAGGCCAGCATGATATCTTGCTATGTACCCCTAGGTTAGTTGTATGGGTTAGCCCCATGCCCTCATAGTCGCTATGCCCCACTATCTTGCTACAGTCGCTTGTGTCATCGTAGTAGTGCCCTGCTGTTGCGTCCATGCCTATGCAGTAGTGGCGGCTCTTTGAAGCCTTGGCAAGCACATCAGCCAGTTTGCAGGCTACCATACCGGACAGGCGATAGGGGATCCGGTTATCCAGTTCTATTAGGTCTAAACCTAGGCCCTGCAAAGCCTGCCACTTGCGGGTTATTACTGGTATCTTGGCATAGCGTAACTCGGCCTGGAAGTGTAGAATCCAATCAGGGTCAAGGGCTACACCTATATGGCAGGGCCAATGCAACATAGAATCATTAACCCCAATGGTTAGACAGGTATGGGCCAGTAGTGCTAGTGCCTCCCCGTCGTAGTCCGTTACTGATTGACCGCCTGCTATGGTTAGTATCATTTCTTTGACTTCTTTACGCATATTACTCTATCTATGGTGGGGGTATGGTAAGGTATAGCACATGGGTCAGAAACCTGTATGGTTTTAAAGTCAACTCCTGCGTGGTCGGCTAATGCAAGAATGTATTCATTAAACATAGTGTCAAGCCTTACACGTTCACTATGGCTGTTCTTCCCTCTCAATGAATCAAGTTCTACCCTAAATAGACCTATTTTTTTATCTATATATCCAGAGAGGAACGACACATCAGCCGCGTTCTTTTTGAAATCATCATCTACCCCCAGCCACTTCCTAATCCATGATTTTATCATATTTTCCCCTTTCTAACATTAATTTCCCAAACTTTAACAACAACCACCATTAGCCCAAATGCACAAAATATGCCAAGCCCAAACCATAATACAAAATCCCCTAATCCTATCTTATCTATTATTACATCCACCATATTTTCTCCTTTCTATACCGTTCGGTATATAATTGCAATCTATTGTAATTTTCATAGTATACAACAATCAATCTTGATTTGCAATATCCCCATTTGCTACCATTAGGTATGTTCAGCGGACAACATACACCAAAAGTCCGGCCCTCTTGCTAGCGATAGACTAGGGCATTATAAAACCCGGCTCCTATATTATAAAGAGTCGGGTTTATATTTGGCACCGCTACCAGGTATCGATCCTGGGCCTCATGGGTCAAAGCCATGCGTACTACCATTATACTATAGCGGCCTATCATCAACCATACTCTCATAAAGCGCGTCAAAGCTGCGTAGCATAAATCCCGTATGGGGATAGTATGCCATCAAGGGGATAAACTTACCTATAATCGAAGGAGTTATCCCTGCGGGGGTTCTTCCCCTCATTATTAGCCATCTGGTACGCCGTCTTATTTTATCCATTGGCCCATTCCTTCTTATCCTCATCTATGAGTATTTTTAGCATATCCTTGGCCTTTATTGATATAGAATCAATATGGTCGTTAGATTCTACCGTGATGAACGTGTCATCAAAGACGTAATGCTTCACCCCGTCTATTATTATTATCATTTTTCACCTCTTGCGCACCACCATGCGCCTAGTACGAAGCCGAGATCAAAAGCAAGGATTATCAATAATGCGATTATCCAGAGTTTCATTTATCCCCCTTTACCTTTTTATAGTAATCGCTAGCCTTTATGTGGAGCGTAACAGGCAAGGAATAAGTCTCGCTCTTTTTAAAGGTTCCCCAAAACATAGCATTTGTGGTCCGTGCTATGTCGGGATGGGTAAACACTTTTATGGTTATATCCTTCTCTATTATCTCGCATTTATCGTTTACGTTTTTGGGGCAGTTATGACGGACGTACTTGTATTTATCATAGTTGTATTCCGTATGGTCCACAGAACAAGCCGCACGTTTATGCCAAGGGCACATTTTTCTTTTAGCCATATTTAATCCTTTACCTCCACGGCATACAGCTTAACGGGCTTGCGCGTATGGAAATCATACGCCTGTGATTCTCCCCAGCATACATCAAACCCACTTCCAACCTCAACCGCGTCTTTAGCTGGCCCCAAAGGGCAAGCCCCCGGCCCTCCGTGTATCTCATGACACCGCCAAGTCGTGGGACACCTATCACAATTATCGCCGTGGAAACGTTCGGGCATTTCGAGAAGTAGGTATAATTTATTTGCCATTGGTTTGCTCCTGATTTGTGGGACGGAATATAAGGGTACCGGCCTGTCCATTAACTTTTTCCAGCGGGTGTCGTATCTCGTCTATCCCGTATGTGCCGCCACCAAAAGAATTAGCGAACCAGTCAACGTGCCCAATTCCAAGCACCATCTCTCCATCACGCTCTTTATCTAGGGCGGCGAGAATACGGCCCACAACATTATCGTCCACGGTAACCGCGAAACCACTTGCATTTATCAAACCTACAAGTTTCTCTCTGGTCATTTCTTTTGCTCCTTGCCTTTCAGATACTTTGCGTCTATTAGGATGGTGCAGGGAACAAGATTTTGAGACTTGCTCCATTTAACTACACAAGCGTCCCAGACTTTACCATCTCGTTCCCTTATCCACGCCCACGCCTTCACGCGCCGAAGTTTGGGCTTGGCTTTGGGTATAAGGGTGCACCTACTATCAGCTCCACCACATCCATATAATCTCTTTGTTTTCATCCGCATTTTCATATCCGCGCAAAATCCTTTACCAAATTCTTCACATTTCGCCATATTACTTGTCCTCCTTCGTCCCGTCCGTGGTGGGGGATGTTATTATCGATTGAAAAAATGCTTTCTGTTTTTGTATTTCATCTGTACATTCCCCATAGGCCCATTCGTAATATCTTGCCCTTGATCTAACATAGCTATTATAATTTGCATTAGCACACCCACACATTGATATCATAATTATAGGAATTAATATTTTTATAGACTTTTTTATATACATACTCACCTCCCTCCCTTAACGTCCAGCGATTCCAGATAGGCGCGGGCCTTGGCTTCGGCGGCGGCGTAGGTGGGGGCGTAGAACTCTTTTTCGGTTATCAACTCTTTGTCCTCTTTTTCGTTCTCTGTTATGTAAATGCTCTTTTGTCCGTCGGTATAAGCGTCATACTGTATACGCCCAAATCCTTTCCTATCTGCCAGCACCGCCAGCGGCTCGTCCTTGGCGGGCGTGGGGGTGGGGTGACAGGCTAGTATGACTTCCATTTGATGTGCAAATTTCCACACCGTCTGATATGCCTGCTGGTGGAGAGATAATTGCCTCAATTCTTCCCTCAACCCCTCATCCCCCCGCTCGGCCTCGGCTCGTGAGAGGATTTCCTCCATCAATTTGTCACCCACGCCTTGCGCCCTTGTGCTATCGAACACACCTGACGGTATCGGATCCCAGCACATAGAGGCCTCCCCCATGGCCGTAAATACTTTTTCTTTCAACTCCGCTATTGTTTTGTCGTTCATTTCATCATCTCCATTAGTGCGCTTTCAACGGCGGGAAGGCCGCCGACAAAATAAGATTCCGATAGTACCCCATGTATATCTCTATATGGGTTTATCATCTCCGAGTTCTCCCCCTCCATTTTATCAGCCATAGCGAAACAGAACGGCTTTGACAGGAGGTCGTGGAGTTGGTAGGCGGGTGCAGAATCACTAACTCCATCACAGGCCCCAAACGGCTGTATTTGCCCACATCCACCGCACCAATGTTCTTGACTTATTGGCTCCGGCGCGCTTTCTCCCAAAAACTCTTTCAACCGCTTGCTGACTTTGTAGCTGGTATGTGTTTCGTTCATATTACTTGGCCTCCTTGGTGGCTAATCGCACGAAGTGTCTTATGTATTCTTTTATCGTGTATGGACGGTGTGCCTCAAATATGTGATGTTTCGCCATCATCTCCAACGCCCGCTCTAGTATTTTGGTATTCATTTGGTGGGCTCCATGTGTTCCCGGTACATTACGTCGAAGTTGCTTGACCGCGTATTTACCGCCATCACAACCCCGTCGTTTTTACGTATATACCAGAGTTCATCACCTTCACACGGTCTTGCTTCAACAATACCGACAACTACGGTATTATCGTTCCAATACAAGCGCACAGAATCCCCTGCGTTAATTCTTCTTTTTTCTTCACTCATAAACCCGCCTCCTTCTCGAACTCGTCGAGGGCTTCGCGCAAATGGTCAGCGTACACCATCTTGTCGCAGTATCCTGTTTTACCATCTTCCACTTCGTTGGCACGGTTTACCATGGCCCTCAACCTCTTAACCAGTTCCGCGCTCTTGTCGGTGGAGGGGCGGCGGGAAAGAATTTTAAGAACTTTTCTGGCCTCTATGCGGTCATACTCTTTCAGTTCTTCCGATAATTCCGCATAGGGTTTAAACATATCCTTCCAGACAGCGGCCTGTAACTTCTCGATAAGAAATACTCCCGGCTCTATTTCTTTGGCCTTGGCGAATGTGGCCCGGCGTATTCTTACCCATTGGTCGTGTTCTAGTTCCGCGAGTTCTTCCAAAAGCGTGTCTTTCATTTAAGGCTCCTAATTATTTTTGCTAGTTCTTTTTCAACCTGTTTGCAACAATCACACCCGCAACCATCCGCGTATATGTTGTATAACTCCCCGCT
>Ga0172381_10007027_pt1 | contig 11201 bp, 10 predicted proteins | sample Leawel6488metaG_FD_119754 | JGI IMG/M metagenome (GOLD analysis project Ga0172381, IMG submission 119754) | Leachate microbial communities from a municipal landfill in Southern Ontario, Canada - Leachate well 64-88 metaG | ecosystem: Engineered > Solid waste > Landfill > Unclassified | place... | reverse complement strand
TTCACGCACATTTTCGCCCAAATATTGGCTTACTATGCTACCGTCCATACATCTACCGCTTCATACTTACACTCTTCAAAGCGATGTATTCAAGTTCTTTGAGAGCCTTACGCCCACGAGTTACATCATCTGTCGTTAACACAACATGTGTTTCAAACTCTGTGAACTTGTCGTAGACAAATTGCAGCACCCCGAGTAGAGTAAAGCGTTCTTTTTTAAGCTTCTTTATATGCACGAGTATTCTCCTTCCGAGAACACCAAACTGACACCTTCATATCGAGGCATGCTTCATGGTCATTAGTTGTTTTTAGATATAGCAAGCCCCACAAACGAGACACAAATCTCGCTGAAATTAAAAAATGCCCGATTCGAGGTGATTCACCTAGAGGGCTGTATTATTGAGTGGAGTGAAGCTAAACTGATTCAATTTGCTCACTGCTATGACTGGCATTATACCAAACTCCGAGTCAAAAGTCAATACCTCTTACGCTTTTTGGTATCATTTCGCTAATGCTAACAGAGTGAAAAATATGTTGTGTAATAGACAACGATAGTCTTGAAATGTCAAACTAGTTATGCTAATTTGTATAGCCTGCGATAATACCCCAACATTGCCTATCTCGCCCCTGGGGCTGATTGGAATCTTGCGTTTCTATTTCTAAAACGACTATTTGTCCGACTCAAATATTAAAACGTGTGTTTTGACAGTTTCGTAGACTGTTATAAAACAGGTGAAATGTGCCATAATGTAGCTATATGGCGAACGTAAATCTTGCAAGTGCTAAAAAGACAAAAAACGATGAGTTCTACACCCAGTATGCCGATATACAGAAGGAGGTAGAGGCATATTTAGAATATGATAAAGAGACTTTTAAAAACAAGGTGGTTTACTGCAATTGTGATGACCCATTTGAAAGCAACTTCTTCCGCTATTTTGTGCTTAACTTTAATCGATTAGGCTTAAAACAACTCATTACAACCAGTTATAAACCATCGCCTGTAGCCAACACGCAAATAGGTCTTTTCGGTGATGATGTTACGCTAGCCCCAGCCAAAGGGCGAGCAAAGATAACTGCCAACAAGTTTGTCATAAACGATGTAGGTGATACCGATAATGATGGACAGTTCAACTTAAGCGATATAGCCGAACAACTCAAGGCAAACAAACATAACGAATGGGAACCGCTAGAGGGTACTGGTGACTTCCGTAGTGCTGAATGTGTTGAGCTACTAAAGCAAGCGGATATAGTAGTTACCAACCCACCCTTTAGCTTGTTCCGTGAATACGTAAAACAGTTGATTGACTACAACAAGAAGTTTCTCATTATTGGTAATATAGGTGCTGTTTCGTATAAAGAGATTTTTCCACTAATAAAAGACAACAAAGTGTGGCTTGGCGTTACTGGTTATATGAACGATATGGTTTTCGCCGTGCCTGAAGGAACTGAGGTTCCGCAGGCTTACAAAGAGAAAGCTGAAAGACTTGGTTATAAAGGAAACTACACGCGATTAGGCAATTCGTGTTGGTTTACTAATCTTGACCACGGTAGGCGTCATCAAGAGATGCAACTCATGACTACTGCTGACAACTTAAAGTTCAACAAGAAGTTGCAAGGCAAAAGTGCATATGACCACTACGATAACTATGACGCTATAGAAGTGCCTGTTACTAACGCTATACCGAGTGATTACAGTGGCGTGATGGGTGTACCAATAAGTTTTCTTGATAAGTTCGACCCTGAACAGTTTCAAATAATTGGTATTACAAAACCTGCCATTGACCCACAACTACGAACAAAGATTTACGGCAAGCAGGTGCAAGTAGATAAAAATGGTAAGCGCAGCGAGGTGACAAAGCTAAACGATGGAGCTGTCTTGGAAATATCAGAACCGTCAGGCAATACATACTACATCGTAGACGGCAAACTTTATATTCAGTTATACAGTAGAGTTCTAATTCAGCACAGAAAGGCGATTAAATGAAGACTACACTTTGGACAGAAACAACTGTTGCCCATGTCATAGACGGGTTTGAGTATAACGAATATGAGGGTAAGGGTTTGTTTGGTCTGGGTGGTAGGCTCACGATTCAGCCAGAGTATCAGCGAAACTTTATTTATGCAGAAGCAGGCAAAGAAGCAGGTGTTATAGAGAGTTTACTAAAAGACTACCCTATAGGTCTGCTGTACTTCAACAAAACGGGCGACGATGTATATGAGGTGCTGGATGGTCAACAGCGCATAACTAGTATAGGTAGGTTTGTTAAGGGAAAGTTCGCCGTAAAGGACACCAATAATCACGAACAGCATTTTGACGGACTAGACCAAGTTTTTAAGGATAAAATACTAAACGCCAAACTACTCATCTACGTCTGTGAGGGCGAAGAGCCAGAGATTAAAGACTGGTTCAAGACTATAAACATCGCTGGTATACCACTTAACCAGCAAGAGATTTTCAATGCCGTTTATTCTGGTAAGTACGTTACTCTTGCCAAGGCAGAGTTCAGCAACAGTCAAAACGCTAACATTCAAAAATGGAGTGCCTACGTTGGGGGCAACGTGAAGCGTCAAGACTTCCTAGCCACTGCTCTGAAATGGGTTAGCAAAGGCAACATAGAGGCTTATATGAGTTCTCACCGCAACAATGACAACATAGATGAACTACGCGATTACTTCACTAATGTCATAGATTGGGCTAGTGATGTGTTTACGGACGTAGAGAGTGAAATGCGTGGCTTAGAGTGGGGTGAGTTGTACGAAAAGTATCATGAGCAACGCTATGAACCCAATACAGTCCATGAACAATACCGTAAACTTTATGGCGACAGTTACGTTAAAAATCGTAAAGGTATTTGTGAATACATACTTGGTGGCAGTACCGATACAAAACTACTAGAAGTACGAGTTTTCGATGATGCTACTAAGAAATCTGTATACGCCAAGCAAACAACCGATGCCGAGAGCAAGGGTATAAGCAACTGTTCGTACTGTGCAATTGGACACGATGCTAATGCCGATAAGATTTGGAGGCTGGAAGACATGGATGCTGACCACGTATCTGCATGGAGTAAGGGCGGTACTACCAACATAGCCAACTGCGAGATGTTATGTAAGCCTCACAACCGAGCTAAAGGCAACAAATAACCCAAAGCACCCAACATTGCCAGAAACGCCCCTGGACTTGATTCATTTTTTGCGTTTTTATTTGCAAAACGTACTAATACTCATCTTTTAGTTTTAAATGGATTTTATGCCACCTTATTAGTTAACTCAGTGACAAAAAGACCCTATTTACAACGCCTTTGATATATAATATTGCCATAGACCTAAACCAGATATTTGTTTGGCATGGTCTTAAATCCACAAGAAGAAACAGCTCGTCATGAGTACTTCTTCTTGTGGTTGCTACTGGAAACGGTAGTAGGTAGCTTCGGCTATCGCTCGTGGCGGGCTTTTTAGTTTGCCCGAGATATTATTAATCACGGGGAAAACAAGAAATGAAAGAAATCAAATTAAAAATCGGTGGTCTATGGGCTTGTATAACAGCTGTAGTTATAGCGGCAATGCTATGCGGAACAGCTGTTTTTGTTTCTATGCAATACAGCCAGACACAAAAAGATATTGCAGAATCTCAAGCCAAAGCGATGAAAGAGTCTGCTGGTGAGATTAAACAAGGTCTAGGTGGTATCGGTAAAGGCATTTGTCAGACGAGTGACCGACAATTTGTATTGTGTGGGAACTAGCAAGCTATGTTAGTTGGAATCATCACAATCATCATTGCAACAATCGTAGTCTTTAATCATCAACTCGTATGGTTGCTTGCTGTATTTCCAGGACTCTACATAGCCTATGCATTTTTCATCGCCTACTCAAAAGCACCTAAACTAAAACAAGGCTTACATCTTACAGACGCAGAATCACAAGCATGGAAAGAGCATCATGCATTTTTTAGGTTTCCATTTGCTGCTAGAAAAATGGCAGGCTCGTTATCAGCCCTACAATTCATATCACTCATATTAGCCATAGCGTTAGTTGTTACTGGTGCATATTGGGGTGCTATATTCCTGCTAGGTTGGTTACTTGGTTTGCCTACTCCACGACTAAACCCAGAAGCCTCTATTGCTCCTGCCGCTCAAAAGGGCAACCCAGATGCCATAATACGGTTAAACGCACTGGAATCATTGCAAGCAAAGCTCAAAGCACCAGACAAGCACGTAAAGCCTCAAGCAACTCCGAAACATGATGAGGCTACTCATGCTCAACCAGACAAAAAGTCAGGCAAACTAAGCAAAGAATCGCTCGAAGAATTGAACAGCATTAAGCAGCGTATTGAAAAAGCTGGTAATCAACCAGTAATTGCACTTTTAGCAAAAGTGCCTAGTATTACTAGGCGGCTATTAAAGCTACGGGGTGTTGATGTTCCTGAAAGTAAAGATAGCTTCATGGGCGTTGTTTCGTTCACTGGCAGAAATGTAGCCTTTACATTCCTAGACTACAAAATGAATGAAGACATGCATCAAACAGTTATGCTAGCAAACATTGAAGATATTCGAGATGTTTGGATTGGTGATAAACGCACTGTACTGTCAATCAAGCTAAAAGATGGTGAAGAGGTTGGACTCATTACAATGAATGACGATATTCACTTCACTGAATTAGCAAAGTCTATTAAGAATAATTCACCTCATTTGTACGCATAATCTAGGTAGCGTATACGGTATATATCGACATAACCAAAACTGCTAGATTTTCGGCGATTTTAAAGAGGTAGTTTGTGTATATTTTGCGTTATTTGCTTATGGTATTGTTACGGTATATGACAATGACTCATTGACGTACAAGCATATAGTTTAACAACTGTAAAAACGCTATAATTACAATAATATGGCTGAAGAGACAATATTTTATTCATGGCAATCCGACAACTCGAAGACTCGAAGCTATGTTGAGAAAGCCTTAAGAAAAGCGGTAGAGAGCATCACAGATGACCCCAGTATCGAATCAGCACCTCGCATAGATAAAGACACACAGGATGTAGCAGGAGCGGTTCACATCGTAGATACCATCAAAAAGAAGATTGATGAGTGCGGAATATTTCTTGCTGATGTATCACTTGTTGATACTGCAAATTCTGGTCGGGCAATCGTTAACCAAAATGTAATGTTTGAACTTGGTTATGCTATCGGTAAACATAGTGAGTCTAGGGTCATCATGGTAGCGAACGCAGACCTAGGCGATGTGAAGAATCTCCCTTTTGATATTTCACACCACAGGGTTATTCAGTTCTCTCCATCCACCGACCCCAAAGCAACAAAGCTCCAAGCTTCACTGGAATCTGCTATTAATATTCATTTGCAAGCATTAGCCGTGCAAAACAAAGAGTCATTGGTAACTTCGGAGAAGGAAAAGCTGCTTACTGCTATAGATAACGGTAAGCCAACTAGAACTCTCGCAAAGAAGTATTTTGAGGACGCATATAGCCAGTATCTGGGCTTATCTCCAGGCAGGTATAAAGATGGCAATCTCCAGCATTACGCTTCAGAGGTCTTTGAGTCATACGAGAAGACGAAACATATTGCACTTGAGTTACACGAAGTATTTGAAACGGCAGCAGAACACAAAAAAGAAGACGTGCTACTACAGGCTTATAAGTCAATTCAGGTTGTCTCACAATATTATGACGTTATGCCAGAAGACGGTGGACGCTTAGCCGAAGTATCGAAGGACTACTATATTCTTGTTGTTAACGAAATCGTCTCATTGCTACTTGGGAGTATTGCTCACGAAAAACTCTGGGGGCTTATGCAAGACATAGCCTCCACGAAGATAAGTCGTGCTGACATGTATGAGGAAACTAGAACACTGGACAGACTATATGGGTATCCTCAGAATCTGCTCAATTATTACAAAGAGCTAAAGAACGTAAATTATACGATACCAATGACACCTTTAATAGAAGAACGTTTTGCCGATAACAAGGATACGCTCCAGACCTATCTAGACGGAAATATGCTACGTTACTTCCTTGTTAACAGCTTCCCTTGGACAGTAGGCTTACTGCTGGGCAGCTCTTGGACTAAATATGTGCCCGAGTTCTTTGCAGAGTTTAAGAAAGTATCGTTCGTGAATGCAATGATGAAAATTACAGGCGAGAAAACAATAGATGAGTTCCGTTCAAACATATGGAAACAGGCATCAGCCGACCTTGCAAACTGGAGCTACTCCAATGACAATTTACTTCCAGCCCTTAAGTTTGCGGGCATAGAGGCAGAGGGTGATATAGCAAAAAATCAGCAAGTAATTTCGGTATAGAATTAAAAAATGAAGCCCCATAAGAATATTGGATTACACCCAAACAATGCAGTCAAGATAGCTCTAAAGCTATTCGATAATAAGCAGTCTACACAAGAAAAAGTAAAATTACTCTTAAATAACCATACGGTTAGCAATCTAGAGTCAGTCGACACACCTAAAGATTTTGCGAGTGGAAAAACAATTGATATCAATGCGGGCGAACTACTCGGCATAGGCTGTGTCGCAACTTACTACAATTGGATTAGTGAGGAGGCTGGGAGCGGCAATACCTATCAGGCAGTTGTAGGTATTGAGGATGCTGGAAAAAAACAAATCGAAAACCAGCTTTCGGATGGAGGGATTTATCACGACCAAACTAATCAGAAGATATTAGCTCAACAGGTAATGACACAAGGTTACTACCCCGACAAATGGATAACTAGCAAAGATGTTATTGAAGCTGTAAAAATGAAGTGCGATGAACGGCACAAATATCATGAGAATTGCATACTTGTTGTTAACGTCTTTGGAGATAAGGTCAACGTTGACCGTGGGGTAATCTATAACGAGATAAGTAAGTTCCCTGAACAGTTTACTGACACTTACATGGTGGTTTATGGTTTGCCATCGCTGAAAATGGCACACGTTAGTTTTATAAGTGAACCACCTGATACCCGTGGGTTAGCTATTAAGCTAGAACGACATGAATACGAAGACATCTGGCGTTTTAATAAGATGAGCTAAAGGTATGGATTTTTTGTTTTTCGACTTTGGCGTAAATGCAGCCTAAAGTAGTACTGCTGATTAACAGGACTTAGCTATACAGCCCTGTCAGCCCTCCCGTACCCCACGTATGCAATGAGACGTAGAAACACAAACAAACATCTAAAAACTTAGACACTTACTTATACTTCTACTACTAGGTGTACATTCAGGCTGGGAATATACTAATCACGACTGCGTATCTGTAATTTATACTCTCTGTACATCGGGTCTAAAATACTTCGCCAACGTTTACCTTCTTGCTTAATGAGGTGTAAACTCTCACTGGTGTGGGTCACCATAAGAGATTTTTCAAACGACGCAAGTCGAAAAACGGAATTCACCCCTGTAAAAAGGGGTGTTTTTTGAGTTCCAGAATCTAAATCGTCGTAAGTAGGTAACTGGTTAAATAAAGCACCAAAAAGTTGGGCTTTGCGCACCGGATTTGCTTGCTTTAACAGTAGTTCGTCGATATGTTCCAGGAGGTAGCGGACCTTTTTTAAAATAGCCTCAATATCCAAGGGCTTTTGCTTGGTCATCTGGCTCTTCTCCTGCTCTAGCTGCTGTATCTTCTTTTCCATGGCTTCTACGTCGCTTTCTATGTATGCAATCGCCGAAGGGCTGCTTAGGAACTTAATTTTGCTGAGCGTGACGCTGATTTCACCACGCAGCGCTGCAATCTGTGCGTCAATCTGCTTGGCATCACCGCCCTGAGTCTTGAGCCTTCGCTCGTACTCATCGCGCACCGCTTGCATCAATGCTTCAATCTTCGCATCCTCCATCTTTAGTTGTTTTACGAACAGCATGATTCGCTCCTCCATTTCATCTTTAGGTACACGAAAATAATGGCCGTGATTGCTGCAATGATAGGCCGGGTAATATTTACCCGTCTTACCACGACTGGCGCTGCCAAGTAGCGGCCTAGAACATTCAGGGCACAATACAAACTTACGGAAGGCAAACTTTGGGTTGTGTTGGGCTTTGTTTTCAAGGTGCGGCTTAGGTTTTTGCCGCAGTATCTTATATTCGACACCTTCAACAGAAATATATTTCTTGCCGCGATTGGCACGATTAAATAAATCGATGGAAACTAAGCCATCGAAGGCACACTTAACAGCTTGGTAATTCGTCCACTTTTCGACGTTAATACCGGCATAAATCGGGTTTGATACAATCTTTTGCAGATTCTTTTCGGTCAGTTTAGCGTCGCCCATCTGCTTGATAACGCGCGTACGGTCGTTGTTGTCGCGTTTGTAGCGTACCCTAGTTTTAAAACCGAGCGCGTTAACAGTTTCGGCGATTTGTTTGTCTGTCAGTAGTCCTTCGGCTCTCAGTTCAAAGATACGCGTAATGTGCTTAGCTTCGGCTGGGTGGGGTCGCAGCACGCAACGCTTGCCGTGTTTGGTTTCAATCTTCTCGCTCACGTAGCCTATAGGCGCTTGGCGCATCCAGTAGCCGTTCTGGGTATAGCGAATCTCTGCGCCAATCATACGGCTCATAATGTCGCGTAGCTCATCTTTTGAGCGTTCAGCTTCGAGTATTTCGGATTTCTTGCTCGGGCTATAGACGCTCCAGTTGTATTCAAATCCAAGGTGGTCGAGGGTATTTACCTGTTGGGAGCTGATAACGCCGTATATGTCGACGAGCTGCACTTTGCTCGCTTCAAGTTGGTTTTTGAGTATATCGTAGCTAAGCGAACCGCCACGGGTAAAGCGGTCAATCGACTTTATGATAAATAAGTCTATGCCATTTTTAGCGTCCGTACAGTAATCCACAGCTTCTTGCATCGGCTGCTGTTCTTTGCTGGCTGATTCTAGGAAAACGAAGAATTTCTTGATGATTATGTTTCGATCTGCAGCAAACCGCTCGATCTGCTCCTTTTGGGCGTCAGGGGAGTCCCCATCAGTACCCTGTTTGGTAGTGGAGACTCGTATAGCAGCTATGGCACTTTTACTTGCTAGCGGTTGCATGCTGCGCCTCCTCCTGTGCCACTTCATCCTCCAGCAGCTCAATGATCAGCGCGGCTATATAATCAAGTCGCTCCGCTTCGCTCATCGCCAACTCAGGCGGGACTTCTTCTTTATTTTTTGAACCTAGTTGTCTACTCATAGCTACCCTCGATATGAATATTTACTAACCTTTCTGGGTTAATTATACTATCCCGAGTGGGATAATTGCAATACTTTTTACGCCTAAAAAAGCCCTATAAAATCCCCACTATGCATGTTTGGTATTTATCCTTCATTTTACCCCTGTTAGCTCTTTTCTTTTTTCTCTCCTACCTTTATATATAAATATAAGGTAAAAAGTACATGAAGCGATACGTGCCAAAGACTAGGTATAAGGTTTCCAGTAATCAAGAGTTGTTATTGTTATACATGTTGAAGTATAGGTTTGTTAGTAGTGATGTATTAGCAGATTGCATAGGTAAGGATAGATCGACTATTTATGAACGGTTAAGTGTATTAGTCGATCAAGGGTACGTCGTGAAGTTATATGACAAGACCTATCGTTTTAGGCAACGACCAGTTATCTACTATTTAGCACCAATGGGTATACGGTACCTAAAACACCAGGGCTATGAGCGCACGCAGTTGCATTACAAGAACAAAAACTACACCGACGAGCAAATCGACGAGCAAATGCTGCTCACAAGCCTTGTATTGGCAATAGGGAAACAATACACGGGCAAGCTTAGCTCATACACCAAATACTTCCAAGGCGACCACGATTTCTGCCTGACGCCACCGCCATATGCCAAACTCGTCGGCAAAACGAATTCGATACCAGATTACTTCATGGAGTATTTTCCAGCCTACCACCAAAGCTGGAAAATACGTAAGCGAGTCAACCAACACGACACGTATGCCGATGAGCACAATGACTTCCTCCACTCGCACCTCTTACTGGTTTGCGGTAACAGCAGTACCGAAAAGCGGGTCGTGCGGCTTACGGCCAATATGCTGCCAAGTTTTGAGATATTCACGACTACAACCGAGCGGCTACTGACCGGTGACAAAAAGGTATGGCTCAAACCCTACGAGGTGGACTGGGATGATCCGTTAGAGTTTCATAGCCTGCCACTGAAGTTTGAGGACTAAACAGTTAAAATCAGATATAATGACTAGCACATGGATAAGAAAAACCTCACCGAAACAGAAATTCGCACTCGATTCATAACGCCAGCTATTACAGCTGCTGGGTGGGATATTGGGACGGTACGAGAAGAATTTTTTTATTTTACAAATGGACGTATAGAAATCAGAGGTAAAAAAACGACTCGCAGGGAGCCAAAGCGCGTCGATTACTTGCTCATGCGGCAAGACGGCACCAATATGCCGCTCGCTGTTGTTGAGGCGAAAGACAACAACCACAATGTCGGGGACGGCATACAGCAAGCCGTCAACTATGCCGAAGCGCTAGATGTTCCTTTCGTCTTTACAAGCAATGGCGATTCATTCCTGTGGCATGACCGAACCGGTTTACTTGAAACCGTTGAGCAGGAGATCTCGCTAGAGCAGTTTCCAAGTCCAGATCGCCTTGAGGCACTTTACAAACAGTGGCGTGGTATAGATACTGCCGCAGAGGCGCAAGTTGTTACGACTCCATATCATGATGACGGCTCAGGCAAAACACCGCGCTATTACCAACGAATTGCTATCAACCGGGCGCTAGAGGCCATCGCAAAAGGACAAAAACGCATACTGCTCGTTATGGCAACAGGTACGGGTAAAACCTACACAGCCGCTCAGATTATCTGGCGCTACTGGCATGCGCCTCGGGTAGACGGTAAGCAAAAACGCATTCTTTTCCTTGCCGACCGCAACATCCTTGTTGATCAGACAAAGACAAACGACTTTAAGCACTTTGGTTCAGCTATGACCAAGATATCCGATCGCACCATAGATAAAGCATACGAAATCTACCTGTCGCTCTACCAGGCAGTCACCGGACATGAAGAAATCAGGAACATTTATAAACAGTTTGACCGCAACTTCTTTGACCTGATTGTCGTTGATGAATGTCACCGTGGTGTAGCAAATGAAGATAGTGCCTGGCGCGAAATTTTAGAGTATTTCGACTCAGCCACGCAAATTGGCATGACCGCAACGCCAAAAGAGACAAAAGACACCAGTACTTCACATT
>Ga0172381_10007026_pt1 | contig 11202 bp, 27 predicted proteins | sample Leawel6488metaG_FD_119754 | JGI IMG/M metagenome (GOLD analysis project Ga0172381, IMG submission 119754) | Leachate microbial communities from a municipal landfill in Southern Ontario, Canada - Leachate well 64-88 metaG | ecosystem: Engineered > Solid waste > Landfill > Unclassified | place... | reverse complement strand
CCGGCGGATAGGCGGGACAGGGCGGCTTCAAGTCCTGGAATAATTGACTGTGTTAATTCTTTGTCGCCAGAGCATACGCCTATATATGCCCTAAGCTTGCGTATCGCCCTTTCAAGCGCCTGTATCGTCTCGGCATCATCGGCGCGTTGGGCTTGGCGTAAATTACACCAGCGGCCAAAGTTGCGCATGACTGCGCCATGGTCACTTAGCCATCCCTTAAAACCTTGTGCTTCTGCCCATTGCGTAATCAAATCGCTCATTGGCTGGGTTGCTTTGGCATCCTCGGCGCGTGCCGTGCGCTCCAGCTCGCGGCCTAGGGCGATATGCGCGGCGCGGTCGGCTTCTACAAGTTTTGTGGCCTTTTCTTCGTCGTAGTCTATGCCCTCGAAATCTGAGCCATCTACACACTCACGCCAAAAGGCACAAGCTAGTTCATTAGCGCTCTGTATCGTGTCGCTCATTTGGGGGCCTTCCCATATACTGCTATTGTTTTTTTGTAATTAAAACTAATTCCCATAGATGAGAAAACCGATCCATGCGGTACATCCTCGTCAAACCTTTTTCTTAGCCTTGCCGCAAGGTTTTTTTCTATTTCAGGATCATAGTTGATTTCGTATTCCAGTTCAACAATTACGCGTTGTTTCATCCCCCACCTCCTTTACTTTTGCGTCGTATGCGACTAGTGCTTTGTAACATTCGAACCATTTCGCGTTATCCGTTTCCCATGCTGCCAGTGCATTTCGATTCTCCGTGTCGGCGTCTTGTAATTTTGCTACCAGCCTGTCGCGCTCGGGGTCGTTACTCATGGTATTCTTTCAGATTGTTATAGGCTTCGATCATCTTTACGACGTCTCCGCTCATAACAGCAGCATCGGCGAATTGCAGAGAGGCTTCCATCATTCGCGCGGCAAACTCTCCGGCCCCACCAAGCATTGGATCGCGATACAGCAAGATTAGTTTTCTTACCCTTGCTTGTTCTTTTGGTAACGCATCACCTAATGTTTCCATCTCTCATCCTCCTTGAAAAACCCGATCCGTCGGGGCTATTTCCCCTTGCCCATGCCTTCCTGTAGGCGATCCCATTGGCCTTTCAGATAGACTTCGTATGCGCTGTCCGCTTGCTCATAAATCGCATCCCGTGCATCGCTATCCAATACAGGCATCAGGTCAGTCCCGGCGTGGGAAATCTGACCATAGCGCTCAAAATGAAAAGATTCTGGATTATATGCCCCGCTTACGGTCAGCGTAATTCCGCCGTATACCGTGTCAATCTCAGCTTCAATAGTTTTCATTGATCCCCCACGTCTTAATCATACCACGGTATCGCGGTTTGTCAAGTCTAAAACGTTCGGCAAAGTCTCTTTACGATATCGTCCCGCGTCTCTATCTGGTCAACGAGATACACCGAGTATTCGCGTTCGGCCTGCTCCTTTGCGGCAGAGATAAGCGCGTCGTGCTTGCCAGGCTTCAACGTTTCGTCTCCGTGCATTACTGACACATGCTCGATATGGTCGTCTGTCCAGATCCCTCGGACGCGGAATGGAAACACTACGCGATGATCTGGCGACATTTTGACAGTGATAGAAACGGGGTACGTCATTTCGTGGCCTCGAATCCGCGCTTTCGGTTTACTTCAGCGAGCGTAGATTCGTGCGCTAAGTCCTGCGAAAACTTGAACATATCGAGCGCCACGTCTACGTCGCTCGGATCGCACGCCTCGAGAAGCATGCGCATTTCTACGCAATCTTTTGACGCGTACACCGAAGCCTTGCCAAGACGAAACGCCTCTTTCATCACGATACACCGCTCATCTGCTCGCTCGATCCTTTCAAGGTCTGTCATTAGGTTTCCTCCCTCTTCCTTACTGCGACGCAAGTATTGGCCGCGTTTTTAATCATTTCTACCGCCAATTCGACCGGGATGTCTTGGTATTGGCGAATGTCAAAATCCCCAGAAGCCAACCAAAACGTCCCGTCATTGTCTTTGTATCCGGTTTCAATGTCTCTAATCCCAAACCCATAACCGGTCAGTCTGTCAAGCACCGTGATGCGCCCAATATCTACTCTTGCCGTGTATAAGACATTTTCTCCTTCGCAATATATTTTTTTTGAAAACACCAAATCACCTATATTCATTTTTGTACCCTCAGCCTTGACGTGTCCCCGACGACCTGGGACATGCGCCAGCACTTTCCGCTGACGATCTTGGCCTGCTTAATTACCGCCGCGTTTCCTGCTTGGCATTCTGCGACGCGATGCAGTAAGGCATCGATATCGTTCAGGCTCATATCATCCACCAACAAAGCCCAAAAACCAGAGCGACAAGCAAAACCCCCGCGATAATAGATGCGATTTCTATGCCCTCAAGCTTCTTCATACCGTCCTCCTATTATCTTAGCTTTTCGCTACAAACGCGTACCGCAATATGTCAATAGTCCTATCGTCGGCGCGCGATATAATCTCGACTGCCTTTACAATTTCCACGAGCTGATACGTACTAAATCCGTTAAGTTTTGTTCCAATGCTCTTAACCTTTTCGAGTACATGGTCAATCTCGGTTTCGATGGTTTGAACCTCGCTGGAAAGTTTGGCGCACATTACTTTTGTATTCGGCATCTTGTCTTCGATGTCTTCCCATATCTTATAAGTTGCCGCCAGGTGTTCTTCGAGCACCTGGCCGTATGCCTTTTTGTATCCGAGCATTATACCTCGGAACCTCGCCGCGTCTTCATCGAGAGCGTTTAGGTCGTCTTCCATCGACCCCTTAGCCTTGGCGATAATCTTTTTCACAACTTCGATTTGCGCGGCGTCCCCGGTAGCATTCTCGAACTCTGTAGCAAGTTCAGCCGGAACCCATATCAGTTTCTTTTCCGTTTCATTGCTTTTCATACCGTCCTCCTTAGAAAAGGTGGGCCGGGCGTCGGTCGGCCTAGCCCGAGGCATGATTGCTCATCGAATATCATCGCCCTGCAAAGACCATTCCCCGCTTTCCAGCTTAGCAGATACAATTTCAGCCGTTGTTGTAAATAAACGACCAAAATCCTTCCCGTTTTTCTGCATATAATATACATAGCCGGATAATTCTTTAGTAAAAGCATTGATGCAGTGCTGAACTCTTAAAACCTTACCGTTTTTATTCTTATAAACACCATCAATAAAATCTGCCATGGCTTCCTCCTATTCGCTTTCCGATTCGTCTTCGATCCGCGCCAGTCTGTCCCGCTCAACCTGATCTGCCGCAAGAAGGAACCCGGCGCCAAGGATCGCTTCAAGGTCATCCGTCGTCGCTTCGTAGGCTTTCCTTTCTTCCTGGTTCATCTCGTCCTCCTTAAAACTCGATGCTATAATTGCCGGGATCGCCAATGTCGCCAACCCTGGTTGCGCATCCGTCGTAATCAATTTCCGCATCCTCAATAGACACGCTATCGTCAATAACCATAATCTCGGGGACGACCCCTAAAATCTCGCAAGCCCTGAGCCGGTGGCAACCCTCGATGGCCTGGTACGTATCATCGTCAACCACCGTTACTTTGATTGTCGGGGTTCCAGCTATGCGCATTTCGGCGACAACTTCGGCCAGGTGGTTTTCGTCGTAATGATTATGCGCCAACCTTATTTCCATCTTGTCCCCCTTACGCCTTTAATTATAGCGCACTTTGGGATTGTGTCAATGAGAAATAAAAGATTTTTACCGAAATAAAGTATATTTATTTTGTGCTATTTAGAGGAAGTTGGCACGGTTTTCTATTCATGCTTCTTCTGTAGCTTTTTGACTAATTCTGACACCCTGAAAATCTCCGCATGGTACCATTCCGGCTTTCGGTGGCATTCGGTAGTAGCCAAGCGCTCTACTTCGCATACAGACTCCTCACCGTAGTCCTGGACAAGATGCGCGCGGAAGACAACTTGGCATCCTTGCTCGACATGATTGCACCGATAACACTGCGGCTTTGTGTTGCGCTCGCTAAACCTTGTTGCCTTGTGCGTCCGTACCATGTAGTGACCGCATTCGACATGTAAATAATCAAACACCTTGCGGCAGGTGTAGCACTCGATAGAACCATCTTCGCGCATATTGCTCAGTCGCGTATACTTCGACCATATCCCATCTAGCTTTTTCTCAAGCGCACGGCACGAGTCTTTCTTTCTGCGTATCTTTTTCGGTACAGCGTTAATCATATAAACCTCCTAGAATGATGTTTGAAGGAGTATGGTCTATACATTACCAATACCTATTATTTTTTTCTTGTTTTCGATAATACTCACATCTATCACGCGCCCACGATCCTTTTTCTAATGCTATACGTGCATATTTTCGATGTAGCTTTTTCATGTCTTCCAGGTTATCCGAGCAAATACCATCCCAAATATCGAACCATGCGAAATCATATCTAGTCCCTTTGGGTGGAGCATATTCAAGAGCGTTTGCATGTATTATACTCACCCGCGCTGGATATCGTTCCATAAACCATGGCCCGACTAATGATATTACTTCCTCTGATAATTCTAAAACGTCAACATGTAAAACCGTTTGCTTTTCAAGCAAGTTATATAAAACCATACCAATCCCAAGCCCCGCAACCAATACATCTCCATTCGCTGCTTTTACAAATCTATAATGATCTGCCATTTCGTCTGATGTATCACTCATGACGATAGTATTTCCACGCATAAGCCTTGTATATGTACCTGGTAAAACATACCCATCTTGTGGACGCTGGAACTCTTTCCCTGTTACGGTAAATCGCTCGATTTTATATACCCCGCATTCCCCCTCGGGTATCTCGACCTGTTTTAGAAGCATTTTCGATTCCTCCTTTTCAATCCCATTTATCAACCTCCGCTTGCCTGAATCGCATCTTGTTCTTGTAGAAGAGTAGCGGCACGTCGCCACATTGCCCGCTTCGCTGTTTCGCGACTATCAGCGAAATTTTGTCTACGTTTCCTGCTTTATCATCGGCGCCTTCGTTGTGCAAGAATATTACCACGTCGGCATTTTCTTCTATCGATCCAGATTCGCGGATATCTGCGAGGCTCGGACGCTTCCCGGTTGACTCTCTCTTTATTTGAGATAACACGATAACGGGTATCCCTAACTCGCGGCACAACCCCTTTAGTGCTAACGATATCTCAGATACTTGCTCATGGCGTGGCAAGTTTTGGTTTTCACATTTTATCAATGTTAAGTAGTCGATAAAAATGATATCAACTTTCTCCTTGCGTCTCATCTTTCGCGCTTCCGAAATAAGCTGTGTTTTAGTAATATTCGCAGTATCGCAGATAAAAAGACCCTTGTCAACAAGTGCGGCCATAGCATCCTGTATCGCGTCCATATCGCCAGATGCAAAGAAGCCGGACCGAATACGCGAATGGTCAACGCTAGACCTATCTGAGATATCCCGCTTGATTAAGCTCGTCGCGCTCATTTCCGCCGAAAAGAATCCGACCTTATAACCTACCCCGGTATCGCGATTGATTGCGTTAAGCGCCGATGATGCGCAATTTAATGCACATTGCGTTTTGCCCGTGCTAGGCCTCGCGCCTATCACGTAGTATTCCGGTTGCCATCCGTTTAGCATGGCGTCAAGCTTTTCAAAGCCAGTCGGTATCCCCGACAATTCACCCTTTAGCGCGTGCGCCCTCTCGATCTCGGTTATCACGCCGGGGATGATAGCCGATACATGCTTGTAGCCCGTCTCCGCATTCTCGGACATCGCCGTCAATGACTGCTCGCAATACTCAGCCAAGCTAGCGCTATACTCGCCATCCTTCACGCGACTGGCGATTCCTTTCGCCATGTCGAAAAATGCCCGCTGTTTTGATAGCTCTTTCAGGTCATCGAAATACTGCTTTGCGTTCGGCGACCATCCATCCGTCAACGTCGCAATGTACTTTGCATGCTCTGGTAGGCGTAGATACATTTCGTAAACATTCGCCACGCTCCCGCGCGCTCGAGCCTTCGTGACCTCTTGCCATATCTTCCGGTTCAACTCGTCAGAAAACAAGTCATCCGTGATAGATAACTCGTCCAGGATGCGGTTATCGAAGAAGATACAGCCAAGCAGCGCGCGTTCGGTTGCGGGGTTAGTTAGTTCCATTTAGTCCTTGGGAGGTGATGGCAGTGGAGCCGGTGGAAGCTCACACCAAAATGCAATTCTATATTCCTTTTTTTCACCCGTCCACCAACTGGGGTGAACATATGTAATGCCAACCTTTTCTTTTTTAGCGTTGGGACGATATACATACCATCCTAGATGTGGGTCTTTTAACCCAATTACTTTTGGCAATCGTTCCTTTACGCTTATCCATTCGCTCATATATCCCCCTTACTCAGTATAGCATGGATTGCAGATTATGCAAGGCTAATTTATTTCTAGCCCGGCCTTGCGTAGGTACTCAATAAGCGGTTTTACCATCGTCTTTCGCGAAGATCCGTTTTTGTATTTATATGATCCGTTTATTAGTCCCCACCCATTCCCATGGATACCTTCTAATATTTTTAATATAATTGTTTTTTCAGTTACCTTCATTCCGTAGCCTCCTTCTTGTATTCGCCTTTTATTTTTACGTCATATTCAGTTCCATCAGCAAACACCATATGGCAAATGGCATCATTTTGCGTTGATGTAATTCTTGGCGCATTTGCCTTTATCGTGAGAACTATATTCTCTTGCAAAGCCTTCTGTAATAGTTCCAAAAGCAACACAGCAACGCAAGCCGTGAATACCCAGAGTATTGCAAATATCCAAACAAGTACTATCATACTATCTCCTTCTTGTATTCCGCGCATTCGTCGTTTATGCCTGATCTTTGTAATACATGTCTGTATGTTTCCCAATATTCCCATCGTATAACCATTTAAGATATTTCATAGCCTCATCTTTGCTTAAATTGCTTTGGCACTGGTACGATATATACCGTATCGCTACATATCGACCGGTATTCCACGCATGAGCGTGGTAATACTTATTATCTCCGCGCACAGTTTTATACTTAGCTTCTTCAAATCTTGACAAATATTCTGAAATCTTCAATGCTATCTCTTTATTTTTCATTCTTGCCTCCTATGGTACATATCGCACTCGGGATTCTGACACGTTCCAATTCTCGGATCGTTCTTGTCGTTGAAGTGTTTTTCTTCAAGCAGCGACCCGGTGCAAGCCTTACAGCGTGGTACGTCGGCTTTCGACGCTTCGCCGGTCTTCACTCGGTACACTTCGCGCGGCTTCGCTTCGTCAACAAACTTCTCGACTCCACCGCGCATAAAGCCCTCAAGCCCCTTATACTGCGCGAAGACATCATATGCCGGATCGGCAATTAACTTCGCATAGGTATTCATAGCCGCCGCAATCTCATCATCGGTATAGTGCCCGAATGTCGCGTTGATATCATGCCGTACATCGTCACGCAAGTCAAGGAGAGTTTTACGTGTAGCCGTAGGGAAGCCGATAAGGTTCCATGTTTCCTTAGCTCGCTCAAATCTTGATATTCCGTCTTTGCCGATTCCAATAGGTGGGAGATGGGAGGGTTTTGGCTCGGCATCCTCATCCCCCTCTGTATCCGTATCAGAATGTAAATCAGAATCAGAATATAATAGCTCGGGCGGTACCTGTACGTTAGGTATAGGATACTGGTACCCTATGGATAGGCTATATTCTTTTACCTTCAAGGGTATATTTTTCAAATCGGCCTCGATCCCTGCCCTAATTGTGTCCTTAGCCTCCCATTTTTGATGCTTCGGCCAAGACGGCAAAATCATATATTCATCCTCGAATAAAACCGCCTTCTTGCACCGCTTGAAGTTTTCAAGCATCGGTCTAAGCGTCCTTTCGTCGTATCCGGTGTCATAGGCTATCCGGTCGAGCGTTATTCGATATATACCCGAAATCGTAGTAAGAGTATTTGTCAAAAGGTACATATACAGATATCGATCCGATGGATTAAGCGACCGTATCCATTTGTCATCCCAAAAAGAAGTACTGATATATCGCTGTGTACTCATAAAGCTTCCTTATTTTGCAGAAAAGACACCAAGCAACCAATCACGACCTATGCCGGTCCATTCTGCGTAGTAGACTACTTTACCATTGACTTCTTTGTCCTTAATGCGTTGTAGTCCCTTACCGGCATACTGAGAATGCAAGAGCCATACACCGCGAGCGTCCTTGTATGAAATACCCTTAGTCAGCAGTGCTTGGTTAAGTTCTTGCGCTGACTTCATGCCAATTTCTTTGGCAAGTTCCCCGGTAGTGAATGTGCGGTCATCATGGATAAGGCGGTCAACACGGGCCTGAAGTTCTGCTATCTTATCTATATGGTATTGCATTACTTGCACGGTCATTCGTTCGATATCAAGCGGAGTAATTGCTGATTCTACCTCGGATTTCAATCCTAGGTTACGAGGGACTAGATTTTGTTTGATGATATCGACCTCAGTCAAAGTCAGCCGCGTAGTAATACCATTTTTTACTAATTTAGGAAATAACTCTTTTACTTTCCCTTGGATTGTATCAGGTTGGTACCCTAATGCATCAGCAACCTCACGCACTGTCATCCGATTATCACCATTGATCGCAACTTCATTCATACACTTCTCCCAAAAGGAAAAGCGACTTGTGATACCGCCCCCGAAGGCATCACGCGGGTAACTACTCCGCGCTGGTATCACAAATCGCTCTTGGATTTTAGACCGGTTAGGCCTACCTTGTCAAGGTTCGGGCCTTGGCTTGCACATACTACACGAAACAGGCATGAATGTCAAGGGCGCTTTTCGAGAGTGTCGCGCCAGCCCCCTTGTAGAAAAATAGCGAGCTTGTCCTATAAAGCAAGACAAGCCCGCGAATACTTGCGCTAGAAGGGTATATCGTCGTTGAAATCCGATGCGTTACCGCTTGCCTCTTGCGGTTTTTCTCCGGGTTCGTTTTTACGCTCTGGCTTGAACTCGACGCTTTCAGCTACTACCTTGACAGCTGATCGAGCTTTTCCGTCCTTGTCCGTCCAACGCTCTTGTTTGATTCGGCCAACCACGCGAATGCCTCGCCCCTTCTTTAGATGCGCCGCGCAGTTTTCGGCCAGTTTACCCCATGTGTCAACCTCAAAGTATGATACTTCTTTTTCCCACTCTTCGCCCTTCTTATAGGATCGGTTTGACGCCATAGATATACGACAGATGCACGTACCGCCAGCCGTATACTTGCTTTCTGGATCACGCGTGAGATTGCCTTCGATAAGCGTACTGTTAAGATCGTTCACCTTTGCTCCTTTATGCGTAATTGATCGACAGGGATATTGTGCGCGTCTGAATATGCCTTGAGCGCGTCGGATAGGGTGAGTTCTGTGATTGCCGGTTCGGGAAGGATTTTGCAGTAGCGGAAATATCCGCTGTTGTCATTACTATAAGGCATTTCTCCGTCATCATTACCAATTTCAAACGCACCAGGGACGGATGGTGCCGCGAAGTTTATATCATCGCAGCAAACGCACTGCCTCCCGATATACTGCCGCATCTCCTCGACGTTTCCAGGCCAGCCGATGATTTCTTGCTTGTCGTAACGAGAGATAAGTGATTTATCCCATTGCGGAAGTTCCCCGACAATTGCTTCGGTTGGAACTTCTATAGCCATGATAGCATTTCTTGCGTTTGTCCACCATCCTGTATCATATCTAGTTTCGCTAAAATTTGGGTGGACTGCGAACATAAAAATAGTTTTGTTTGGCTGTACTGCGACATAATTGTATTCCTTTGGGATTCTTTCCCAATTTACATAACTCACCATCTTCTACTCCTTCGTTATCTCGATTTGATTACCGCACCGGCTAGGCCAGTACGGTGCTTGATTCGCTTGCTTGTGCATCGCGGGCGTGTACCAGTATTTCCCGTCCTCGTCCTCGGGCTTGGTCGGTAGCCTTGCGCAATTGCGGCACTGCATGCCGTAGCGGAAGCCCTTGATGGACTTATCGTATACACTTCCCATGCATCTGTATACCTTTTGTTCGCTCATGTTATTCCTTTAGAACGATGCCCATTTCGGCGGCTAGTTGTTCGATGCTGTCGATGAGATACCCGGCCTGGATCGTGTCAATTCGAGTCTCGCTCCACGGGATAACCTTACCTTTGATAGTGTCGAAAGGATATCCTCGCGCCATAGCCTCACCCTTGCAGTATATCTTTATCGAGTCGAAATCCTGCCCGGTTGATTCGGCTATCTGCTGGATGAACCCATTTATGCGATGATTCTGTGACTTCTCCCCGGTAGTCCTCAGACGCCTTGGAAGGCCGTAAGACATAGACAGATACCCTCCGCGCGTCTTGTGCGACTTCTCGACAAGCTCGGATATCTTCGAGTCTCGCGGGAATCGTACCGTGAGAGAATCGTTAGCCGGGTTCCATGTCCATGATTTGATTGCGGGTATGGTCATCTAGTCTTCCTTTCGCGCATTCTTTTTTCCAGCGCGTCAAGCTCGGAAACGAATACCCCGACTTCCGCCTCTGCGTCTAGGGTCATATCGGTAGAAGGGATAAACCGAACTACTTTGAAAGCTAGCTCGTCAGGCAACCTAGGATCAAAGCTAACAAAGTCTGCCCATTTTCTGCCACTGCAAACAACTTGCCATGTCATCTGCCACTGATAGCGCTTGTCAGGCTTACCGGTATCCAAGAAATCAAGATGCGTTGCCGTGTTCGGGCACTTAATCTCTAGGACGCCTTCGTCCCCGATAAGACCGTCAGGAGATGCACCAGCCATTGGGATAGTAGGATGAGAAAACCCGGCGCACTGAATGATAGAATTACCTGTTTCCATTTCATACGCGCATCGAGCCTCATCCTCATGGTCTATGCCCCACTGAATAGCCGGTGAAGTAAAACTTTCAGCATGTATTCCGGTAAGCCGTTCACAAAGCAATTCAGCCATGTAGTTTTTCCTGGACGCACTCGAATCACCCCCTTTCCCTTTTGCCATGATGTCGGCGATCCTTGAAGCTCCGACCCTACCCAACCGGCGCGCGTTAAACTCTTCTAAGGTTTCAATCATTTCTCAACCTTGGCCTTCGCCCGTTTCCAGTAGTTGCGGAGCGTTTCAATATTGCGCTCGCCTTCCGGCTTGTTCAGTTCCTTCTCGATGATCCTAACGGCATCGGGGAGAAGTTTCCCCGTCTTAATAAACTCCTTCAAGTCCATCTCGACCGAACCCTCATCAAGCCT
>Ga0172381_10007025_pt1 | contig 11202 bp, 15 predicted proteins | sample Leawel6488metaG_FD_119754 | JGI IMG/M metagenome (GOLD analysis project Ga0172381, IMG submission 119754) | Leachate microbial communities from a municipal landfill in Southern Ontario, Canada - Leachate well 64-88 metaG | ecosystem: Engineered > Solid waste > Landfill > Unclassified | place... | reverse complement strand
TGATGGCCGACTCATTGGCGATATTCGCTAGGTCTGCACCGGAAGAACCGGCCGTTTTGGCTGCAAGAGCGTCGAGGTCAACACCTTTTGCGAGCGGCTTGTCTTTGAAATGAATCTGCAGCACTGCTAATCGATCTGGCCTATCTGGTAGCTCGATGCCAACACGTCGATCAAAACGCCCAGGGCGCAGCAAAGCCGGATCAAGTACGTCTGCACGGTTGGTTGCCGCGAGCACGATAACATTCTGACCTTGTTCGAAGCCGTCCATTTCAACCAGTATTTGGTTTAGGGTTTGCTCGCGCTCGTCATGACCACCGCCCATGCCTGAACCACGACGGCGACCAACGGCGTCAATCTCATCAACAAAAATAATACATGGGGCGTTCTTTTTGGCTTTGGCAAACAGGTCTCGTACCCTGCTCGCGCCCACGCCTACGAACATCTCGACAAACTCAGAACCAGAAATGCTAAAGAATGGCACCCCAGCTTCGCCCGCAACTGCTCGCGCAAGCATGGTCTTCCCAGTGCCGGGAGGGCCAACTAGCAAAACACCTTTCGGGATCTTGGCACCCAGTGTGGCAAACTTTTTGGGAAATTTTAGAAACTCAACCACTTCCTCGAGATCCTGCTTGGCTTCTGCTTGGCCAGCAACATTCTTGAAGGTAACTTTATCTTTCTCATTGCCGTACAGACGAGCACGACTTTTGCCAAAGCTAAGCGCCTGATTACCTTGACCCTGTGCGCTGCGCATCATCCAAAACAGCAAGCCACCAATCAACACCACTGGCAATATGGTAGTAAGACCAATACTTGCAATGGTTGATGCTGTAGAGCTTGAAGATTTAGCCGTTATTTTTACCTTGTCTTTATCGATACCTTCGTCTTGTGTAGTGGCGCCCTGTTCCATGTATGCCTTGAGTGAGGCAGTCTTAGCATCTTTTTTGGTGATGGTCAGTTGCTGACCCTCTACGGTAATCTGCGAGTACTTACCTGCGTTGGCATCCTGTACCGCTTGCGAGATAGGAACCTCTTTTAGCGGGCTCGTCTGACCGAGTGCCGAGATAATAACAAGCACCAGAAGTGCTACAAGCGCTATAAAGCCAATATTTTTGCCGGTTCGTTTGCTACCGGAAGGTTTGCCATTTGATCGGTGGGGTTTCGTATCCATATGTCAGATTAGTATACAACAGATGGGAACGTGTGACTACTGCGGCGAGACAAGTTTTGCCTGAGTTCGGTTAAGCACTATGCTATAGCCGCGTGCAATGTCGAACTTCGCACCATTACGCCCTTCCACGATGGCACGAGTGAGTCGGTGTATAAGCTTGCTGGTAAGGCTGACCGCCGTGTGTACGCGCAGCCATTCGGCAAGCACCTCGTGCGCAACCACATCAGGCAGCTCACGAAATGACTGCCGTTCAAGTACTTGAGCTTCTGGCTGCGCATCAAGGTAGCTTGCCGTAAGATTGTGGATTGCGTCATTTAGTACTGCTGCCTTTTCACTGTGCTCAAGCAGCTGTGCGCGTGCGGGTATATCTATGCGTGGCATAATCTGCTTACGTATGTAATTACGCAAGTATGTTTCATCTTGGTTGGTGCTATCCTCGCGCCACTCTAGTTTGTGCTCCTTCGCATACTCTTGAATTTGCTTTTTTGTATAGCCCAGCAGCGGACGCTTGAGCAATTTGGTAGAGCGTAGTGAACTTAAGCCTCGGCTTTTTGTACCTCGGAGTAGATTAATGATAACCGTTTCAAGCAAGTCATCTTGGTGATGAGCCGTGATAACCGCCTTCGCCCCTGCCGCAATACGTACTGTGTGCAGAAATTTGTAGCGGGCGTCCCTCGCAATAGCCTCACTCGCCTTTGGACCCAGACTGGCCTGATCATAAACAAACGGTAAGCCATACGACCGCGCGAGCCGCTGCACGAGCTTTCTATCTTCCTCGGAATCCGATCGAATACCGTGATCAAAATGCGCAACGATGAAATAATGCGCTGAATCATGTTGTTGCGCCAGTATATGCAGCAACGCAACCGAATCTACACCGCCACTCACCGCAACCACATATTTCCCGGCAGGCACTTCAATTTTCATATGTCCTCATTGTACCAATGAAGCAGCGATTAATCTTGTATACTTACTTGTGATGAAACAATTCTACGCTGTTCGACATGGCCAAAGTGTACTCAACGTTACCCGTACTTTCGCAGGTAGAGCTGACACGCCCCTTACTGATGTTGGCCGCGAACAAGCAAAGCGTGCTGGCGAAAAAATCATTAAACTCAATGTAGACCTTATTGTTAGCTCGCCGCTAAGCCGAGCACTTGAAACCGCTCAAATCATCGCGGAATCAATTGGTTATACTAAAGATATCCTTATTAGTGAGTTATTTGTCGAGCAAGCGCTCGGTTCACTTGAGGGCAAATCTTGGGATGAGGATATAGACGAGGATGAGCAAACAGGCATAGAGTCTGACAAGCAACTCGCCATTCGAGCCAAGCAAGCACTAAATTTTCTGGAGAATCGGTCGGCTGACAATAATATACTTCTCGTGAGCCATGGGACTTTCATCCGCTATCTGCAAAGTGCTATTAAACCAAGTGGAACTTACGAAGAGCCAGAAAACTCCGAAATCATACAGCTATTGCCCTAGACATCTAGTCGCCCATCTTGCCAATTGCCTATAGCCAACAGATACAAAATTTGGTACAATCCCCTCTGTTCAGCAAGAGCCTTTCCAAAATTCCAATCCAAGGAGCGAATGCGACTGAATGGAATTTTGAGAGGAGAAGCATAGGCAAAGGTCGAAGCTTTTGGCAATCAGCCAAAACGAGACGTAGCCGACAGCTTCGACGAGGCGGCGTAGCTCAGCTGGTTAGAGCACAGGACTCATAAGCCTGGGGTCAGTGGTTCAAGTCCACTCGTCGCTACCAAAGTGTATTTTTTGAAAGACTGGGGCTGTGTAGCATCTCTGTCTATAGACAAATCTAAATATACAAAGGACTATTATCGTGATAGTGGTCAGTTGCTCGGTCATAGTAGTGCAAAACAGCAAGATATTGCTAGTCAAAGAGAAGAAAGGGGTTGCAAAAGGTAAATATGGCTTGCCAGGCGGTAAGCTAGAACAAGGGGAGACCCTACAGGCCTGTGCAATAAGAGAATGTGCTGAAGAAACAGGACTTACTGCGGCTATCGACAGGCTCGTTGCAATTACCCACAAACCTCTAACCCACGAATCAAATAGCGTTATCCGTTTTGTCTTTCTCGCCACCTTGGCAGATACCACCGCAAAGTCCGAAGGTGAACTTAAAACGCTTTGGGTGGACAGAGCCGAGTTTACGTCCCTGACTAAAACGGATCAGATTCGAGGCAAAGACGTTGTTGAGCTAGTCGACAAGGCCTTCGACGACAAACTACCCGTATTAGCCCCGCCAAATACATTGCTTTAGGAGATATAACGGCGAGGTCGCAAGCGGCGATGAATACACCGGAACATTATCGAGAGCCGAACAGCAAAGTCCTTTTGTGCAAGCTACCGCGTAGTTTGTACTCTTGAAACTCGAGATATAGCAATATAGATGGCCATTATCGCGAGTGAAGTGCCGTAGCCGAGAGCTGTGAGTTTTAACAGCTGAGTGGCGCGATTTTCTGTGGACTCGAGTGACTGACCCCCTAGCACATAGTAGTCTTTGGCGACAACGGTAACGCTCGCAATGCGTACGCCCGACTGTGGTTGCCAGGTAACTTCGTTATTCTTGCCAGACTTGGCATGCTCAAGGACGCCCTTTGGTATAACCGCGAGTTTGTTATCTAGATAGCCAGAACCGCCCACTGCCTTACCCTTTTTGTCATATATGATGACAAACGGTATGGGGTCTTTTGCAAGATTAGTTGCGCCCATATTGACACTGCTTAGCCCTTGGTCAGCATCAAGCTGTTTAGCAACCTGCGTCGCCAGCAGTGTGGGTGTATCGTTAGCCTGCATACGACCAAGTTGCTGCACGAGCCCATACATGCTCGCAAACACTGTAGTAATTATGATGGTGCCTAGCACGTAGTGACGATACTTATAGAGTTGTGTGTACATGCCCATTATTGTACACCGCTTGCGCTACTAATTAGTCGCCTCTTTTGGTACTGCACTTGCACCAAGTACAAGAATAAAATCCGCAGACGGGTAGTTCGCCGCAAGTTTCTTGTCTGTCACGACTAACGCACTGTACGTTTTCTTTAGGTACGCTAGTGTGTTTGGTTTTTTGCCACCAGAATTGTCAATGATTGTGCTCTTGGCCTGGTTGGCTGCCGCATCGTAGTGACCAAGCACCTGCACGCCTTTATCGTCCAGCTTGGTAGATTGTTCGGAGGCAAGACCGACAGTATCCGTCCCGTTCAGCACGACAACGGACGCACTTTCTTTCTCGACCGGTGTTGCTGTAAATATATACTGAATCTGTGCCTGAATATCTGAGTAGTCATCAACCCCAGCAGCGGGTACCTGCACCGACTGACCGTTAATCATGTCACCAACCAGCATGAGTTCACTGCCGCCCTTCAAGTCACGTATATTATACGAGTCTATTTTGTTACTATCGATTTTCTTACCGTAGTAGTAAAGCGTTTGCATCTCATTTAGTTGCAGATCTGTTTTCACATTAGCGCCAAGTGCTTCGACAAGATTACCAACCTTGAGCGGGTTGGCAATGACAGACGCGGTAGACGCTTTGTCTTTAATGGCAAGGAGCATTTGTCGTTGGTGCAGGGTCCGGGTGTAGTCTGCGTCTGGGAAACCGTAGGAGCCATAGGCATCGCCACGAGCGCGAGCCAAGTTGAGTGCCTGCTTACCGTTCAACGTAACCGGCCCATTTGGATATTTCGCAAGCGCACAGCAATTGCGAGTCGTATAGTCTAGGCTCGGGTCATAGATGCCTCTCGAGTCACTACTATCGATTGTAATGGTAATCCCACCAATAGCATCGACGAGGTCCTTGAATGCTGTGTAGTTAACGAGGGCTGTGTAATGTACGGACAGTCCGGTCGTGTCTTCTACAACCGTCTTGAGCAAATCCATGCCACCATTAGGGTATGCGGAATTAATCTTGGTGTGGCCATACCCCGGAACCTTTACCCACGTGTCACGCGGAATACTAAGCATCAAGGCAGTATTGTCCTTGGTGTTAATACTAAGTACCATGATGGAATCTGTAAGTTGAGCCCCGTTATGGCCTGCATCGTCTGCCGAATTACCTGCAACAAGGATATTCACTCGACCATTATCATTGTCGAGATGCGCTGGCTTGAACACGCTTAGAAGACTAAAAGGATTATTATTCCCTGTAAGTTTAGCTATGTCTTTATAAAAACGCGCGCCGAGTCCCAATAGTACTACCAGCAACAGAATACCTACCGTCTTAGCTATTCGTCTTCCCTTACGGTGCTTTTGGTTAGCGCGCTTTGCCTGCTTACGCTCTTTGCGTACCTGCCGTCGGCTCTTTTTGAGCGGCTTAAGGTCAGCTGCAACAGGCATAGTGCTTGCTCGTCTTCTCGGTATATCTGTTCGCGATTCAGTCTGCTCAACTGGCGTAATCTGCGCATTAGTGTACGCCCCTGGTTGCTGCGCTGCGCTTCGTTTAGGCATATCGGGAAATCCTACGGTGCGTCCCTGAGTTGGAGCTGAGGGAATACTTGGTTGTGGGGGCACTGAACTAACGGGCTTACGTGGCTTCTGACCACTGGCAGTTAGGAAGCCGTCAATATTGGTCGCCCGACGGGGCTGAAAACTATCGTATTTTTCTGGCATTGCTTGGCACCATTGTACCGGAAAAATGCTCATTTCTAAAGCCAAACCGGGACAAGCCTTACTACAATTAATTACCCCCAAATAATTTGAGGGTAATTAATTAGAACAAGGATCACAGCTGCATGATATCTTCGTCTATTGCCTGGAAGGTATCGTCGCTGCATGGAGCAAGTTCGTATGCCAGTCCATCTTTAATGGCAAACAACATCATTTAGCCAACTTTCTTATGTACCGTTGTGATACATATACTTTTTTGTTTTTGTTAATTTTGTATTGGGTTAACCAGTGTAGACAAAACGGCTTCAGCGTTATTTGCTTATTGTGTGAATTACCGTTTTGTACACTTTTGGTTGTTTTTGTTTTTCGGGAGCGTAGTCTTTCAAGAGTAGGCGCCCTCAAAACTAATAGTAGTATAGCAAAAAGCTTATGTTTTGTCAATATTTATTGTACAGTAAATGAGTCGGTTAGGTTGTTTACTCTGTGTGAATATGGTGGTCATGCCCCTGATGCTGCCCGTTATTATGATATTCGTGGGATACTGAGTGACCCTTGCCTCTTTTTATGAGCCAGCGATTAACCGGAAGTGCCACTAGAAACGCAACAACGAGTGAAGCTGCCAAGCTAATCCAGAACAGTTTGTTGCTTAGGGTGGCGTTGAGTGCGCCAGGCACGGCGAGCAGAAAGGCGTTGTCGGCAATTTCCATAGTTGCAATAGATGCCGTATCGGCAGCAAGCGCCACTTTGATGGCCTTTGATAAACTCAAACCGTATTTAAGAATTGGCAGCATACTAAGTGCGTAGCCAAACGCGAAAGCCAACCCGACAGAAACAGTGATGTTAACTGCGTTGCCCCAGCCAAATGCAGTTGTTAGCACCATGCCAGTAACCTCACCTATTGAGCAGCCCAATAGGCAATGAAGCGTCGCCTGGACAGCTGTTTTGTTGAGTGTATGCTCCGTGGACATACTAGAACCAAATGTAGCCATAGGGCGCTAGAACCACTTCTTACTTTTAAAATATAGGTACATGCCGACAGCCACAGAGACCGATGCACCGACGAGTAAGCCAAATGTCGTGTAACGACCAAGGAAGCTCCAGGCCTCCGCCTCTATACCTCCGGGCAACACCAAGTTTGTGCCATAGAGCGTACCAAGTACTGTTATCGGTAGTGTGAAGGTAAAGAGTAGGGTCAGAATCATGAGTGTCCGGTTGGTGTGTTCGGTGCTGGTTGTAAAATCGGCATCTTTATAAATCTCGACTGTGTCTCTTGCCTCTTCAATAAGCTCCCACAGCTTGTTACTCATCTTCGTATTGTTAGAATAGTACCTAGCCATGTTTTCACCGGCAAAAGTGTCGATCTGGTCGGTCAGGTCAGTTAGTATAATTTTGTTTGAGCCGATAATGCGACGTAGGCGAACGATTTTCTGTCGAAGCTTACCGATCATCTGAGCGTCTGATCCGTCATCGGCAAACACGACATCCTCTATGTCGTCGAGTTCATGCATGACCGCATCAATCATATGCGACATATCCTCGAGTACACCAGCGATAAGCAAATGAAGCAAATAGCTAGAGTTGTTCCGCAGAACATCCGACAGGTCGTGCGCTTCGCTTTGATTCATGAGCTGCTTGATGGCAGGAATATCATGATTATGCACAGTTACCAGGTAATCCTTACCGAGAAAAACCCCGAGCTGACTAATAAGAACTTTGCCAGACGTACGTTCAATTACTGGCACATGTAGGACGAAAAATAGGTAGGCCTCTTCGTGTTCAACTTCGGTATGCTGTACCCGTTGTATACTCTCTGCAAGATGCACGGGATGGAAACTATACTTGTCCTCTAGTTCACTCAGCTGCTCGTTTGTTGGCTTAGATATATTTAGCCAGGTCACCGTGCCACGATGTATTCGTGTAACATTCTGCTGCTCAGTATCGTTAGTCATGATGTTTCCCCTTTAGCTGATAATAAAGTATGCGCCGGCAAAATGACACTGTTTGGGTTTCTTGATTTCTTTTTTGCCTTTATCTTCTAAGTATGTGCCACCATAACCAGTATACAAGATGCCGCCCTGTAAAGCTTACTGGCCGTGGAGCCAGGACAGCGCCCATAAAATATGGGCTTCTCTGTTTGCCTCATTTAAATACTCCAAACCTTTTTGGCTCGAATCGGGTTACTCAACCACGACAAGACATGTCAACTAGCCCCTTCTTGCCTGTGGTGCTACACTGATAATAATAAGGAGGATCTATGAAAAAATTACGATTTACAATAGCGGCATTTGTGCTGCTTGGGGTAGTACTGTCGGTGTCGTGGGCACGAACAGCAAGCGCACAAAGCTTTCACACGGGTACAAATATAGTGCTAAATAAGGGCGGTACGATTGACTCAACAGTCTTTGCTGCTGGGCAAACAGTGGATATTTCTGCCGAGGTTAACGGCGATATTTTTTGCGCTGGGCAAACAGTAACTATTAATGCCACCGTGCATGGAGATGTTATATGTGCCGCGCAGACTCTAACTATCAATGGACATGTTGATGGGGATGTTCGACTTGTCGGCCAAGCCGTAACCATCGGGGCAACTGTAGGTGGCAGTGCAACCATCGGCGGCCAGTCATTTACCCTTGAGTCAGCTGGTTCTATTGATGGGGATGCAACCATTGGATCATCTTCAGCCAACTTTAATGGCAGTGTTGGACGAGATGTTGTTGCTGGTGGGGAAAATGTAACCATTGCCGGTACAGTAGGGAGAGACGTCACTGCTGCTGGTAATGCCTTGGTACTATCTTCCACGGCTGCCGTTGGTGGTAACCTAGAGTACACCAGTGATAACTCCGTCCAGAGAGCCACCGGTGCTACTGTAGCAGGAAAGATTGTTCACAAAACACCAACTCACGACTCGAATACCAAGTATGGCGCCGTCCTTGGATTTGGAATCGCTTGGTTCATCTATTGGCTACTGGCTCTGGGCTTTACTGCGCTTATAGCTGCACTACTTTTCCCTCGTGTCTTGCAGGTAGTGAGCAACCGTGCGCTTGAGCGTCCTTGGCAAGCTCTACTGGTTGGCTTTTTGGCAAACATTAGTGCGCCCCTTGTCGTAGCCCTTACGGCAGCTAGTGTTATAGGAATACCCCTTGCGTTCATGCTGGGTCTGTTCTGGCTGCTTGTCTTACTTACAAGTGGTCTGTTCTTTGCCTTCTATATTGGTCGCCTTGTCATGCGCGGAACTCAATACGCGCTGCTTACCATGCTCGTAGGTGTAGCCATACTGCTTACCGTTTCCTTCATTCCTGTTCTCGGTTTACTGGCGTTATTGGCGACACTATGGATGGGTTCAGGAATGGTACTTATGGAGTTATTCCGCCGTACCCCCAAGCCAGTCTATAAGCTTGAAACCGCTCGCGCCAAGAAATAGAAAACGGGGCTAGGTCAACGACTTATCGATTGATCTAGCCCCGTAAGATAACCAAATACGAGTTAGGTAATTAAACCTTTGGCTTCTTTGGTTTCTTGATTTCTTTTTTGCCCTTATCTTTTGACATACCTATCTCCAAAATTAAATGCTAACTACTAATAACCACCTATAACTATACGCTTGGCTCTCGTTGGAGGCTAGTCTCACTGTGCCGGCAAAGAGTTAATGCATTAGAACTCATGAGCTTAGCTGATTACATTGACACACTTATGCCTTACTGGTATATTACGCGTGGATGTTACGTAATAACAGTCAGACCACAACCAATGCCGCAACCGCTGTCGAAGCGGTATTTCTGGCTGGTCACATTACGGCACATATATCAACAACCTAGAAAATAGTTAGTACACTCTACTATCCAGCATGACCAGCCAACGGGCTGGTTTTTCATGTAAGGATGTAGATGAAACGCTATGACAATAGCAGGTTTAACCATAGTAAATACAGGGCACAACAATGGCACAGCGAGCATACCTCAGGGGGCTTCAGGTGCTCGCACTGTAAACAGTTCGTGGTCATTAATGAAATTATGGGAACGGTTAACCGTAACCACTGCAATGCGTGTCTTTGGTCAAAGCATGTAGACGAAGCTAAGGGCGATAGACGAGCAACGTGTAATAGTGGGATGGAACCAATCGGCTTAACCTTTAAACACGAAGGATATAAAAAAATAGGTGAAGTTATGCTCATTCACTTCTGTTTAGGTTGCCAAAAAATATCTATCAACCGGATAGCGCGCGATGATTCAGAGTACAAAATACTTGAGACCCTTAATGCGTCATTCAGCCTGAATGATGCTCTTAAGAATCGGCTTTCGGGCAACGATATATATCTGCTCACAGAATCTGACAACCAGGAACTATCTGTACAATTATTTGGTAAATGATGCGGGACCAGGGCCTCGCCTTCGGCTCGCGCACTCCGCAGTCCTCGGAATACATTCCTGCGGGCTGCTCCGTTGGCGTCGAACCTGGGACCTACGCATCGACCTTGTCGCTGCTGGCCCCAGAATCAAATCTTGGGCTAGAAACCAAGAAAAAAGCCCTACTTTAGTAGGACTCTTTTCTTGGTTGCGGGACCAGGACTCGAACCTGGGACCTCATGGTTATGAGCCATGCGAGCTGCCGCTGCTCCATCCCGCGATAAGCTTCATGAGACAAACCTACGGTTTTTCTCATCGCGCCGGCAAAATGGTTCACATTTTGGCGGGCTGCTCTTTTCCCTTTTGGAACCTTCTAAAGCCGTAACATTGTACCAAACAGAGGTAGAATTGTCAAACCTACGGTTGTGTGCGGTGGAAGAAAAAGTCCATCCAGTCTTCAAAGTTCTGCTGCCAGAGTGGCTTGTGTTTTGCGACTGGGTTGGCCACTGAATCAATCGGCAGCGGCGTTGTATGCGCAAGTGCAACACTCTTTGGCACCAGTAGTTCGGTCTCGCCCGGAGCAGCCAAACCAAAGTTCTGGCGTGCCGTCACCTCGAGATACTGCGGGGTATTGTAGTAGGCATTCTCTAACTCTTGATTACTGGTGCGCAACTTTGCAACTTCGTTTTCTTGCTGTAGCTGCATCACCTCTTGCTGCAATGTGTAGTTTGTCTGTATAGCCTTAACGCCGCTCCAGCTTATAAGCAACACCAGCACCAGAAATGCCAGAGAGCCAACGTTCCGAACGTCGCGCAAACTCAGAATGTACTCTTTTATGGGCGTTTCGTAGCGCTGCCAAGTTTCAGTCATCTTTGTTTTATCAATCACACATCTAGTATATCACCCCTGGTGTCTGATATAATCACTGTTAGTTTAGGCTCTTATGATGGGGGTATAGCTCAGTGGTTAGAGCAGTCGGCTCATAACTGATTGGTCGTAGGTTCAAGTCCTACCGCCCCCACCATATTTTGTTAAAACGAAATACCGCCAAACAAAACGTTTGG
>Ga0172381_10007024_pt1 | contig 11204 bp, 21 predicted proteins | sample Leawel6488metaG_FD_119754 | JGI IMG/M metagenome (GOLD analysis project Ga0172381, IMG submission 119754) | Leachate microbial communities from a municipal landfill in Southern Ontario, Canada - Leachate well 64-88 metaG | ecosystem: Engineered > Solid waste > Landfill > Unclassified | place... | reverse complement strand
TACCTAGGAAAGTAAAATGAACGAAGCTGAAATTTTAGAACTACTCAAGTCGAGATTGAGTATTCACCTCTCACCTTCTTGGGGTGAATACCGTAAAAGACTTGAAGTCGAATTGCGATTAGATAATGAAGTCATCAGTTGCGATGCTGTGGACATGTCTGATATTCGCGAGGATTTTTAGTTGACGATTGAGCGCCCTAGTAGTATCTTACTTGAAGGAGGTGCTATATGACCAAGACATTTGAAAGTGTAATTAAGTGGAATTCTGAATATGTTCCATTTGTTGAGTCTTGGGAATTGAAGGAATGCAGTTGCCATGAAAGCATTTCTGGAAAGGCTATTCTCACTGCATTGAATAATTGGTTCTCTTCTAAGAGAGGAGAACAATTTTCGTTTGCAATGTATTCGTTTCAGGCAGTATGCGATACATTTAATGAAGATCGGAGAGCACAATGGGTTTCAGTCGATCTTGGCGAAAATATGATTGTTCATTGGAATCTTGAAGCTGAGCCATATGTAGTGAGCGTTGAGAATGGTGAAGAGTGGTATGGTGTTAAGTTTATCGCTACGGAAATGAACTGAAAGGTATAGTGCCATGTCGATATTAAAAAGTGCGGTCTTTTTGGACCTTGAAGGTACTATCATTAATTCAATGGACAATCCAGTATTCCTCACGGAACATATCACTCGTGAATGGTTCACTAATATTCTTGTAGAAGCTGATGAATTCCATTTGTTTTCTTGGGCAATCACATCTCCTGAAGATGCTAAGTCTAAAGAATGGTTGATTCGTCAAGTGGAAGAAACACTAGGAATCAAATTCAAAAGTATTGTATTTCGAGATGATTTCTTTCCTTTCTTCAGAAGTCGATTTGGAAATATTGATTTTATTGAGTTTGAAGAAATTTGTAGATCATTAGGTAAGGAAATGGTGTTTCAGATGTTTATCAGAAACATTTTCTCGAACGCAGGTAAATGCGAAATTTTCAACTTGATAGATGATATGGTGGATGACACTATCTTATCTGGAATTTTCGGTCGCATCGAGACTATCAGCGTTAAGTCGTAAGTGGTTGACGATTGTCATCTTTCAACGTATCTTATTGGCATGGCTATTCAAGATCACATAGACGAGCTTGTTCGCAGGGCACTACTCTTTGATCGTCTGAAGACGATGGGGATGATAGGTTCTGCTGGTAGGTATGCTAATGCAGAAGCCTGCAGGCGCAATTCTTGGATAAGGACCAAACAAAAGGAACTTGGAATCTCATCTAAAGAATTAGAGATTCTTAAGGGTGATGCTATTAAGAACGGAGAATTTCATTGAAATACTATATAATTACAATAATTTCTTTTCTACTGATGACGCCTATCGAATCGAAGGTTGAAGAGAAAATTGTATATACTAAAACCACATATAACATTGAGTCGAATATTCGACTTGATAAAGAAGATTCAGCTAAATTAGCGTTTACTGAAGAATTGTCTCCTTTGGACTTCTCAACTATTGAGATTGAGCAGTACGAAGGATGCACTGATTATCTGGTGTATCCGGGGGGTTTTTCTGGTCCTACAATTGCATGTGGACTTGATTTAGGAAATGCTGGATTCAAGGCAGTATCTGAAGTTTTGAGATGTAGTGTCTCAGATAGCATTTACAATGTTTTGATCAAGGCTACTTCAATTCGAGGAGAAGCTAGTCGAGAGTGGATTAGGAATAATCAAGTGAAGCTAGGTCGAAAGACTGCGATGAGAATTTGCAACAAGATCAAAATGGTAGTGTGGAGACAGGTGCGACAAAAGTATCCAAATATCGAAAATGCACCAGAACCTGTAAAGAGTGCCATATTAGATATTGCGTTCCATGCAGGAGTTGGTTCTAAGCGAATGGCTGGATTTGGAAAAGTCATTTCTCAAAGGAATTGGAATACTCTTGGGGTTATGATCGCGAATTCATATTCTGATTTCGAGGGTGGTAAATTCAATTCGATTCATCAGCGTCGAGTAGATCATGGAAAGCGTGTTCAATACATGGATCATACTCCTCAGCGAGTTGCCGAATATTATGACTAATTGGTTGACGATTTTGAGCAACTGCAGTATCTTCTACATAGGAGGTGTATTATGATTCTTCTTATGATGACTCTACTCTTCGGTCAGATGATTGACTTTTCTGAAGTGTGCGATTCAACTCCATGTGTCATCGATCATATTCCCTTCGGAATTGGTCCCGAAACGGTTGATTGGCAGATGCACAACATTGCTCCGCTCTCAACTCGAACGGTATATGACGGCGGAATTGTGTATCATTACGACAATTACAAGTTTCAGGGAATTCAGCAGACCCGATTCGTGGAATTCATCTTCTCTTCTTCTGGATTTCTTCGGGAAATTGGGATGTATCTCACTCCTAGTGAAAATGGAGATAATGAATTTCCTGAGGTTCTGAATCTCTATTTCACATTAAGGGACCGGATCATTGAATCTGGTTTGTACGATTCAGTTGAGTTCGTCTATTCGTTCAGGCATCCTTATGAAGGAACGACTGAACGCGAGGCAATGAATGGAGAATTCTCCTATCTCGAAGAAAATGCTCTACTGCAGGATCGAAACGGCAATTTGTCGAAGTATAGATTCGGAAAGGTCTGGTCGATTTTCAAGAATCGAAAGCACCCTAAACTGCAGGTAATTCTTTCGGTTGCAATTCAAGAGGGAGCCGCAACTCCATCTGTCAACATTCAATACATCGACAATAGATTCACTAAGCGTGGACATGTCGAAGGAATTCAAAATCCACTGAGGAGGAAGTAATGTATTATCTTCGTAATCCTATGGTCGCTATTAAAGGTGAGTATCACATTGGGGATGTTTTGGATCTAGGTTGGGAAGACTCCCTGATTCGCGATATTGAATTCATTCAGGCCGATGGCCATGAGCTGAATGCAATTGTGAAGATGTTTCAGGGAACTATCCCAATTCCTCAAGGTTTGAGGGTTGTTCGCTGGTACGGTGATATTGCCCGAACTATTCACTACGCGATGATTTCTTCGCGAGGATTTGGAGTTTTCGATGAATGACATCAATGATTTTCTGAAGGGCGTGATTACCGAATGCGGTGAAATGGCAAACTGCGGAAGAATTGTCTTTAATGGGGTTAAGTTCTATTTGGACTCCCCACGACTTGGACGGAAGATTGATATTCCCGATGAAGACATCAATTCACTGGTTGAAGGCGGATATGCAACTCGGCAGTTCAATGGAGCAGTCAAGTTGAATTCGAAGAAGCTGGAAGATATTCACTATGAACTATTTCAGGTCGAGAAGTATCCGCATCCAAAGCATCCGGGTATGATGCTCGATAAGGCCACCTACCTCTACCTTCTACACTAAGAGTTGATCGAAAAGTTTCCACCGTCATGTGGTTGTCAAAGTAACAAAGTTATCGTATCTTACACTAGGCAAGGAGCCTCTACAAGGAGTTATGGTCATGGAAAAGACAATTTCGGAACAGATCAAGGATTATGCAAAGGCTAATCCTCTTGCAACAGAGAGTGAAGTTCGAGATCATTTCAAAGTTTCTCGCCAACTCGTATCTCAGATGTTTCATCTGATTTTCACTGACGAAGAATTGGAGTCCCGTCGATATAATCGGCTGAACGAACATTCAGAGAAGATTAAGGATTTGTTGACGAATAAGACCTCATATGTCGAGATCTGTAAGATTCTCGGAATTAGCAAAAGTAGGCTCCGTAGAGCAATTGATGCTAATCCTGAACTTTCTGATATTGCCAAGAAGAATGAAGAAGATGAAGCAGATCGAATCAAGAACATTAGTATTGATTGGGTCAACAAGATGTCTCTTTCTGAAATCGGCAAGAAATACGAATTGGGTGATACTCTGAAGAGTGCATCTTCATATATTTCGAAACTCCGTGCAAGGCATGGAGAAGAAATGTTTCCTCTTCGACTCGATAATCAGATCAGTCTCGAAGAGAAGTATGAAAAGTACAATGTCTTGAAAGCTGAAGGAAAGTCTGCAACTGAAATTGCAAGCGAATTGGGCTACAAGACTGTTCTTTCGATGAAGGCATCGTTGGCCTCGTTCAATAGGAAGGCAAAGGCAGAATGACATTAGATCCGGAAAACACATTCTTCACTGCGGATACCCACCTAAGACACAAGAATATTCTGCGCTATCAGCCGAATCGAAAGTATTCAGATATTAATGAAATGAACGAAGCACTAATTCGGAACTGGAATTCCATCGTTCCCGAATATGCTACGGTCATTCATCACGGAGACTTCGCATTCGCATCGAAAACCAAGATTAAGGAATACCGAGAACGACTGAACGGTAGAATTATCATTACACTTGGAAATCACGATCACTATTCCGAACTTGTAGATGCATTTGGACGCGAGAACATCTTCGACTCGAAGGTCTATCGAGTTGGATCTCAACTAATCCACTCTTGCCATTTCCCAATGGCTTCATGGATTGATGCTGAGGACGGTAGCTGGCAATTGCATGGACATTATCATGGACACAAAGTTGATGATACAATGTACAAGAGGATGGATGTCGGTATAGACACCCACCCCGAGCATCGTCCATATACCTTCAGTGAAATTCAGAGATTCATGTCGAAGAGGACGCACACTCCAGTTAGACATCCGGAGTAGATAATGGGTTATCGACTATATCTAGGATCTACCATGTACGGAGTCTTTGGCTCTAGGAGCCTCTCTAGCTACTTACCCAAGCAAGAGCCACTAGCACACCAGAAAGACTATGATCGCCTCCTACAGGGGCTGTCAGACTGTCAGGAACAGGAGCATCTCAATGAATCTCGATAAGGCAATACAAAACGCATACGTCTACAACAAGAAAGTAGGCAGAGATAAAATTTTTATTTCTGTGGACATCCACGACACCATCGCGCAGGCCAATTACGCAGATGAAATGCCTGAAGTTATTGAAACTGCAATGGATGCTTTGAGGAAGTTGAATAAATTCCCTGAGATTGTTCTGATTCTCTTTTCGTCGTCGTATAATCATGACACTTACATCGAGTATTTCCGTAAGCATGGAGTCGAATTCAAATACTTCAATGAGAATCCGGAGATTTGCGATTCTAAGACGGGAGACTTCTCCAAGAAGTTCTTCTATAATCTTTTAATTGACGATAAGGCTGGTTTCGAGCTTCGAGATTGGGAAGTTGTCGTTAACTCTGTGACTAAGCATCGTGCAATTTTCGAAAATGAAATGTCAGATGAACCTGAAATTGGCGACCATGTATACAGCTATCTGATTATTGAGCACACTTCGACTAGAGAAATCCCATACGCAGCTTTCATGTCACAAAAAACGGCTATTGAAGTTCGTGATCGCTTAATGTCCGAGAATATTATCAAACATAATAGATTCTTGGAATTTACTGAACTAATGAAGACTCACAGACAAAAGATTCAATTTGCTCATTACGGTAACTCTGCGGTAATTGATAGCGAAATGCGTAAATGGAAGGAATGTCTACTTGAATCTAGACCCGAATTCAATGACATGAATCAAGAATTGTATGTATTTGTGGAAATCAAAATGATCGAGATTTACGTCTAGATGGGAATGAGCGCAGATAAATAGATTTACAATAGGGGACTTATGCATCATCACAACGAAGAACCAATAGTATCTCAATTTACCAGTGTTGTTGAATGCGTAGATTACATTGTCCCTTATATTCTATGTAAGAAAAGGGTGACTGTTCACTTAAATAGACTTTCTACTGATAATGGCATTGTTATTACTGACATGCCAATATTCAGATACCCTCTTGAAATAGATATTGAAGATAAGGACAAAATCACTCTAAATGCATTGGAATTTAGAGACGGAAAAGACTATGATTATCTCAAGGTAAATAAGCTATTTGGATGGGTTACATCACAGAACCATGGATTAGGTACACTTACTGCAATTGACTTGACGGTTACGATCTACGCTTGTGACCCGCATCATGAAGAATTTGGTGGCGAGCACGAATTAAGGCCGTTCGTCCTTTAACCAATGCTCGTTTTCTTTTAGGAATTGCTGGAGAGTCTTCATTCGGCCAATAATCAAATTCACTTCACCTAGAGCACTATTAACCGACATAGGAATAATTCTACAATTTTCTTTACAATAGTTAGAATTGGAATCAATCCGATCAATTGAAGGAATTTCTCCAGCCTGTTTGATAGCCTCAAATCGATCCCATTTAGAATTGAACCATTCGCTGAATTCTTGAAATGTCCACTCCACTCTAATACACTTTTCTAGATAGATTCCTTTTTTTACTCTAGCATTCATTGAATTCCAATAAGATTTTACTATTTGTTCTTTAGTTTTGTCTTTTTTTACTACATGTAGTCGATTATATGCTCTCGCAAATAGTTCATCGTCGTCTAAGTGTGAATTGATTCTAGGCCCACCCATATTTTCTATTATAACTGAATTAGAAAATATAGGATAAAAAAGTGGTTGACGGAAAGTAATTCGAATAGTATCTTAACTGAGAACCTGTAGGAGAGTTAAATGGATCCTAGAAGCTGGGATATTCCCCACATCGCATTATCTGAACGAAAAACACTAGTATTCTTGGACTTTGAAACCACTGGATTTGTTCCTTGGAAAGCCGCAAGGATTATTGAATACTGCGCGATCAAAGTAACGCCTACCGAAAACGTAATATTCCATTCGCTTGCAAAACCATATGCGTTTTCTAATAGATCCCCAATTCACATTTCCCCCAAAATCAGTGATCTTACCAAGATTACTAATGAAATGGTTGCAGATGCACCTGATACCTTTTCTGTATTCAGAGATTTTCACGATTTCATTGACGGGCATATTTGTATTGCACATAATGCCAAATTCGAGAAGACCTTTGTACAATGGTATTGTGAATTCTTGGGATTAGATAACAATTGCACTTTCAGAGATACTCTTCCTATGTTTAGAAAGAAGTATGAAATTGGTGCTCTATCAAAGATCACACAATCCGAAAATGCTCATATGGCATTTGATGATTGTGTCAGTATGATTAGACTCATGAAAGAATGTCAAGAAGCTGATCCTAAACTATTGGCGCTATGTAATGTAGTGTCTCTTTCTAAGGATACTCAGAAATACATTAGCGAAAGTATTCATGATCGAAGAAACAAGAAGGTAATTCAATGACCAAGCAATATGACGAAAAGAATTTGATTTTTCGTTCGGTTAAGGCATTTGGAGTTGAGAATCAATTTAATCAATTCCACGAAGAGATCGGTGAACTTATGGTGGCGATTAACCACTATAGGAGAGGTCGATGCTCGCTTGAAGACATTGCAGTTGAAATGGTTGATGTTCTGCAGATGATCGAAGCACTTCGAAATGTCTACGGAATCGATGATGAAATGTTCAATAGGATCAAAGATCAGCAGTGGCTTAAACTAGAGTCGCAAATAGAAAAAATCGAAAATATGGAGAGGTTCAATGAAGCTCCTTAAGAACCTATTGAAGAAAATAGAAGATAGTTTCAAGGACTCAATGGATAAGGGCCTTCTTCAAGAAATTAAAGATAAAATTGAAGTCTATTGCAGTGTGGAACGAAATTATGATATTGGTTCTATTTCAGACGGTTATCACACTTTCGATGAATTGTATGAATATAGGCTACTGTACAATGCCGCGCTGTTCAACGAATTCCACAAACAAAATCTTCATAACGTACACAAATCCACAAAGCATCATGGAGGCGATGATTGTTTTGGAGGTGGCTGGTTTATTGTCATGGCATGGCTTCCTACTGGACAGATCTCCAATCACTATGAAATGAAGGATTGGGATTTGTTTCAGATCCCTGAACGAGAAAAGGCCGACATGTGGGACGGTCATTCACCTGAAACTGCCAAGAATCGGCTAGTTGCTTTCATCAGAAACGAGGCGTCTAATGGTCACTAAGGATTACATTGTGTTTTGCAGTCCCGGTACTTTCGTACATGAGACAAGCATGAAGGAAATCGATTCGTGGGATGTCCGGAAGGCAGTTGAAATGTCTACCGAAATTTCCGAACGATACGGTAGTAAGCCTTTTGGCTTCTACTTTCAGACTAAGGGTCGTCACGAACACGAAATGGATAGTAGGGTAATCGATACCAGCAAGATGTATTACCTTGGTGGAAAGGTCGAGAGTTTTGCTGAAGTCTGCGCTCGAAATGATCCCAACGAAAGAATTCTCCGTAGCAATATGGAAAACAATCATTGGGAATATATCATCACCAATACAAACAGTTACAAGATCACTCAACCTATTCGTAAGGGTGATATTGTTTTGAGCATTATTAATGGATCTTTAATTTCTCAAACTGAGTATTAAAATGCTCGGAGTAGTATTAAGTATTCTGTTTAGTGCGGGATTTGACATTGGATATGTTTATCTTGAATTAAGCATGGATACATATAAGCATGGAATGGATGCATCCCCATTAGTTAAAATGGTAAATAACAAAAGACCTCATATTGATTCTTTAGTTGGATCTAAACTGTACGGACATATCCATCATAGAGAATTGGTATGGGATAGCCTTGGGCATTGTATTTCCAATAATTGTAAGCGAAAAGAGGATTTAACATGGTCTAACAATTGGTTAGATTAATGTTATTGTTTAATATCAGATGCTCTATTTGCTAGATTATTAATTATGCTTGCCGGGATCTTATCTATAGGAGTCGTGAAGATTAATCGAATATAATCTCTATCGGTGAACAAATCAATAACATCTGCCGAAATATTCTTATTACTGTAATCTAATTTAATTTGTTCCAGTAGGGCTTCTCGTACTACAGAATCAACACCTTTTCTCAAAAGTATATCAACGCTAAGCCCTTTTATTCTCGAATATTCTTGTATTATTTTGTTTTCTGTTTCAGACAATTGAACTAAACTCATTGAGAATCTCCTAATGCTGTTATTTATCTGAAGAACGGTACATATCCGATAGTTCCGTCATCTAATTCAAACTTTAACCATGCATATGGGGTGCTAGGATCAATTGCAGGGCAATTAGATCCCAATGAAGCAGTACCTGATCCAACAGCATGTGCTGAAGTTCCAATTGTACCATCTGCTCTAATCCAGCTAATATCTTTTCTATAAGAATCGCCTCCACCCCACCCAATTTTATCAACTTTTGGATTATCTCCAGAGTATCCAGTATCATCTTCAGCAAATTGACCTTGAATATGCTGATAGTTTATGGATGATATGTTATTGGAACCTTCTACATGGCTCACGTCTGAATTAACTACATGCCCTACACCTTCTGCATGCGATGCAAGTCCTTTATTGGTATGGTCATTTCCTTCAGTATGTGTATCATTCCCGGTAACAATATTATTAGAACCTTCAACATGACTTCTACTTGAACTTACATTATTACCATAACCTTCAACATGATTTCCATAAGAAGCGACCGAATTTAGATTACCTTCAACGTGATTATGGCTAGTGCCTGCAAGTTCTTCATTCCATATTCCCTCAACATGACTACACCTTCCTAGTGCAATGCTATGATCTCCTTCGGCATGTGAACCTTCTGCAGAAGCAGTGCAATATAATCCTTCTGCATGTGAAGAACCTCCGCTGGCTGTAGTACGTTGACCTTCGGCATGTGCATATTGTTCACTAGCAATAGTGACAAATCCTTCAGCATGTGAAGAATATCCACTTGCTATTGTTTGATCACCCTCAGAATGAGATCCTTGTTGATATGCTTCTGTCCTTGAGCCTTCTGCATGACTTCCTTGATCATTAGCTATACAAACATTTCCTTCTGCATGTGAGGCAAATCCCCTAGCAATACTAAGGTTGCCTTCACTATGTGATCCGAAATTCTCAGATGATGTACTATATCCTTCTGCATGTGAGGTATATTGTGTTGCACTCGTACCATATCCTTCAGTATGTGAAGTATGACCACTAGCTGAAGTGCGCCATCCAGTAGCAAATGCATTTTCGCCTGATGCTTCAGAATCATTTCCAAATGAATTAGCATTTAATCCAGTAGCTCGATCTGTTTCTAATGGATCATTATAGACAATTGAATTAGTTCCTGAACCTCTAATAATTGGTAAATCAACCCCACCACCTCCTGTAGCATTAAGGGTTCCATCTTCTTCGATACTTAAATTATCTCCAACTTTGATTCCACCTAATACGGTTGGGGAAGCAATTGGGAGAGTATATGGTTCACCTCCAGAGGAAGCACCTTGAATTGACAGATAAATATGTCCTTCCTCAATAAATCCTATTTTAGTATTTGTTTCTGTATTAGTTAATTTTCCTGTCGAATCTAGATATACTGATCCACTAATTTCAAAGTCTTTAATTTGGAATTCTCCGATATTAGCCGCTTCGAACCATGTACCGTGAGAGTCAACACGAAGAACCATTAAATCACAATGATTCTCAACAGCCGGAAGGTAATTCTGTAAATTAGAGTCCCAATAAACGAAATCTCCCGGTAGTAATGTTATATTGGTACCGAAAATACGATGTTCATGCCCACATTCTATATTAAAATGATGTGCGCTATGTTCTCCACATGAATGACAATCAGAATCACCTAATTCAAATGCAGGGTCTATACCATGTTCATGTTCCTCACATGGAGCTATCTGAAATGCCGGATCTGTTTGGTGCCAATGACCATGTTCATGGTGATTCATGATAGTATTTAGGAAATGAACTTAGTCTATACCTGAGTGAGATTTACTTTATATAGAACACTATTAATCTGAATATACAATCCATCTGTTTTTGTGAACATTTGGCCGTCTACAATATTTTCTGGATTATCTGTTTGTGGTTTAATAATCAGACCGAGTTGTTCTGATATTCCGCTTCTTGTTATTCTGAAGATATTCTTTCGATCTGCCACTTCTGATGAAGTGCCGCCTCCAATTTCTAAAATGGAGTCAGTTAGATTCTTATTATACTGCCCGAATATTATCTGTCCGTTAAAGGTGGAGGTGTTTCCCGTTCCGTATACTAAAGTATCATTGGCCGTTATGTTATTGCTAGAGCCACCTAATATGATTGACTTCGATGAACTTGTGATGGTATTGGATTGCCCGCCCAATATGTAGGAACCTTGTGACCCCCCTACAATGCTATTAACGT
>Ga0172381_10007023_pt1 | contig 11206 bp, 12 predicted proteins | sample Leawel6488metaG_FD_119754 | JGI IMG/M metagenome (GOLD analysis project Ga0172381, IMG submission 119754) | Leachate microbial communities from a municipal landfill in Southern Ontario, Canada - Leachate well 64-88 metaG | ecosystem: Engineered > Solid waste > Landfill > Unclassified | place... | reverse complement strand
TATTTGCTACTGCCACAACTTTATTGTCGTATAAGCGTGGATATACTTTCCCTGTCGTAAATATTGAAAGTGCATAAGTACATCGGCTCAATCGCATACTTGAAGTAGCTGAACCAATACTAATGTCATAACCCTGCTGAAAACCTGCAACTAAACTGTCTTTTCTATTGCCAATAAATTCTAAAACCCTGTATGGCGGGTTTGTTGATGTTTCCCAATAGGTAGAACTAAAACTCATTTGACTTGCTGGTAATGGGTACATATTTTCAATATTTGCGCCTAAATTCCATGTCCTTGATCCGTCATTGTAAGGTAAAGTGCGCGGGACTGATACATATATACTATCATAATCATAATTTGACAGTCTGGCAGATTGTATTACTCCGTAGTAGCCTTCTGTCATAGCGTAATAATTATATGCCCTATTCGCAATTACACATCCGCCAAATTCATCCCATGTATAAGTGTTCATTATGTGTATATCCGGTTCGCCTTGATTGAAAAGAGTATCAGCGGTACCGCAATGCGCGTATAGAGAGTCAATAGAAGCGGCTGGATTAGCAATGTAATAATCTTCAATGAATTTCAGCTTATTACCTGTGTATACTGTCCAGTTTTTTGTTGTGATTTCCTTTTCGTTTAAAATTATTTTTTTTGTATTGTGCCTAATGATAGGTTCAATCCATTTTCCTGCGGTTTGAGCTGTTACTGTAATAGTTTCGGTATGAGTAGCCTTTGAATGATGAACAAGATTTCCACTTATAGATGCATCAAAACTCCATTTCGCTTTTGTTCCTGTATTTTCAGATACGACGTAAATCGAATCCGCATTTGGTACATTATATATATACCACTCTGTGCTGTCACTATCTGCCCATTCTGAACCCACATCGGCTGTAGTTTTTCCATGTCCAATAGATTTGACTAATATCCCTTTATCCGGACCATGATTAGCTCCAATATAAGTAGAATTATAGCGTCTAGGGCAAGCATCGTCCCCGCAAGAATGAACAGCCTTTTGGTCACCTGCCAATAATGCTGTATAAGATTCATTTGTATTTGCTTTATTGACTAACCAAGCATAATAAAAATTAAACGGTTTATTATCACCAAATGCTTGGTTATAGCCTATGTGCGTCTCCTGAATTAAATCAAAAGTTTCGTCAAACTTTGTTCTTATGATTAGTGTGTCGCCATTGGTGATTACGACCATGCTATCTCTGCGTGGTTGAGAATTTCGGAATACCCATGACCGGGACGCTACAGAGCTATCACTTTCAACTTCAGATTTGACTTTTGTATCAATCAAATACCTAATCCTAAAATTATCTTTTGTTATCGCTGCTTTAGCCGATCCGTACGATTCGTATTCTGTTGCCGCACTGCCTTCCTCTATTTGTACATTACTATAATTTGGTGAAGCTGTTTGGTAATTTATTGTACATTGAAAATAATAACAGTTTGCAGGAGTTGTAAAACTATGAGATGATGTAAATGCATTATTAGTGAATCCAATATAAGTTGAATCAGAGCTATAAAATCTACGTGTAAAATTGATCATTCCGTTTAAGTTGCCAGATAGTGTATATATCTTGGCGGGTGAGCATGGTACGTAAGCTGTCAATGCCGAATTTGTGTTTGCTGTTAATGTACCAAATGTAGTATTGATATAGTATCCCGTTACGATTGCAGTCGAATCAAAGATATTCTTTCCTGCCACACCCTCAATGCCTACATTAACCAAATTCACTGTAGAATTATACTCAGATGCAGACCATGCTTTTGTTCTCGTATCGTGAGCATTCAAGCTGTCAATCATTCTCTGACTTTTTGACACGAATAAGGCGGCAGAATCCGGAGAACATCTAAAATTACTGTCAAGCGTACCGGACAGAATAAAGTTATAATTCGCGGGGTATTTCTTTGCCTTTGAACTTATTCCGCCTGCTATGATAAGACCGGTTAGAATAAGCAAAAATAAGTTGAGTTGTTTCTTCATGATTTTCTCCTTTAATTTTGTGGTATAGGGTCGCCGTTCTCGTCTGTGACAAAGTCGCCATTCTCGTCTGTCCAGTATTCTTTATCTATTGCGAGATAGTCAGACAGATCATTTACATACGGATCTGACAGATGTGTTATTTTTATCTGATAGTCATTCCCTGTCGGAATAAGTGCTGAATCTATAATCCAAGTATAACTGCCGTCATTAACTGTGCTTGCTATGATAGTAGAGTGGAATACTCCTGCTTTATAGAGTTCGATTTTGACAAGATCGGTCGGTGCCAGCGGGTTAGTTGCCCATGTAATGGCAAATTCGTAATTCATGGTTTCGGAGAGTTCATTATATATTTCAGAAATCTTCCAGAAAGCAGTAAGCGTACCTGATATATTAAGCACAGTTCCTAGCGAACCTGTAATTGTAGTCCCTGTGCCGTTGTTTATGTACCAAGTTTCTGAATTGATTGTGAATGAGTAAATATTTGAACTCCACCAATAAGTTGTTAGTCCTACACCATTTCTTCTATAAATGTGCATATTTGATCCATTACCAAGCGTACCTGTAAAGCTTCCTGTTTTCTGCTCAATTCAGTCATTTGCGCTGTTATAAATTTTGACATCATAATTTGCCCCGCTAATTGCAACTTCGATTGAATATACTGTATTATCCGCAAAAGTCATAGTTGAAGTTATATTTGTTGCACCTAAACTGCAAGATAATTTATTTGATGAATTAAATAATACGCTATTGCTTTCTGGCGAGCTTTCACCGGCACCGCATAGTCCCTGATAAGAGCCACTGACATAATTTTTATATTTGAATTTAACTTTGTAATAAAGCGCATTCTCTGCTAAAATCCCAGTGTCAATATAAACACGCGAACCATCACCTTTTCCGCAATAAGTCGGACTCTGAACCCATGTACTTCCGGAAGGGCTGGTAATTGTGAGCTGTGCAACTGACGCCGAGGATAACGCGCCCGGCCCTTCAATAATCAGTACATCGTTCTTACTCATGTACGCTTGACCCATACAGGCCTCAGCGATCTGTTTAATGGTTTTGAAATATGTCTGTTTTGGAAACCAAGCGTAATCCATGGTGTAATTTTGAAGTTCAGTATCAATTTGCCATGTCAGAGATGCCATCGGAATATTCGCTTTCGCATGTTCTAAAACACTTTGAGCAATATCATATAAATTACTGCTTTCGAATAACGGCGAACGGGTATATTCAGCTTTTCGCAATAGCTCCATTCTGTCCCTGCACGATACCGAAGCCGTATAATCCTGCTCATTGACTGACCAATCACCCGTCCAGAAAACTCCGAGCTTGATGTATTCGATCGAACCGTCATCTAAAAGATAACCCAGATAAGGTTCTACGCGCCTGTTCTTTTTTATCAATTCATAATATAATGAATTAGTATTCGACGGAAAGAAAGGATCTATGATATCCGTCCCTGACACATTAATTTTGACATTATTCAGAGTAATATCACATTCATTACTTGAAATATTGCCGATCGGAAGTGATCCGTCCCCGATTACCCTCTCCTCAAGTAGGTTCATTGACACAATTTCATCACCGGAAAAGGTTTGATAGAATGAGGTATAGACTTCAGAAATCTTTACAATTCTTGCCGCTGCGCTCCATTTGCTTATTGTCAGAATAATTTTCGTAATACTGGCCAGACTTTGATCGCTGACATTTTTCGACCATTTCAGTAGTGTGTTTCCTGTGACGGTTTCGGTATATTCGAGTGAAGCCTCCGCATATAATTCCAAAGTGAAGTCAACCGGGTATTCATTATAATAAGTGTCACCGGCAACATAAAGAGAGATCACCGGACGCGCGTCGAATTCCATTGTCAATTCGGGGTTCGTTGCCCATTCCGCCGATGCGTTACTTCTTACAGATCCGTACCATCCCACCTGTTCCTGAGATTCCACACTTGCAGGATTCGGCATAAGTCTATGATTGCCGTCTGCTTTTATAGTGCCGTCAAGATGCGCCCATGGTTTCGGAATGTCTGAAACGCCGTCATAAACCTGCGGTAAATTCGCGGCTCTGTTGGTCCCGTTGGTGGTTACCGTAATCGAAGTATCCTCAGAGGGTGCAGTCCAAATAATATCTATCTTGGCTTTTACCTGGCGCGTCGTTGCCTTGGCTGCAAGATGAAAGTTTTCGGATACGGAAAGCATTTAAACCTCGGACAGTTTGATTTGCACACCGCCCCAGAGACCGTCCTCAGCTGCTATGATCCTTTCTTGATCGAGAGGATTCATTAAAACAGTGTAATCAGTATATCCTGAATCGCGTTCATCCCTGAAAACAAGTTCATCGGCTTCAGCGTATAAATCAATGTATTTATCTAATTCAGAATCATCTATCAGATTATATTCAAGCGAAAATTCTTTCTTTGTTGCGATAATATCTTTGACAAGTCTCCCGGATGCTGTTCTACCCGAGCGCGCCTGTTCTATATTAGTAATTTTATATGACCGTCCGAACGGCGTTAAAAGTTGTAAAGTTGCTGTTGTAGTGCCAAGATATAAATTTGCTTTCGCCACTCTATTCACCTCTTCTAGTTTCGTCAGAAACTCTTACTTTGCGCAATCTTCTTTCCAGTTTTTTTAATCCCGGTTCATCTGCTATAATAGTGCCGTCAAAATGATAATGATGTTCGACAGTCCTTGACCCCGTTCCGCCGGATCCCATACTTCCGAATCCTGTTGCGAGGCTCGGCTGATTACCAACGGGAAAAAGTGTGTCCGACAAATGACCCATGATCCTGTCAGCGATTTCAAACGCGCCTTTTCGCATAGGAAGAACGGTCTCATCTTGACCGCCTTCACCTACGGTTACATTCGTTCCGCCATCAGAAGCTTTTATCAACGCACCTTCTGCAAGTTGCGGCAGGGGAGTTGATGCGATCATTGCGACTTTAGCCAGTCCGAGAGCTGTTATTATCCCTGCCATTATAGGGCCAAGGACCGGTCCGGCAGTAAGTGCTTTAGTTGCTGCTTCCCATGTGCTTGTTGTAGCGTTTATGATTGAAGTTACTTTATTTGCTTTTGCTTCCTGGATCTGCAAAGCTTTCTTTTTCTTAGCAGCTTTAGCGTCCAGCTCCTCAAATTTCTTTTGCTTTTCTTCTTCGCTGAGTTTACTTGCCTCAACTGCTGCTTTGTCTTTTTCGAGTTGTTGATCGATCTCTGCTGATTTATTACTAGTGTATATTGAATATATGTCAGCGATTCCGGAAAGAACACTGCTGGCAAATTGTTTTATGGTATCCCATTTCTTTTTTTCCGCTGCGACTTCTTCTGCGATTTGCTGCTGTCTTTTATTGTATGATTCCAGTGCTGCATCTTCTAATGCCTGATCTTTTGCTTTGGATGCTTCAAGTTCTTCATTATCGGCTTTAACCTGAGCCTCAAATCTTTTAATTTCATAAAATGCCTTGATTTCTGCTTTCTGCTCTTCACTTAGTTTCATGCGTTCCGCACTTGCCATAGCACTTGCTTCTTCCTGATCCAAGAGCTGAATTTCTGTTAAAATTGTCTGGTTAATTCGGTCTTGATAACCGCTGATAAAAGATTCTTTTTCTTCCCTGAGTTGATTTTCGGCTTCTATTTGTTGCAGGGTTTTTTGTCTAAGCGCTTCGAGTGCTGCTATCTCTTCCGCAGTAAGTTCGTTATCTTCTTTCTTCTTATCGATCACGCCGCCCATTAAGGTAGTGTATTCGTTTCTGACCGCATTTTCTTGTTTTAATAGTTCATTGATTCGTTTCTGTACTTGTTCAATCTCGGTCTCAGTTTTGAAATGTTCTTCTTTTTGTTTATCGAGCTCCATAAAAGCGGACTTATTATCATAAGCATAGCTTTCTTGCAATGAAAGGTCGCTGATAGATGCTTCTATACCTTGCTGATACTCATCCATTTTCACTATGCCATTACCGTATTCTTCGCGTAGTTTTTGGCGGGCGGCTTGCTCTTTTTTAATGGATTCGATTGCTGCGGCTTTTAATGGTTCGAGTTCTTGTTCTTTCCCTGAGATGAGTGCGGCTTGCGTGAGTTCTGTATCTTTGAGTTTATTTAATTCTTTCTGAAGCTTAATTTGTTCAGTTACAAATACTCCTATTTCTTCCTGGCGCATCTGTACCGCTATTTTGGCGTAAAAGGCTTTCTTCTCTTCTTCTAGAATTGTTATTAAATCCTGATGAGAAGTTTTTTCTTTATCTAGATTAGTAAAATAACCCGGATATTGCGCCTTAATGTCGTCAACGGCTTTTAAATACGCATTATGTGCCTCTACATTATCGTTCTGTCTTTGCGATAAAATAAGAAGCCGCTGACTTAATACATCAAATTCCGCGCGCTGATTTTTTGCCGATTCTTTCACGGCATCAATTTTATTGGATACATCGTTCGAAACATTTTTCAAAGAAGTAAATGCGGTGACAAGCCCTACTACAAGAGCAATAGATATACCAATCGGCGACACGGCAAGTGTGCTGTTAAAGGCAACCATTGCCAATTTTGCCAGAGTGAACGCGGTCGTAATTAGTTTAACACTAGTAAGTAATTTTCCGATTATCAGTAATGCGGGGCCGGCAACAGCGACCAACGCAGTCATTCCCAGAACAGTGTTTTGAACTCCGACCGGCAAACCGTTAAACCATTCTACTAAGCCTTTAACTTTTGACACTACACTTTCAATCACAGGTAATACATTTTGCTTTAGTACCGGCAGAAGAGAGGTTGAAAAACTTATGGCCACATTGACAATACTATTTTTAATGGTTTGCCACTGATTATTAAAGCCCTGCATCTGCTTATCAGATACACTTTGAGTTGTTCCGCCGGCTTTCCTAAGTTCAGCTTCATAGGTCTTGATAGCAGCCGAAGTTCCCATCAATGTAAGCATCGCGGATATTGACCTATCTTGAAATCCCAGCATAGTTAATTCAGATCGTTTTTGAGAATCCGACATTCCACCGAGACGAGTTTCAAGCATCTTAACGATATCACCGAGATTATTCATCTTCCCTGCGCTGTCATATACCTGAATATTTGCATTTTTAAACGCTGTGGCATTATCGAGCGCGGCTTTTTGAAGATCCCTGATGATGATTGCTAATTGTTCACCCGCTTTTTCTCCCTTAACGCCCTGTTCAGCATAAGCGGCCAGAACGGCAACGCCTTCCTCAACATCTTTGTTCAAAAGTCTAAGAGCTGCAGCGGCTTTATTTGTCAACGCTTCCGCAAATTGTTCCGTGGATCCATTTGATAATATATTGGCTTTTACTAGTACATCTGAAACCCTGATCAGGTTTTCCTGATCTTTCGCGACATTTTTTGAAGACAGTCCTAACGCACTTTGCGAATCCATCAATAAATCTGTTGCCCGTGCCATATCAAAGTTACCGGCCGTGGCAAATTTAGCGACTTGCGGAAGTAATGAAATTGCCTGAGCTGCTGTTTTTCCTGCCGAGGCGATAAAGAAATATGCTTCTGCTGCTTTCGCTGCGCTTACCGGTAATGTCTCCGACAGATCAAGAGCGACGGCTTCCATTTCTGAACGCATCCCTGCTCCGACATCGCCCATAATAGATAATGAATTTGTCATTGCGGCTTCAAAATCACCGCCAAATTTTAGAACTGCACCGCCGGCAAGAGCCAAAGGCAAAGTGAGAGCCATGCTGAGATTCTTACCGATGCCTTCTAATTTTTTGCCATAACGCTCGATAGGAGCAAGCCCTTTCTTGACTTGCTTTTCCAGATCAGAAATGCCCTTTTCGGCTTTCTCTAATCCGTCAACCCTGATAACGCCAACTAGTTCAAATAATTTTAGCATGTTTTCCTTTTATTATCGGCTTTTAAAATTCTTTCCGCTAGTTCGTCAGCTCGTTTCTGTAGTGTCTGCTTTTGGTCTTCACTGAGTTTATCCGGTTTTTCGGCTAATCCCAGCATCTTTAAATAATCGTTAAATTGTTTCTTTTTTGTGTTCGTTGTCAGCCATGCCGTGTATGCAGATGAGATCAGTTGATTATTAAAAGCATTCGATTCTTGTTCAAAAAGCATCTTGCCGTAAAAATTAACTTCTGCATACTCAAGCCTCATAAAATCCTTTTCCATTAATTTAAGATAGAACCGGACTTTTTCTTCTACTTGCCTTGCTTGTTTTGAAACTGCTTTATCCTGCTGAATAACTGCAAGGCTTTGGTAAAAAAACTTGATGCCTCCGCTGAATCAACTATCTGCTGAATAATGATTACTTCGGTGTCGATCGGCAACTGCAGAAATTCTTCCTTTGTCACTCCGATCAGATCTGAGAACCATTCGTGGGTTTCCTCTTCCAAGACTTCAAGAATTTTCCTGAGAATGGTTAGTCCGACTTGAGTGTAAATTTCGGCGCTGCTTTTTTCGTTATCAACCGCTTCGGCTGCTTTGGCTTTCCCGATTTGCGAGGAGATCAAATTCAGCATCGACTGATCTCCTACCATTACCGCAAGTTTTTGTATCATCGCAGATAATTTCTTTCTGTCCTGGATTGTTAATGGTCTGATTTGAATTGCTTGGGTCATTTCACGCTCTCCATTTTAAGATTATGTTGTTAATATTGGCCATCTGATTTCCCACGGCTCTGTTTCCATTGCTGTAGGGTCAAAATGCGCTTTCCACTGAATGCTGATCACTGATTCGTCATTGTCAACAAATCCGATTTCAAGATTACCGTCGGCGATAACATTTTTCAAAATTCCTACGAAATATTTTGTAGTGGTTCCGGAAACTTCACCTACTATTGCCACATTGGTAATGTAGTCTGTAGTCAATAAAGCCAAAGCCCTGGTGATCTTGTCGTGAGTTTTTGCCGGAGTTGTAGGATAATCCGCTTTTGTGGATCCCGGTATTGCTTTGTTCAAAAGCGTGGCATCAATTTCGACCATGTTCACAGTCATAACGGCTTCGACTTTTGTTATTCTTCTTCCGCCCTTGACAGGTCCTTTGGCGCCGTCAACCGGCATGTCCCTGTACTCAGTATTGATTGCAAAAGAACTTCCGCCCCTGGTTGCTCCCAGTGCGACTTCACCAGCTTCGCCATAATTCAGATACAACTTTCCTGAATCAATCAGAAACTCGTTGTATGTTGCGCTGTTTATTCCATTTTGTTTGGCCATGATGGCTCCTTATCTTTAATTTTTTCTACGGTATGCTGATTGCTGCTATTGTCAGATCTTCATGATCGGCATAAGTTAACTGAACGCGCCCGCTGACATCGTTAAATCTGTCGGTACTGAACGGCCCCGCCATTTCTTCGCTCGATAACGGAACGGTCACTGTGATATCATGTTCCACGCCATGACTGCATAAAACCTGAGAATGAATTGTGATCACTCTTGACGCTCCGGCATTTGCGTTTTTGAAATACAGAAAGATTTTTCCGTTGTTTACGAAGTAATCACCAAGCTCCGCTGCCGCTGCAAAAGTAGGAGTGAGTGATGCGCTCGGGGTCATGTTTTGAACTGTTAGTGCTGCCATAATGGCTCCTTTGATTTATGTTTTTTATCCTGCGCTGACAACGGCAAGAGTTAAATCCGCCTCGCTGTCGTAAGTCATCTGTACCAATCCACTGGCATCATTGAATCTGTCCATACTGAAAAAGCCCATCATTTCCTCGCTTGAAGCCGGTACCGTTATTGTGACATCATGCTCCACGCCCTGATTACAAAGTACCTGAGAATGAATTGTAACTATTCTTGAAACTCCGACATTTGCATTTTTAAAATACACAAATATCTTTCCGGTATTTGCGAATGAGTCGCCTGCCGCTGCCGCTGCCGTGAACACGGGTGTCAATGATGCCGCTATACTCATATTCTGCGCTGTTCTTAATGACATTTTTTGCTCCTATTTTAATTTCTTGATTTCGATTTTAAGTTGATACATAGTTTTCAATCCAGCCTTTTCTTCCTGCACGCGCTGAAAATTTCGCGATATAATGCCGAGCCCGCGGATCTATTTCGTCTGATTTGGGCGCCGCTGCAGTCCATGATTTATACAGTCTGATTGCTTTAAAATCAGCATGCTCAAGATGCTCCCTGTCCAGTAATTCAACAATTCTTTTGATTGCCAGACGGCTGCGTTTTGCCGATTGCTGAAAATCATAGTGATCAATGGTGACGCTGAAAACATCAACAGCAGAATCCGGACCGTTCGTCCCTGCTATTGTAAATATAATATAAGGAAAGGCTACATTTTCCGGTGCAGAATCGCTGAATATAGAAGGATAGTCTCCAGTCCGTGAAACATACTGGATGAGTTCGTTGTCATTGATCAACTTCGTATATAGAGCGGAATCCCACATTAAAACCATGCCTCTTGCATAATATTTATTATTGCAGCTGATTCTTCTTCCATCGTAGGAACAAAAAACGGACTTGCAGTGATATGACCTGTTCCTTTTTTACCGCTGCCGATACCTTTTGTTGTAAATCTTGTATCCGTTCCAAATTCTACTAAATGGGCGGCATAAGCAGGTTTTCCAAATCCAACTTTAGATTCGTATTTTTCATTTATATGATTTACACCTTTCGTAATATTTGAATCTGAACCAAATCTTGCCGTTGTCGTTTCTGTAAGTTTACCATCAAGATATTTTGCAGCTTTAGCGCGTTGCCTTTTTTCTGCTTTCTGCATTTCTTTCTCTACATCTTTCAGATATGATGTGAACTGCATTTTAAACATTTATCTCGACCTTTCTTTACAAACTAAAATCTTTTGAACATCGTTTTCCTGAATATTCTCGACTGTGAGAATCTCAAATAACCTGTCGCCGAATTTGACCTGATAAGTGTCTAAGCAATCAACATCACCACGGATCTTGATGACATGAGTTATCTCGGTACTGATTGAATTATAATAAGTGCGCTGTTTTGCCGATATCGGATTGACGCTTGCCCATACTGTATTGACAGTTACCCAGCCGTCATAAAACCCGCCTTCACCGTCGCGGGAATTGGAAGATAATTGAAGTTCGATCTGATGCCTTAACTCACTCGAAAACGCAGAATTCTTTCTTATTCTGTCGAACCCGTATAATCTTTGATAACCCGTTTTTGCCATTACAAGAATATCCTTTGAGCGTCTAATAAATTATAGAATTGTTCCGGTACCGCGTTGGTTTCAGCTGATCGGTTTTCATAAC
>Ga0172381_10007021_pt1 | contig 11207 bp, 30 predicted proteins | sample Leawel6488metaG_FD_119754 | JGI IMG/M metagenome (GOLD analysis project Ga0172381, IMG submission 119754) | Leachate microbial communities from a municipal landfill in Southern Ontario, Canada - Leachate well 64-88 metaG | ecosystem: Engineered > Solid waste > Landfill > Unclassified | place... | reverse complement strand
GCTGAACGCTATCCAGCATTTCAAATACAAGTGCTTGGTGATAGAGGCAGACGAGCGCGACCTTCTGCGTCCCCAGGACTTTTCGATGATGGCACCAGAGGCCATACGGCAAGCTTTGTGCTCCTTTAATATAAGATTTGGACTTCAGATATATTACTCATCAAAACGCGAAGATGTGGCCAGATGGTTGCTCGACAGGATGCTTTATTACTGGAAATGGGTGCATATTGTATGAAACGCGACATTTGTGTATTGACATGTTTAACTAAGTGTGAATAAAAGGGTAGCCATTAACGAACAAGGAGATTTTATGAATACTGTAACAAAGGACATTGAAGGGTGGGTAATCGGGAAAAGAGGGGTGTTCTTTGTGAACGAAGTATACCCCGATGTTGGTGCTGTCACCAGGAAAGAAAAACAGCACGTATCGAGGGTGTTGAGTAGGTTGGAGGCTCAAGGATTTATAGAGAAGAGCAAAAAGGTTCGGGGTAAGTTCAAGGTAGACGACGAATCTATCATATACGCCAGCATGGTTAGAAGGGCGTGGGATGACGACGAAGCGATTGCGGAAGGTAGATGCCCGAGATGTGGGTGGATAACGCCGACAAAAGAGACATGAGCGACAGGTGTTGTACGCGTTGTCACATGTTGTTTATGTTGTTGGGTGTTGTTGACCCCCGGCTTTGTGTTGTCATTTTCGGAATATGTTGTTGGTCTCAAAACATGTTGTTGGGTGTGTTGTTGACATGTTGATGGATTTTAAATCGAGAAATGGGTATGGTGAAACTGATATGAACAAATGCGGGTACTTAAGAAACGGGATGGGCAAAACGTTGTCAAGACGATACAAAATTCCTGGATATACCTTATATAAAGAGATCTATTCCCATATCTATATTATATATTATTATATATTATATATAGTTAGATGTAAGATGGAGGATCTTGCATGAGAGATCTTAAACTAGCGAGTGCTCTGATGTACCTCAACCACTTCGATTACTCGGTGATACCGATATGCAAGGATAGTAAAAAACCGCTCATCAAGTGGGAGCAGTTTCAGAAGAGACACCCGAGCGAGTCAGAACTGAGGAAATGGTTCAAGGATTTTGATTCACCCAACATAGCGATCGTGACTGGATCGTTGTCCGGGGTATCCGTGGTAGATATAGACGAGCCCCAGGGTGAGGTAGAGATGGAGCAGTATATCACCGATCGCCCCCCTATAGCTATAACTCCAAGGGGTGGGAAGCATATGTACTTCAAGACGCCCAACGTTAGGGTGAGCAATAATGTAAAGGTTATCCCTGGTTGCGACTTCAGGGGGGAAGGGGGATACATTATAGCTCCCCCCTCGGATCTTCCATCTGGTGGATATCATTGGTTGACTCCCATAGAGTTGGTAAAACCGCCAATGCTACCTGAGGCTTATATAGCTAGAGTTGCTCCCAAGGAGGTTATCCCTGTATCTTCAGCCATGTTCCGTAACGGCAGGCGAGACGAAGACCTGTTCCATGTTGCTAATTACCTAGCCAAAGGTAATATGCCCCGTGGCGAGATTATGGACGTGTTGTGCGCGTTTGGTGATCTATGCGTTCCGCCATTTCCAAGAAGCGAGATACGCGCAAAGGTAGAGAGTGCCGTTAAAAGACATAACATAGTGAATATAACGGCAGATATTATGCAGTGGGTTGAAGAGCAAGATGGGCAATTCAACATTAGGGACATATATGGAGCCATGTGCTTGTCTAGTAAGGAGGAGAAACAACACGCATCCAGGGTTTTGTCTAGGGCCGTCAATGATGGGCTGATAGTTCGATATGGATCCAAAGCTGGAGATTTTAGGAGAGTAGATGAAGAGTTGGAAGATATAGACTGGAAGAACGCAGGGGGGGAGCCGCTGGATATATGGCTTCCTTTGGGTCTACATAAGATGTCAAACACCTACAAGAAGAATATTATTATCTTTGCTGGATCTTCAAATTGCGGTAAGACGGCGTTCTTGTTGAATATTGTTAAAGAGAATATGAATAATCCAAAACTTCCAATTCGCTACCTCAGCTCAGAGATGTCAGATGTTGAGTTGAGGGTGCGGCTAGAGAAGTTCCCAGTGAAGAGAGACGATTGGAATTTCGCACCCAAGGAACGCATGGACAATTTTGCTGATGTTATTGATCCAGACGGTATGAATATCATTGACTTTATGGAGGTATATGACGAGTTTTGGAAGATCTCTAGGTCGATCAGGGACATATATGATAAACTCAATGACGGAATAGCCATTATAGCCATCCAAAAGAACGCAGGGAGCAGTATGGGGACAGGGGGAGCCTTCAGTGTACACAAGCCAAGGCTGTATATATCTATGGATTGGGGATCTGCTTATATCACTAAGGGGAAGAACAGTACTATTGCTGGGAGGACTCTCGATGGTCATGGTTGTAAGTTTGATATATACGATGGTTGGGATATACGAAAAACAGAGGAATGGAGGAAGAGGGATTACTAATGGTAAACAATAAAGACAGGGACGAATGTATATTCGAAGGGATGCACTACCACAGAAAGCCAGTTTCTTTATTTTCAGAGAAATATGGAATAACTAAAGCCAGAGTACATCAAGTATATATGGAGCAATGCGCTCTACGCGGCAATGAGCCACTATCATTAGTCATACCACCCACAAATGGCAAAGAGAGAATGGCGATAGCGAGGTTTAACACCCTTATAAACAAGCGGTTAAGGATCGCATATGGAAGAGAGGGTTGGTTTGGTTTAGACGAATGGACGGTGTCTTCCCTCAGAAGGTTCGGATGCACCGATCCAGACAAGCTGCACATGTACTCTTCAGAAAGGCTCCTTGACGCTCCAGGATTGGGCAGGTTGAGAGTTAACAAAATTCGTGAGGTACTAGCCGCCAGGAACAAATATCTCAGTGGTGAGCTTCCTGGAGTGTCTGGGGTGGATTTTATAATATGTCCTCACTGTGAGGGGAGGGTGGAGGGAGCAAAATGGGTGGCCTGAGCGACCTCCATAGATGGTGGAGTAAAGATAGGCGGGAGCAACTAGCGGCTTGCCCAGTTATAACGCTGGTGAAGAAATGCTCGGTGTGTAAGCTGCCGCTGGTTAGGGATGAGTTCTACGAGAACCCAAGGCTGGTTAGTGGGCTGTCTAGTGCCTGCAAGAAGTGCACTAGGAAACTAAACAATAAACGTTACCATGATAGCAAGGAGGTGTGATGGGAAAGGTGTTGATTGCGTGTGAAGAATCACAGGCAGTAACCATAGAGATGAGGAGGGTTGGGGTGGAAGCATACTCTTGTGACATCGAACCATGTTCTGGAGGACACCCCGAGTGGCACTTGCAAACAGATGTTACTGAGTTACTGAAAGACCAATGGGATGCAATTATAGCATTTCCTCCATGCACACACCTGTGTGTAAGTGGGGCTAGGTGGTTCAAACAAAAACAATTAGACGGGAGACAACAAGAAGGGATTGATTTCTTTATGATGTTCGCTAAGGCTAATTGCAAAAAAATAGTCATAGAGAATCCTATTGGGATTATGTCTACTAGGTGGCGAGAACCGATGCAGATCGTGCAACCATACCAGTTTGGAGACGAGTTTACCAAACCAACGTGTTTGTGGATAAAAGGACTCCCACTGCTAGTTCCAACCAACATAGTTGGGAAGGGAGAACGGGTTGTTTATGGGAGCGGAAAGTCGCAACCAAAGTGGTACTCTAATGCATATAAGCTATCGCCAAAAGAAAGAGCAATGGTTAGATCAAGAACATTTACTGGAATAGCAAAAGCGATGGCAGATCAATGGGGTAAATATATATTAGGAGAAGAATATGTTAACAGACAAAGAGAAGTCTGATTTGTGCTTGGGGTGTTTGAAATGCTGTACATTATTGCGCATACCCTATGCTGGTGATGTAAGTAGGGAGAGTGTATCGTTTTATTCTGCGAGGGGTATGAAGTTCGTTGAGGTGATGGAGGGTGGTAGGCGTCGTATATATTTAACTTTTGAACACAAGTGTCCTCAATTAACAAACCTTGGATGTAAAATATATCCAGTACGCCCTAGGTCGTGCCGATTGTTCGATGGGAGTAAAGATTGGCAGGTCCGTGATGCTTGTTTGTGGAATAAATAATTTTTTCCTTGACTTTATGTAAGAAGTATGCATATGGTATAGGCACGAAAGGAGACTGATTATGTTTATTGTAGATACGCTAGAGTATATCGGGAAGATGAGGGAGTTGAACCGGCTCAAGGTGAGGGTAGTTGAGTTGAGTGCACTGGTTGATTACTACCGGGAAAGGTGTTACAGTATAGAGAAGAAGAGCCAAGATGGTACTAGAAGCAAGAAGGATGGGTGGAGTGATAATCCCTTTGGTGATTTATTCGGAGGAACGTTCAAGTGAAGCGAGTTAACTTTGTGTTTCCAGATAAACTCTATAAGGAGTTAAGGAAAGAGGCTAAACGCCAAGAGACTACGATGAGTGCGCTGGTGCGGGTGGCTATTAAACTTATGCTTGAGGGATATACGGAGGAGAAATGTATAAAAAGTTAATTGAGAGCAAGATAGTGAGGATAACCCATCAGGTTTCGTTTTATGAAGGAACAAGCGCACTCGATCTTATGGAGAGCCTTAAAAGCGTACCTATGCACAGCAGGGTAACAGATGCCGACATGGAAGACAGTGATGGGACTATTTCTATCTTCTTCCGAGAGGAAAAGGAGGAGAAGAAGTAATGGATATAACTAGCGAAGGCATATGCCCGTGTAATTGGGCAGCGCATAAGTTTTGCAAGGACCACTGGACAATCAATACTACCTGTGATTCTTGTGAGTCGAACTTTGCTGCTGAGTATAACCCCACGGTTGAGGAGTTGCTGTTCAACCAGAAAGCGATAGGTATGTATAATGAGTAAACAGGACATAGTTAGAGAAGCGTTAGAGAGGTTCCCATGTTTGCCCCTTAAGACCGTAGCTAGATATGTGCTCTATAATTACGGGGATATGTTTGATGGTGATCTGGAGAAGATCAGGAGTGCGGTGCGCTATCAGACCGGGACCAAAGGGAAAGCATTAAAGAAGAAGATTGGCGATAAGGTAATCCAGAGAGACAAGGTTGTTATGCCCCAGACATGGAGGAAGGTTCGTAATGCTTACAAGTTGGATCCCGGGTTGTGGCTTATCCTTTGCGATATTCATGCTCCATTCCATGAACCGGTAGCACTGGAAGCAGCTATTAGATACGGGCAGGCCCAGGGAGCAACCGGAATCCTCTTTAATGGCGATCTCCAGGATTGTGCGGCTATCTCATACTGGCCCTCCTCTAACAAGCGGAACTTCGACAAAGAGGTTGAGGTGGTGATTGATGTGCTTGATCTTATTGATAATGAGTTCCCTGATGCAAAGAAGGTGTTCAAGCCGGGGAACCATGAATATAGACTGCCGCTGATGTACCAGAAGATGGCTCCTGAGATGATGGGACTACCACTATTAGCATTTGACACCGTGCTTGGTTTGGAGTATAGGGGCATAGAGATGCTCCAGTACAACCAGATGGTGCTTGCTGGGAAGTTGCCTATCTTTCATGGTAACGAGTTCCCGTTTATCCATGTAGCTGTTAATGCAGCGAGGGGACTGTTCAATCGCACCAATACTTGGGCTATGTGTGGGCATTGCCATAGTACGAGTGAGCATACAGAGCGGAACGTATTTGGTAAATACCTCACTACTTGGAGCGTGGGCTGCCTATGTGATTTAAGTCCTGATTACAGTCCGTATGCGGCGAGATGGAATTGGGGTACCGCTTTAGTAAATGTAGAGAAGAATGGGAGCTTTGAATGCGAGAATAGGAGAATCCTTCCTAGTGGTAAGATCGTATGATTGACTGGTGGAGCGTATTAGTCAGTGTATTATATTTCATAGCGCTCGGGTTGTTGGTGTACCGGGCCAAAAGGCGGCAGGATGGGGGAGGGATGTGATGATTGAAGATAACGTTATTCTAATGTATGCTGCCGTTGACCAAGGAGCCGAGGAAGAAGTGGCGCGTAGGTATGTAGTTGGAATGCCTGAAGTGATACGTAGCGCGTTAATTGAATTAGGATGGACACCACCCAATAACGATGGAGGTGAACCCGATGGTCGAGACGGAACTTGAGGTTATACTGCTGAAGGAGAATGCGGCACTGAAAGAGTGGATCAAGAGGATCACCAAGGAGCGGGACTACTTTAAGAGTAGATACTATGATATGGTGCACAATAAAAGGATAGAGGAGGATAAGTGAAAGTACCAAAGAAAGAACCAGGATCGAGAAATATGGATGCGTTCCTTGCGGAGCACCCCGTTTATGCAAGCAGGTGGGAAGAGTGCAAACAGAAGGGCTCTTCGCATTACAAAACAGGCAGTTGCGAACCAGTGGATCTCTACAGGAGCGCTACTCCCCGCCCGGAGTATAACGCATTTGACATCAAAGCACTCACCGATGTGATCAAGTATGCATTTAGGTTGCTCACTAGGGGGTATCTGGCTGGTGATGTGGACAAGATCATCCACTATATGGAGTTATATCGTGCAGATATGGAGGGGCGATAATGATTTACTGGGATCTCGATGGGTGCATTAGGGACCTAGCCTCTCCCTTACACGGAGGCAGCGCTCCAATGTCTTGGAGCCAACCCCTCCCCAATGGCTGGGATATCTGCGCCTATATTAGCGATAATAAGCACATACTTACCGAGTGCCCTCCTACCGAATACTATGGAGTGGCTAAAGGTCTGCCCAGTATCAGCATCATTAGCTGCCAGCCCGAGTCATGGCGTCCATTCACCACCCGGTGGATACGCAAGCACTTTGATATGGCTACTACCGACATCACTTATGTCGATAACGGCAGGGATAAGCTTGCGCTGTTGGCCCCGGAGGACTTACTGATCGAGGACTACCCCTTGTTCGAGGACTACTCGCAGATCATCTTGCTGAACCAGCCCTATAACCGGGAGGTGCTGGCGCCATATGTACGTATATACGATAAGATCCACCTTGCTACTTTCTTGATTAACTATGAGAGGTTCAGTAAATGAGTATACTCGCATACGATGGCAAACTAATTGCAGCAGATAGGCAGGGGACGATCAACGATACAAGAGGAACAATGAAAAAGCTTGTCAAGGTGGGTAATGTTGTTATTGGGTGGGTAGGTACCCAGACCAATGGACTTATTATGATGAGGTGGTTTCTGGATGGAGCTGATCCCGCTAAGTTCCCCGAAACAAACGATGATCCAGGTACCTGTTCAAGGCTGATAGTTGTCTCCAAGAAGGAGCTGATACTCTTTGAGGCAAGTCCAGAGCCAATGAAGTTCTTAGACAAGAAACAAGCATTTGGTTCTGGTATGGATTTAGCATTAGGAGCTATGGCTATGGGTGCAAATGCAAAACAAGCCGTTCAGATAGCCTGTAAGTATGATATCCACTGTGGAATGGGCATAGACTGGTTCGAGGTGAGATGATGGTTGATAAGGATTCCACCCAGTCCACCTGGGAGCGACCAAGTAGCGGGAGGGACTACGCCTTCTTTGAGTTCGTGAAGAAGCTAGAGATGGATCTCCATAATGCAATGAGGAGCGATTTAGGGTATGGAGATGAAAAACTATACAATATTCCTGACAAGGACAGCGAGTGAAAGCGATCAAGGCCCTTGTGGCACTAGGTCTCACGCTGGTGCTCCTGGCCACTGGGTACATCTACCAAGAGAACAAGTGCATAGCGATGTATCAAGACGGCTATAAGCTAACAAAGGAGAAGGAAGCCCGTGCAAGAAGTAACCAAAAGCAACGTCATCGAACACATCATAGAAATGGGGCGCATTCTTGATGAGGCTAATGTACCTACGGATAAACGGTATATCTATTTACCCTGGGATGCCCCTAGGTCTCACAAGAAGAGGATCATTAAGAAGCGGATGAAGGCGATGTTGTTTAATATTAAGTGAGGGTGGTGCAATGGTAGCACGCGGAGTTGTGGCCTCCGAGACGCCGGTTCAAATCCGGCCCTGCACTCCACAATAACTAGCCGGGGTTACTATAGAGAGGACTGCTTGTGAAAGTAGTTGTGGGTGTAAGTCCCACCCCTGGAACCAGACGACGGTAGGCAACAAGGGCAGCATCTGAACGCAGCAGTAAGAGCACGCTACCGATATCGAAACCAGATCCAGCGTCTTGTTGCGAACTGGATCATTATAATAACTAGATAGGCAGCGAGAGCCAGAAAGATAAGGAGATAAATAATGAATGTTAGAGATGACGAAACACTATACCATTGGTGCCCCTTTTCGAGAGTAAGGTCCCCGGAAAACATAAACGTTTCCATAAATAGGAATCATACCGACGAGGATAATGGAGAAGAGTTCCCTAATGATTGCGTATGCCTTGGAAGTAGGTGCATGGCTTGGAGATGGACAGATGAGCTACGTTGTGTTGCAGGTCGCTGCGGACTGGCTGGGGATACGATGGAGGATGATGAATGATTATCAAATTCAAAACAGGAGACGTTTGGGCACTACACGATGGTATCGAACACATGCTGTATGGGGCAGTAAACGAAGATGATTATACCCAGGACGATATAGTGGCTCGCTATGCTCCCCCGAGCGGGGTTGACGCAAGGCCGTGTGACGAGGTTGCGTTTATGATGCAGATCAGGGGATTCGGGAAGCTACGCGTTATCCATGCGTATAGACCGATATACATATTGAATGATGGTGGTAAAACAATAGAAACAATTTAACCAGGTAACTCGCTGCCTGCATATAAACACCAGAGCCCCTTGAGCAATCTTGGGGCTTTTGTGCATCTGCTCCATCATCAAGTCTGACCCCCAGTGCGTCTAGGAACCATCACTATTCTGCTAGCTTAGCGTCTCCCTTAGATGCAGAATCGCAGATCTAAGATCTATCCTCGGTGGCGTTTACTTTTTTTATTTTTGGAGAGTGGATAGGCGTGTGAGAGAGTACCGGTCCGGCTACGCCTCAACGGCCTCCACGTGCGGCCCGCCTACGGACTCCCCCCGACCTTCCCAACCCCCGCCCTTGCATCATCTATGCCACGCTACTATTCATGCTGCTCTTGCCCCCAATTCCCAAAGCGCCTGCAATAAGGGCAAAGGCCGAACTTCGGTCACAACACACATCACACACATAGGAGGCAACACAATGAAGAGACGCATGATCGTAGACGTGACAGGGTTGAGTGAAGAGCGAACGAGCAAGAGTGGCGGGCTGACCCGCAACGTATCGGGCTGGGTGACAACGAGTAACGGGGATCGCCTGTGGTTGACTGGCTACCTGACCAAACCCACGGCAAAAGAGCATGGGCCTGGCAAGACAGAGACGCGCTATGAGGCCCTCTTCGGGTAGACGTACGTTTGCTTGTACACTTGGTTGTACGTTTGGGGAGGCTTCCATAGCTCCCCTTTTCTACGTGTTCAATCGGTGAACATGCACTATACCGCTGGTTTGCAGTATGGGTTGTGAATGGCATGGATTGCCAGTGGGTAATATATGTTGCATTGCAGCATAGATATGGGCAATAAGTTGTGATTTTCACCGGTCGGGTGGTGAATTTCACCAGTTCAGGTGGTGTTCCTATAGCATGAGGCTGAGTATAAGCCGAGTCACCTATCTGGATTGGTGAATTTCACCAGTTCACACGATAAGGAGGATTAGGTATGCCGGATTATGATCACATAGAGTGGTGTATCAACTTCCTTGAGAACATCAGTATGGATAAACGCTTTGAGTATCAACGTGAGGCTATATTTGATGTTATCGAGGTGTTGGTTCATTTGCGAGATGAAGCACAAGCGAATAAGGAGGACAGGCAATGACTATGGTTAATTGGAAAGAGGATTGTGTTGAGGGTCCCACTGTGATGTTGTATCCTATGGGTTGCAAAGGGCCGAGTGATTACGAGCAACTGACATACAGAGATATCCAGATCATGATGGGCGTTTTGTTGGCATACATGATTACGCCTACCAAAGAACATAAGTTCAATGATGAGGTTAACGGGCTGTTCAGGAAGCTTGAGATCATATATCAAGAGTTAATGCCTGAATGTGATAAGCATTTTGATAACCCTGATGAGCGTGATAGGGAAGCAGACGAGGAGAGCGATAATAGATTATGGTCGCAACCTTGTGAAGGACAGGAGGATTGAATATGGTGGACACCATTATATGGGTTGCATTTGTGGCTGCATGTATAGGGATCGCTGAGTTCCTATATCGGGATTGGAAGCGGCTCTACACCAATAAGGAGGATTAACATGGAAGATCATGAACTGATTGACACGCTGAATAAAGCGGCAGAGTCACAAGAGAGCATTGCATTGAAGTATCTGCTCATTATAGCAGCCGAGAGAATCCAAAAGCTAAGATTCATGCTTACGGAGGATTGAACATGGACATCACGCTAGTTGCTACATACACCATCGTGGCGATACTCTTAATGAACGCCATTTATGGAGGATAGAGCATGGTATTACTAAGGAAGGAGACCATCAGCGGAAACGAGATCATCGAAGCCCGTGGTGATTGCATGAATATCACTATGGTAAACGGGATGATCGTTGATGCGGAATACGATGAAGTTGTACACAAATACAAGCTTCGCAGGGACATTGATGAGTATGTGAAACTGGGGAGAGTGAACGATATAACTAACCAAGGAGGATGACACATGTTTAGCTTTTTGAGTGATATAGGGAATCATGCGGACAGAGTAGTGGGACGTTACCCTAAGAATGGACCGTTCCTGGTTGACACGGCAAGAGTGAGTGATGGCGAGCAGCCCTACGAAACAGCCGTTCAGCATCCCGAGTACAACAACGGAAAGATGGTTATTGTCGAAGCGTACCCAACCAGAGAAAAAGCAAATATCGGACATGCAAGGTGGGTCAAGATCATGACCTCGGACAGTTTACCAGACAAACTGGTGGATTGCCTGAACTCTGGTATCTCTCAAGTTGCTCTCTCGGGAGCAAATGTATTCCTTCGTAACAAAAAGTGAGCCCTGCGGAGTGGATGCGAGTTATCGTACCCACTCTGGAGCTCTTATGCTCTAATAAACATAATGGAGGTTGGATATGAAACAGAACGAGAAGCAAGTGGACTCGAAAGGGTATGAAGT
>Ga0172381_10007020_pt1 | contig 11208 bp, 20 predicted proteins | sample Leawel6488metaG_FD_119754 | JGI IMG/M metagenome (GOLD analysis project Ga0172381, IMG submission 119754) | Leachate microbial communities from a municipal landfill in Southern Ontario, Canada - Leachate well 64-88 metaG | ecosystem: Engineered > Solid waste > Landfill > Unclassified | place... | reverse complement strand
GTCTAGGTTGAATGCCTTCTAAGGATTGGAAGCCCCCCTGCCCCTGCCAAATCCCCCATCTTCTTGAACAGTTTTCAAGTTATGATGATAAGCACATAAACTTTGCCAATTACTTACATCCCAAAACAAAGATTGATCTCCCTTGTGTGGCGTCACATGGTCGACCACTGTCGCGGGTACTATCTTGCCTGCTCTCTCACACTCAACACACAAAGGATGTTGTCTCAGATATGTTAGCCTCGCTTTTTGCCAACGGTAATTATAACCGCGTTCATTTGCTGATCCTCGCCTATCGTCTTGCTTCTGTTGCGCTTGCTTGCTATGCCGTTCACACTTGCCCGACTTGACGAGTTCCGGACACCCCGGATATGAGCATGGCCTAAGTGATTTACTTGGCATCTATCCCCACGCCCTAACATTTGATGGCGGTGGTCCAATTGCAGGCGGAACTCTACGAACGCCGGCTGTCTCCTGTGCGTCGTCCTCTTCACAACGATGCTCTTTAAGGCAGTTCATAATCTTACCTACGTATTCTTCGCGTATATCTTTTGGAATACGCTCATCATCTTTTGCGGATTTAAGAATCTCTACAATCCCCCTGCACAAGGGCACATCTTCGAATTTTATATTTACAGTTAACATGTTAGCGGGCATCTAACTCTTCACCCCTTTATCTCCTTAGCCTCATATTCCGTCCTGACATATTCCTCTCCGGCGTAAATATCATGCCCGGTTATTGTGTATTCGGGGATGACGGCACAGCTTTCAACCTCGCGGAACAATGGAGAATATGCATCGTATTCAATGCATCCCCAGTATAAATACTCAGCCCTAACGATTACCATATTCCCAAATAGAGACAAGAGCCTGCTAGCGTCGCCTTGCTTAATCAAGTCGTCACTTATTCTGAATTTTCCTTTTCTTCTTTCTAAGTTAGCCATCTATCCTCACGCCCTTGTTGTCTTTCATTATGTAGTCATATACTCCATGTTCCCTATCCCATTCAGCCAGCAGTAGCGCCTCATCCTTGCACTTCTTCCCGCCCCAATGATGACAGTTTATACATGTAGCAGTCTCGTCTATATCTATCGGCTCATAATTCCAACACTTAGGATTACTGCCCACCATGATAATCACCCGCCTTAATAAAGATAAACAGCTGGTCTAAATTTCACCCAGCCGCAAAGAGAGGAGAGAGAAGTATACAGAAGGCCGCCTTTCGACGACCTTTCACGATATTAGTATACATGGCACTAATGGCTTATGCGTGTCAAAATAGTGCCACTTTTATTTGCCTTGAAATATGCCTTTAGGAGTTCCCTTGCCTTCACCATTTATAATTTTATCCGTTTGAGTCTCAAGATAGATATCAAACATCTTTTCAAGCTCTGGAGTAGCTTTCTCCCATAACTCAACTGGGACACCATAAGCCTTTAATATTTGCTCTAGGAGAGTATGCTTTTTATCGATCACTTCGTACCCTTCTGTTTTTTGGTCTAAGATAATCGTAACGCCATAGATGCTATAAAAGAATTTATCATTGGCCGGATCTGGTGCCTCTATCAGCGGGCTGTCGCTTGCATAATCTTCCATCAGCATCTGGTCGAGTGTTTTGCCGTCCACCTTTATGCATATCACTTTTTCTGTTTTTTGTATGCCACTTACTATCTCGTCTAGCAATCTCATTTTGTCGTCTCCTCTCTGTGCGCACGTTGTGCGTTTCATATATATTTTTTAGAAATCATCGCTCCTGCGGTGCGATGTAAGACAACCGACTAACCTCATGCGAAAGCCTCTGGGGGACAATAGCATGTCGGTAAAGTCAGGATTAGACAGCTAACGCTGTCGAGTGGCCTGGCGAGTCAGGCCATATAGGGTAAAGCCTGTGGGCTGAATCCGGGTCTGTGGCTGTAGTACGCTGACGGTCATGCACCGACATCAATGGGTATACCCAATATAAGAGAGATTGTGTATAAGCAGGCCTATTGACGCACCTGCGATAAGCAGGGTAACGACCAACCGGATACCTACGTATGGATACACTATATGAAACTGCCAAACGTGACCTGCCTAAGTGCCGTTCCCCGGTATATGGCAGAGAGCCCTAATAGTAGCCTAACGGTCTTCTGTAATGGAAGGCACATGGTGAAGGGGGGCAGTATTCCAAGTTCCTATTTTGAAAGGAGTTGCTTTGAATGGAGCAATCAAAACTCGTGGAAAGACTGGAAGGTTATCGACGTCGTAACAGTGCTGACCATTTCTATGTCAACAGTGACCTCTATCGCTTGTTCTACAGCAGAGACTTGTACATCATTGCCTACAACTCCGTAAAGTCCAACGACGGCGCGGAGACCTCCGGCTCTGATGGCACCTCCCTGCATGGCTTCTGTGAGGAATGGATTACGGAACTTATTTCTTCCATGCGTGACGAGTCCTACCAACCTCAGCCAAACAGAACAACGATGATTCCCAAGAAGAATGGTAAAATGCGCAAACTCAGTTTTCCAAATGGAAAGGACAAGCTTGTTCAGGAGGCTGTCCGCCTTATCCTGGAGTGCATCTACGAACCTACCTTCTCTAACCTCTCCTACGGCTTCCGCCCCAAACGTTCCACTCAAGGGGCTATAGCTGAGGTGGAAACTTGGAAGGGTACGGTTTGGTTTATCGAGGGTGACATTTCTGCCTGCTTTGATGAAATTGACCACCACATTCTGGAAACAATACTCCGCGAACGTATCAACGACGAACGCCTCATCCGGCTTATTAATAAGATTCTCAAGGCCGGCTACTTCGACATGCAGCATACTCTCCAAAGAACTAAAACCGGTAACGCACAGGGCTCCTGTTGCAGCCCTATCCTCTGCAATATCTATCTTGATAAGCTGGACAGATTTATGGAAACTATGATCGGTTCAGACACGACGGGCAACTATCGCAAGCAAAACCCTGACTACGCCAAGGCAAGATACCTTTACAAAAAGGCAGTCAGTAACGGCAGCGATACAAAAACTATTAAACAACTGAAATATACAATGGAAAACCTCCCGTCCAGTGACAGATATGACCCCAATTTCCGCAGAGTGAAGTATGTGCGCTACGCCGACGATTTTCTGATTGGTGTGATTGCCCCTAAAGCTTATGCAGTCGATTTGAAACGGAAAATCAAGGAGTTCCTGAAGAACGAGCTCTGCCTGAGGTTGAGCGACGAGAAAACCAAAATTACACATGCTGCAGAAAATGAAGTGTCTTTTCTAGGATATATCATCCGCAAGGGCACCGGCAAACACTACAAATTTCACAGCAACCCTTTTGATTCAGCCCTCCGTATCTTCATGAATACGGAGGGTATTCTGAAGAAGCTACGTGAAAACGGTATGTGCAGAGACAACGGTTATCCCATTGGTATCTCTCGCCTCCTTAGGGAACCTCCGGAAGAAATCATCAAATACGGCAACCAGGTACTCCGCGGACTCCTGACTCAGCAACGTGGGTGCTACAACTTCTTTGAGGGCTGGCGCATCCAATACGTTGTTATGTTTTCAAGTGCTAAAACCTTGGCACGAAAATTCGACATCAGTGTAAAGAAAGTATTTGCCCGCTTCGGAAGCTCTCTATCGGTCAGTTACAGAAATGCCAAGGATAAAGCCTGTTCAGTTTCGTTGGCATTATACAAATCTTTTGCGAGAAAAAAGGACTTCTTTGCTATAATCAAGTCAGCTGTTTCATCTGCACCCTTGCCTAAGTTCAACTTGATGGATCCTCTGGCCCGTGTCTGCTACATCTGCGGCAATCCGCGTTTACATGTCAGCATGTATCACAGGAAAACAAAGAAGAAACTTGATAAGCCCTACTCTCCGATAGTCACTGTCATGCTGGCCATCAACCGACGACAGATATCCTTATGCGGACACTGCTTTGCCAATGTCGAAGCTGACAGATTTCAGCTGAATCAGTTGAAACGACGATAACTCATTTGGAATATGGAGAGCCGTATGCGGTGAAAGTCGCTTGTACGGTTCGGGAAGGGGCGGGTTACTTTGCTAATCCGCCTATTTCATTCTCATTAAATTTACACCAACCTCATCCTCAACGCAAACTGCCTAATTATCCGCTTCTTGTGCCTGTAGAATGACCTGCGTGGTATGTGCATCTCCATAATGACCCCATAGTCCGTGTACCATCCCTTGAAATACAGCATTTCGGTCATCTTATATTCTTCTTCGTCCAACTGCTCCAGCACATCTTCGATGCATCTGCATATATCCATCATCCGGCATATCCGGCTATAATTCGCCATCATCCTGATTGCTTCGCTGCTCGTTGAATCGCTGGTCTTGTTTTGCGCAAATCTCCCTGTTATGTCGCCGCCCAAGCTACCCTTCAAGCTGATTTGTGCGTCATATTCAGCAATCAGCTTTTTATATGTTTTATACTCATGCAGCTCTGCTTCGACGAATTGGTATATGTGTTTGGCAATCCGTTCTTCGCTCACTCACCCACCCCACCCTTTCGTATCCTACTCATATCCATTGGCACCGTTGCCGCCTTCTTCGGCCCCCATCCTCGTTTCATCCTGCTCCTGAATGCGTCCCTTGTTATGCCATTATCAACTGCCATATCCTCATAGTGCTTCGGGTATTTCCTCCGGATCTTCGCCATTGCTTTAACTATTTCTTCCCTTGGCATGGCTGGAGTTGTAGCAGCTTGCTCAGGCGTCATGCCCTGTCTGTTTACTCGCGACCGAAACGTATCAGGCCGGATACCGTTTTTCTTAGCTATTTCTATCCAGCTCGCCCAGCTCACCTGTCTCCTTGGCGGCGTTGTTGTAGCCCTCTTTATGTCCCAAGCTAAAGCTCGCACCCGCTCAGTAAGCAAGCTTGCGGATATGCCATTTTGTGCCGCAATTTTGTATTGCTCGGGAGTGATATAAAATTCGTAGCTCATTTCTGTAAATAACTCGGGGTTTTGCCCCCCTCCAATCTACTCAGCACTAAATCGATGGCCGCTATGCTTGTTAGTTTAAACTCTATCGTCTTAGGGCTCGCATACTCAAGGTTGGCTCGATTAAGATTTTCGCGTATCACTTTCAGTTGGCTTATTGCCTCGTTTATATTCATGCTCATCCTCCCGCTTGCCAAAATATACCTGCATCAGCATTTCAATCTCCTGTAACATCCACTCTTCGAGCTCAATCTTTTTCGCCATGCAAATCTGCCCACATGCTACTCACTGTAATAAGAGTAGCAACTAACAGAAAGTAAATCGCATCAGCTACGTTGTTAACTACGAAAAAATAAATACTTATGCAGCATAACGTAACACTACTTACGGCGGCTAAACTATTTATAGCATTATTTAAAAATATCACGCTTAATCCTCCTTTGGTTTCCACTCACTCAGGGCAATACATGTATCACACGGATCTCCACCTAGCCTATCAAGCTCCTCATCCGTCAAATCTGCATATCGGCAACACCTGCACTTTTTTTCGATTTTTAAAGATTCCTCTTTTGTAAGTTCTTTTTCTACCTTTTTAATCTCCTGATAAGTTATAGTCTCAACACTATTGAGGTCGACGTAAAGCAGCCTGTTTTCGCCCTCAACGTTTTTCCATTTAAGATTAGCTAAATCGCCAGAATGGTTATTGGCTGTGGCTTTTATTTTTTCGCTCAGGAACTCAAATGAGTTTCCGCTTTTTAAGAAAACCTTTACTTTTATCACGCCTAATCCTCCTTTGGCTGCCAATTCGGCGAATCCCTACAGCTCAAACACGGGTCAAGTCCTAGCTGGTCATACGCCCCTTTTGTCATAGAGTAATAAAGGCACGCTCTACATTGCATGGCATCCTTTTTTGGCCTCTTCTCCTGCCGCGTCGGCATGTCCTGCATTTCTGGTCGGTTCTTTATGGTCCAAATACAACAGAGTATATTCCAGACAAACGCTCTGTCGTGTGGCTCGTCTTTATCTCTGCGAAGATATTTAAGATAGTGTCTTACTGCCGAATCAATGTAGCTGTGAGCTGGAATACCTTTCTGCCAATTCCGTTCACCGTATTTTTTCGCACCATCTTCAAAATGCTTTGAGACTTCTAAAAGAACACCGCACCATCTCTGTATATCTTCGCCAATAAATACATCCAATGCAAACCATAGCGAAGCGGGGTCACCCTCACGCATATACTCATCAATAAAACGAAGTATTTTGTCGTCCAATCGATCAGCAATTATATCCAATGGGAGAAGATCGCACCTTCCTTTCCCTTTGGATATGTCCCTAACTGCGCCTGTCTCGAATTCGGTTCGGTTTCCGCTGTCTTTTACGGCTTGCTCGCTTGTTATTGTTTCGTTGTGGTTTACGCCTTCAATTGTTTGGCTTTCCTTTGGCATCCAACCACTAGCCGATCCTTCACACGAATACACATCTTGACAAATCCCGTCTATAAAGTGTCCGCAATTATAACAGGTTTGCTTACCCATTTTCTCACCCTCCTATTGCATCAGGCATATCGTTCCATATTTTTATTGCCAAATCTAAACTACTCGTCTTGAATATAACAAGGGTTCCGCATTTTTCACACTCTACCCGATATAATCTGTTTTCGTCATAATGCACATAGCATCTACCCCCGCACACGCTATTGTGTTTCTTTGCTTTCTCTCCGTCCGATGTCATTTTTCCACGACTAGGCATATATTCCCATTTATTCATTTCGTTTTCCCTCCTCTGGCGGTTCTGGCAAGGGCATCCAGTGGGTAATTGTTACGCTGTCCTCTCCAACGCCGCCGCCGGTAAACCATCCTTCGTCCCGTAACTCCCTTTGATAAATTCCAAACCCAGTTTTGCCGCGTGCGTCAAAACACCACGGTAGTCTGTCTTTAACCTTTATCCACTCGCTCATTCTGCCTCGTTCTCCTTCAGTTTCCTTTTCCTTGAAAATCAACTTATCAACCTTATACAGCAGGCATGCCCCGATAAAATTAGCGATTACCGTTTCAGTCCATGCCCCAAACGGCAACAATATGATGCAACCCGCTAAAATAGGGCTTGATAACTGCCAACGCAGGGCATATTTAACGAATCTTTTTACCGATGCTTTATTCATTCAGCCTCCTGCTGTCGTCGCCGCTTCCTGACTCTTTTCCAGCTGAGTAGCGTTATGCTGTCGGCTCCTGTTTCCTTTTTTATCCCCTCTTCTGCATTCCTGATACTTTGTATGTCATTGATATATCGCGTTTTCACTAGTCCATTCCCGACCCCTAAGCTTTTGCTATCCGTTTCTTTGCGGATTACATAAACCACGAAATAGGTTTTTCTGAAATCAAATATGCTCATTTAGCCCCCTCTCTCTTCCGGTCCCGCACGAAATGATACCTATTCGCGCGATATAGCACGTATTATTCGCTCGTTTAGTGGCTCTTCTTGGTGTTTAAATCGTTCTTGTTACGTGGGATAATTTATCTAGTTCCAAATACTTCTTGATGGCATCGCTTGCTTCTTGCCATCCATAACACACAGCCGATAAATAACCCTGCTTAGTCGTTTCCCTTAGCCACCATTTTTGACTGTCAGAAAGCCTTCCGCCCTTTACCTTCATTTCGAGGTACATACCGTGATACGCGCCTCTTGCTACAGGTAGAAATATATCGCTGACTCCTGCTAAAACTCCTTCGCGTTTCATCCTGGCGCCCTGAATCACACTTCGCTTGCTGTTTCCGTTGCCGATCGCGTGGAGTAGTGCCAGCTCGGGGTGCTGGGCTTGCATTAGCTTTGCCCACTCAAAGAGAGCTTGTTGCTCTGCTGATTCTTTATGGTTCATAACTGCACCGCTTTCTTGGCTCGTTTGTATTCCTTGTTCTTCTCCCTGCGCTCCTTGGCTTTCTCGCTCACATCATGCGGTTTTCCTCGCCACTCATCCATAAACCACATTATCCGCGGCTTTTCCAGCCCTCTTTTCTTTGCTTCACTATGTGCCCATGATAGAGCGCAGAGAAAACAGTGCATCTTTTCTGCTTGTTCCTCATTCAATACGCTTCGATAGCTCACTCCTGCCCTTTCGTCGGGGTATGCCACTTTATTATGATAATCTGTGGATATGTTCGGCAAGTTTGACCTATTGCGCCAACTTGTGATTGTTCCCTTTTTGCTGCCTACTGCAGCAGCTATTTCAACGTCTGTTTTGTGTTCATGATAGAGTTCCAGGGCTTCAGATTCGTCAAAGGTTCTTGTCTTACTCATGCTCACCCCACCATCCACTTAGGCGGCCTTGGCATGTCGTTTCCTTGTGGTTTCCACAGGTGCAAACAGTACGGATGTCGGTTCACATAATCCTTTTCTGGTGGATGATACTGCACCGCGCACTCATCAGGACCGAAAAATATATCCATGACGGCGCACATTTCTTCCCAGCTTGGACAACGGTTTCTGTAGCTGATCGAAACATGATCCCATCCTCCACCCCAGGAAAATATGATCATTGCCTTTGCGTGGCTCCCAGGTAGATACGTAAAGCATCGCCCACCGTCCTCGCCAATCTCTTCTATTTTCAGTTTCCTGTTTTGCTTGATTTCCTCAATGTTTCGCATTGCTCGTCCACCTCACAGGTACATTTTTTCGTACTTCCCATTGATCCGGTAGTTATCAGCCCGAACTACCACCTGCCGTTCTCTTGTTAGTCCGAACAATCTTGATCCCACGGCTTCCCCTAACTTTTCGTCAATCTGATCAAATGTGAAGTTGCTTGTGAATAAAGTGATTAAATTAGCCCTATAACGAGCGTCTATGATCCTGAAATACTGGACTTGTACCCACTCGCTTATCTTTTCCTTGGCTATATCATCCAAAATAAGCACATCGACAGTGGTTAGTTGTTTCATTTTCTTTTCAAAAAACTCTCTGCTGCCGTCGAACTGCGCCGACATGAGATCTGCTATAAGGTCAGGCCCAACAACAAACATAGTCGGTATTTTCAGGGATAAGAGATGATTTGCTATCGCGCACATGAGCATGGTCTTTCCTGTTCCGTATGCCCCAACTAATGCCATCCCTTTATTTGGTGCTTCCATTGCGCTTATTGTCTCGAATTGTTCAATGTAGCTTTTGACCATTTCGTACATGCTTTTTGTCTTTGGTCCTGGTGCAAAGTCTGTTAGCTTTATCTTCCGCTGTTCGTTGCTGAGGCCGGATTGATTAAACATGCGATTGATTTGCTTTTGGGGTTTGCAGGAGCACTCTTTGGCCCAAATTTCTCCATCGCGTTCCTCAATGATTATTTCTCTATCCTCACACAGGGGGCACTCATGAGTCCTCGTACATGTTGTGGACCTGGTATTTTGGTTTCTTGCCTGTGCCGCCATCTTCGCCAGGAACTCCTTGACTCCGGTCATGTCCATATCGCTTAGAGCCTCCTTGTCTTTGCTTGTCCTCGTTAAATCGTTTGAGCACCCAACCAGTTCCAACCATAGTGTGATAATCAGACTTGTTAGGCGGCTTCCCTTTGGTCAGGTACCAGTTGTCAAGAATATCTATCATCTGTTTAGTTTCTTGTTCTCCATGTTGGCTGACGAGTTTTTGATATTCATGTTCTGTCAAGAGAACTTTTTCACCAAATAAACGCTTAACAATTTTCGGCTTATTATTATTTACTTTACTTTCCTTTACTTTACTTTCCTTTACTTTCCTTTCCTTGCTATCGTTTGCCATTGGCACCGCATTAGTGTCGCATGGCACTGCCATAGCTTTGCCATTATTCCACCTATTTTCTGCACCTTTCCGACCTGCTTCTCGCTTCTTTTCCTTTTGCTCTTCCCGTATTTCTATTCTTCTAACGAGTGAATCGCTCCAAAAATACTCTCCATCTGAACTAAGTAATTCAAAACGATTTATGCAATCATCTATATACTGTGCGACACTATTGGCATCGCATAGCATTGCCATAGCTAAGCCATCAGTTACCCATTGGCAATGCTTAAGCTTGTAATCCTTCTGCTCTCGCAACATCTCAATAACTACCCAGTATCTTCCGTATCCGTCCATTTTGTGGACATTCATCATGGCCATTATTTTAGGGTCAGACCTTGCGTTACTATCGTGACTAAAATAGTAGGCGTCCTTTGCCATTAATACATCATTCCTTATCGGCTTACGCTAGAATGGAATATCGTCGTCAAGGGCCGCCGAAGCATCGTGATATGGCCGCCCTGCTGCACTGTTGTTGTCCCGTTGTCCATTGTCTTTGGGACTGAGGAATTGTACCTCATCAGCGATTATGTCAGTCGAATATCGCTTATTTCCATCCTTGCCGGTGTACTGGCTAATCTGCAAAGTCCCACTTACGCCAGCCAATTTTCCCTTAGACAGATGATTTGCCACAAGTTCCGCGAGCGCCTTGAACGCCTTGATGTTGATGAAATCCGTTTCCCTTTCACCTTGTGCATTTTTAAATCTACGGTCAACCGCGATAGTGAAATTGCAAAACGCGACACCCGATTGCGAATATCTTAATTCGGGATCGCGAACTAACCTGCCGATTCCAATCCATTTATTCATCATTTACTCTCCTTTGCTTTCTTAAAATGGAAACATCTCTAACTCAATAACCTTCCCGGCCTCGGCAACCTCAACAACCTTGCTGGTAAGCTCGTGGATCTCCCGAATCATTCTTGCGGCGTCAGAGTTGCCATCCGAGAGGTGACATAAGATCACTTTTCTGACCTTCGTTAAGTCGTTTGCCTCAAGAAATCCCTTAACATTCTCTAATGAGAAATGACTTTCTAATAATCGATTCTTTAAAGTTAATGGTATCTTTCCTTCTGCAATGTTTAAATCTAGTATGTCTTTGCAGTAATTACATTCGATTAAAACGTAATTAAGCCCAACAAACTTGTTTTTTAAATAAAATGTATCAGTTGCATAAAGTAGCTTCTCGCCTGTCGGCCTGTACTGTATGAGATAGGCCAGACACTCAACATCGTGCTGGGCTTCGACTGCTAAGATAACGAAGCCTCCGACGCTAAATTGGCTGCCAGGCTTAATTTTGTAAAATCTGTGTATTCTCCCAGCTTCCATGAGGGATGAGCATGAGGTCGGGGCATAAACGTCAATGCCTGCCTTCATAACGTCCTTAATTGATTTTGCGTGATCAAGGTGTGCGTGCGTTACAAGGCATCCCCGCACCTTTGACAGGTCGAAATCCAATGCCTTTTGTATCTC
>Ga0172381_10007019_pt1 | contig 11209 bp, 11 predicted proteins | sample Leawel6488metaG_FD_119754 | JGI IMG/M metagenome (GOLD analysis project Ga0172381, IMG submission 119754) | Leachate microbial communities from a municipal landfill in Southern Ontario, Canada - Leachate well 64-88 metaG | ecosystem: Engineered > Solid waste > Landfill > Unclassified | place... | reverse complement strand
TCCACTTGAACTTTGTCTGGCCATTTCCATACCTCAGATGCATCTTACAGGTAATCAAGAATCAAAAACTCTTCGCAACATGCAAAAGTTGAACTCCTGAAAACTCGGAGGACTTCATCATGAAACCTGAAAATATCCGGGAGGTCTGCCCGGTCTGCGGCAGCGCTGACCTGTATTACGAGGCAGGCGGCTACACTGGCAAGATATACCGCTGCAAGAACTGTGATTACATGGGCGCTCTGATCGTGGAGGCGGACGAGGAGATGGCCAAGGCCATAAGAGAGGACTACGAGCATCTGTGACTTCCTCCCTTGAGCCTGAACGGGCAGGGCTTCCTATGTCATCGATCTAACTTGCTTTGACAGTGTGTTCAAAGTAAAAACAAGGAAAGGATTAAGGTCAATAGCGCGCCCGGCGAGGGAGGAAGTCTATGCCGTGCCGGGATGTAACACGCCGGTTCAGGTCCTTTCCCAGTATTTGCGGGGACGATACACCAGTGACCACAAGCATGGTTCGCAGAGTATGCTCCAGGTTCGGGTCTATCTGCGCGCCCCAGATTATGCGAGCATCAGGATTGATCTTCTGGTAGACCTCATCTACCACGGTCTCGGCATCGGTGATGGTCATATCAGGACCGCCCACCACGTTTACCAGGGCCGAGGTCGCGCCCGATACATCCACATCCAGGAGGGGACTACGCAGAGCCTTCATGACGGAGTCGCGTGCCTTCTCCTCGCCTTCTGCTTCACCCATGCCGATCATGGCCACGCCGCCGTTGGTCATGACGGTTCTGACATCGGCAAAGTCCAGATTGATCAGTCCTGGCCGGGTGATCAGCTCAGTGATGCCCTTGACCGAGCGCATCAGCACCTCATCGGCGACTTTGAACGCGGCTTGCAAGGGGAGATTGGGAACCACATCTAATAGCCGGTCATTGGGCACCACGATTACTGTATCCGAAACCTCTCGTAGCCTCTTTAAGCCGGCTTCGGCATTCTGCATTCTTATGGAGCCTTCCGCACTGAAGGGGATGGTGACAATGGCAATGGTCAGAGCTCCCGCCTCGCGTGCCGCTTCCGCTACTACGGGAGATGCACCTGTGCCCGTGCCCCCGCCAAGTCCACAGGTAACGAAGACCATATCCGCTCCTTCCACGGAGGCTTTAATCTCATCGATGTCCTCCTGGGCCGCCTCCTCTCCAATGGCGGGCAAGCTTCCTGCTCCCAGGCCGCGTGTGGTGCGTCTGCCGATGAGGAAACGCCGGTCGGCATTGATATGCAAAAGATGCTGGGCATCGGTATTGATGGCAAATAGCTCCGCACCCTGGATGCCGCACTCTGCCAGACGGTCGATCGTATTCGAGCCGCCTCCACCGCATCCTATGACTCGGATAACCGTGGTCAGCTCTTCTAAAACCGAAACCAGCTCTTCATCGCTCTGGATCATGCTGGAAGGTTTGATCCTGCTCTCGGCCTCAGATCTGCCCAGTGCTTCGTCGATGATGTACTTAATCTCCATCCCCTCTACTTTTTTTCTGCCTTATTCTACTAATCAATTAGTATATAGTTTTTTGCATAGAGATGATATGTATCTTAATAATATATTGCACATTGTCTGGTGATGGTTGCTAAAAATTTTATTTGAATAGAAAAGAAAATGTTGTGCGGTTCAATCGGACTTCAAGGATTTGAGCTTTTCAATCTGCATCATCATCCTCTCGGATTCCTTTGACTTCTCCCTCTCCAGGTAATCGACAATTTCAGGAAGGTTTCTATTTAACTTGTAGATGCGATACGGTCGTCCCTTTCCTGGATTTTTCTCGTCCCTCTCTGCAATCCAGTCAAGCTTTCGAATCTCCCGCATTGCAATGCTCACTTCCGGTTGGCGAAGATCCGATCCAATTTCTATCTCGCGGGATGTTGCCTCTGCCACCCCTGCCAGATAGGTCAAAACTTTGGCCACATTCCTTTTCAGGCCTACCTTCATGAGTATGGATGCAAATTCATCGCGCTCGACTTTCAGGTCTGAGGCGGTTGATGTATTCAAAACGGTCACCAGGCGCATAAAGAGTGATAACATATATATATGTTTCGTTGAAAATAATTCCATTGAGGTTGGATTCCTGGTTATCTTATTAATTATTTTTTTATGTGCATGACTTTAATTGCCCGAAAGGCTGAAGTGAGAGTAGCTTTTACATTTCTTTTTATGAAGGAGATGTATTTAGAGGATAGCTATCTTTGGGCTTTTGATGCCACTGTAGAGGATGTCTTTGGCGAGCTCGTGATCCTTGATAAAACTGCATTTTATCCGCAGTCGGGGGGCCAGCCCGCGGACGCGGGCTTTCTTTTGCGGGGCGATGAACAGTTCCGGGTAGTGGGTGTTGAGCCAGGGGAACGCGGAATTAAACACATCCTGGACAGGGCCGGCCTCTTGCCCGGTAACAGGATATCGGGGACCATTGATAGCGATAGACGTTACCGGTTCATGCGCAGTCACACCGCTTGCCACATCCTCAGTGCAGTCATATTCCAGGAGACGGGCGCCAAAATCACAGGAAATCAGATTGAGCAGTCCAGATCGCGCGTGGATTTCAGCCTGGATAGCTTTGATAAGGCCAAGATGAGCGAGTATGTGGAGAAGGCCAATGGCATAGTCGACGAGCGCCACGCCGTTACGACGAAAATCCTTCCCCGGGCCGAGGCTCTTGCCTTGCCGGATCTCGTTCGCCTGGCCAAGGATGTCCCGGACAGAGAGATGATCAGAATAGTGGAGATAGAGGGTGTCGACCGGCAGGCCTGTGGAGGCACTCATGTCAAGAACACCGCCGAGATAGGCAAGATCATTATGATCAAAGCGGAGAACAAAGGCAAAGCTAATCGAAGGGTCTACTTCTCCCTGGAGGACTAAATGCACATAATGGAGCTATTGGGCAAATCTCGCGTCAAGGTGGAAGGCGAAAAGGTGCTGGATGCCAGCGAGCCCTTGATTGAGTGGTGCCCTCTCTTCGACAAGATCAGGGGCATAAAAAAAGTGACTGCAAAATCGGCCGCCGCAAATATGGAGTTTAGAATAAAAAATCACGGCATGTTCTCGGCGCGACGCAAGCTGCAGATGGGCATCTTCGTGGGCTTTGGGGCCTCCGAGTCCATGATGACCGGCATAAAGACGGGAATTATCGACGCAGCAGTTACCGTTTGCGATGGAGCGGGCAGCGTGATAACTGCCAATGCCGATCTCGTTCAGGGCATGGGCGGCTACATCTCCGGACTTGTAAGGACCGATCCTATACCGGAGGTTATCGAGGGCATCCGGGCCAGGGATGGGCATGTGCTCTCCCCCCTGGATGGCAGGATAGACCAGATTGAGGGGGCGGCCTATGCTGCAGCGGCTGGATTTAAAAAATTTGCAGTCACGATTGCCGATGCCTCTTCCGCGGAAAAGCTGCGAGAGCTGGAGAAGACGGCAGGAGTTAGGATAATGATAGTAGGTGTTCATCTCACCGCCCTAAGCAGAGATGATGCGGCGAGGCTTTTGGCAGTAGCCGATATTGTTACCGCCTGCGCCTCAAAGCACATCCGTGAGCAGGTAAAGCCTCTGGTGCAGGTGGGCACTGCCGTGCCGCTCTTCGGCCTGACCCGCTGGGGCAAGGAGCTGCTGGTAGAAAGGGCCAAGGATGTAGAGCAGCCGCTTTTGATAAACACTATGCCTCTGCCCGTTCTGCCCGAGAAGAAGCAGCCTTCTCCATTGGTTTAAAAATATTTTTTTTATTATATTTATTAAAACTTGATGGATTACAGGTTACCGCACTACTCGGAACTGGGATTAGCCTGTATCTCCAGCTCGTTGGCCCTGGCGAAAGCTGCATCGGATTCGGTGGTCTTTCCGAGGGCTCCGAGAGCAATGCCTTTGTTGTACCAGGCCTTGGCAAGGTTGGGATCGATCTTGATGGCCTCATCAAAAGACGTGACGGACTCGTCGTATTTGCCCTGGTAAGCGAGAGCAGTGCCTCTGTTATACCAGGCATTGGCATTGTTTGGATCCAGCCTGATCGCCTCATCGCATGCCTTGAAGGCATCCTCATAGTTACCCTGGTTATAGAGAGCATTGCCTTTGTTGTTCCAGGTATTGGCATTGTTTGGGTCCAGCCTGATGGCTTCGTCATAAGCTTTGATGGCCTCATCATACTTGTCCTGTTTCTGGAGAGCAATGCCTTTGTTGTACCAGGCATCGGCATAGTTGGGATCCAGCCTTATGGCCTCTTCATAAGCCTTAATGGCTTCATCGTACTGGCCCAAATCATCGAGAGCAATGCCTTTGTTGCTCCAGGAGTCGGCATAGTTGGGATCCAGCCTTATGGCCTCTTCATAAGCCTTAATGGCTTCATCGTACTGGCCCAGATCATCGAGAGCAATACCTTTGTTGATCCAGGCTTTGGCATATTTGGGGTCCAGCCTGATGGCTTCGTCATAAGCCTTGATGGCCTCATCATACTTGTCCTGACCATAAAGAGCAACACCTTTGTTGAACCAATCGTCTGCCGTCTGTTGTCCATATACAGGCACCACCAGCAGCAAGATAATGAATGCTACCTGGATCATCTTCATAGGGTCTAAGAAGTGCTTGCAAGATATAGGCTTACCGACTGGCCGAGAAAATGGCAAACGAGAGGAACACAAGAACGCGTATTGTATAAAAATTTAAAATTTGGGGCAGTAAGCCTCTAAACAGGACCCGACAGCCGTACATCATTTACTCTTACGGCAGGGAATGGCGAAAGTGCTGTAATCAAATAGATATCATCTGGATAATCATATTGGCCGTTGCCATTGTTATCGATGTACCTGACGCTGGCTAGGGGGGCAATTAAGCCACCCAATCCGGCAGTTGCAATCGGATCCAGGGTGGTAACAGTCCCAACGGCAAATGCGTTAGGTAAATCCGGATCCAAATTGCCTACTTTCGATCCAGGCGGCAATCCCGAGACGTCTGAAAGTCTGACATCATTGGTAACCGTATTCGGTCCCAATCCTACATGGATATAAACAGAATCATCCAAATCATGCCCTGGACCGCCATGGGAATTTACCCATACGATATTTGTCCCAACCAACGCATTTAACTGCATGCCTATGTCATTATCTTGAGGCGTTACTTTGGATCCCGCAACAAGATATCCGAACGGTGTGAGTCTAACATCATTCGAGAGTACCCTTCCGGCTGCTCCCAATGATACTCCTTGGTGCAAATAGACGACGTCTGTATCATCATATCCATTTACCACCCCCGTTTCCCAATAACCTAATGAAAAAGCAGCTCCTGGATTCGGTGCTCCATAAAGACGAAGCGGTGCTCCAAAATCACTATCATATGACGTTACTTTAGTTCCAAATGAATATTGTGACGCACCTGCCAAGCCTAGCATTATTATGATGCAAATAGCCATTGATAGGATTTTCATAATCTTCCTCCGATTACATAACCATATTTTTTGATTAGCATAAATATCCCTTAAGATAAATACTTTGGCTCTTCGTGGAATAGTGTTGGTATGGGGCCACCTGATAATTCCGGGTTGATTGACTTCGTGCCGCATGTAGTTAGACGCTGCATATTGATCATGACAAAGGGTACAAAGAATTGATTGATTATGGCGTTCCACATTTCGTCCTTTGCAGTGCCTGAGCATCCGCATCAGCATATCTAAGAAGAAGCTTCGCCTTTTGTGAGTCTTAGTCGCGACATCAAAGCTTAGAATTAAGTACATTTGGGCCTCAATTGAGGCCCGACTATCTATGAAGATTCTTATTGCCGAGTACGCCTCCGCTCTTGGCCTGGGGGGAACGTGCGAGCTGGAGGGCAGGGCCATGCTAGCCACCCTGGCGAGCAGCTTCGAGAGGGCCGGGCATGAGGTCCTCTATCCCACATCCGGGCCCACCGTAGATGCTGGCCGGCCCATTCTCATGAAGGGGGAAGAAGAGTTTGAAGGCGTCCTGGACTGCAAAGCGGACGCTGGACTCTTGATTGCGCCGGACGGTCTGCAGCCGCGTCTTTTGGAGATCATGGAGAAGAACACGGTGAACCTGGGGGCAAGTCCCGCTGCGGCACGGCTATGCGCCGACAAGCTGTTCTGCACCCGCGCACTGGTGCAGGCGGGAGTGCCCGTGGCTGAGATCGTGGACAGGCCCGATCCTGTGGAGATGGGCTGCCATCGCTATGTGGTAAAGCCGCGCACTGGCTGCGGCTCAGAGGGCGTGCGCGTCACCTCGTTTGCCCGAGCGGGTCCCGAAGAGATCGTCACCCGATACCGTGAGGGGCTGCATCTGTCCGCCAGCTTCATCGTGGGGGGGGAGGGCTTTTTGCCGCTCACCATCAACCGTCAGCTCATCGACTTTCAGGGCGATGGCATAAGCTACCAGGGAAGCCAGGTGCCATACAACACGCCCCGCGCCGACGAAATCTGGGCAGAAGCTAGAGCAGCGGCTCTTACCCTGGGCCTATCGGGGTATGCGGGAATCGACTTTGTGCTGGGGGAGCGACCCTGGGCAGTGGATGTGAACGCCCGGCCGACTACTTCGATCATCGGCATTGCCAGGGTGATGAAAGAGGAGATCGGAGTGCTTATCCTGGGGGCAAGGTTTGGAGGGATGGCGGAAAAGGTGACGCTGGAAGGAGTGTCGACGTTTAGGAAGACGGATCTCTAAAATACACAGATACATAGATCATGTAGGGGGACGAATTGCCCACATAAGATCCATATGAACGTAAGTCTTTTTATTTGTTCGATCACGGTACTATGGTGGAGGAAATGAATTTGAGATATTTGTATGCATTGATGGGATTGCTCCTGCTGCTGGCCGCCACTGCCACTGCCGGGAGCTTTAACGCAGAGATGGACGTCGATACCTATGTGGATGCGGACAATGCCAACCAGACCTTTGAAGATAGCGATTTACTCTGGGCCGCAACCCTGGACAAAGAGCCCACAAAACAGGTCTATTTGAGCTTTATCAATGTGCTCGGCGCGCAGGGAATCTACAAGCCGGAGCAGATCGCTTCGGCAACATTGACTCTTGATGCCGCCCAGGTTGACAAGCCCGGCAAGATCAAGGCTTACTTCTTGCATGGAGCGGCTCTGGATACAATGACCTGGTATGACAAATTGGATTATGATGCCGAGGTATCCTCTTCCCCAGTGGATGTTGAAGAAGTGGGAAGCTACACCTTTGATGTGACATCTATCGTCAAGAAGGCTGTAGAGACCTGCACGGAAGACTGCCCCTACTCCATTGTATTAGTGGCAGAAGATGACGCTACCGTAGGATTCGCATCCAGTGAGGCTTCCGGGAATCAGCCAGCCCTTGAGTATGTCACAGAAGAGTAAATTCTAAAAAATGATGGATCTAATTGGCAGGGGAATTATGGATTTATTCCCCTGCCAAGGCCGGCTTTTGCGATCATGGGGGTTTTATACATCTTCAGTCAATTAGGGTAGCTGATGCGCTCTACCATGTCTCGCATTGCAGTTGTCAGTTTCGTTCTTGCGCTCATCTTGCTCGTTGGCGTAGCTCTGGTATTCTCCAATGGCGTCGTAGCTATCGGGAAAAATGACACCGGAGCCACCGAAGTCATAATAATCAAGTCCCCGGGATGCACGAAATGCGCGGCGGCAGAGAGAGCTCTAGAGAAGATCGGGCGGGATATGCCACTCAATGTCACTGGGTACTACTATTATTCGGATGAGGGGCATCGTATCATTAAGCAGTATCGGGCCAAGGATGTTCCTGCCATTATAATCGGAATGCAAGTGATCAACTATCGGGATTATGAGGGAGACAATGCCTTGCTGGAAAGCCTCATCAAAGGCGCCCTGGCCAACCAGACCCCCAATCTTCCTGCTGCTTTCACCCTGCCCGGGAATGAGAGCACAAAGCAGAACCTGAGTGCGGCAGCCGATGGCCCGGGCCTGAATTTGCAGGAGATATCCTTTTACACTATTTCTGCCGTTCTGGGTGCGGGCCTGGTGGCCGGTTTCAACCCATGTCTGCTGGGCATCCTGGTCTTCCTGGCGGCATCGGTCCTCTCCACCACGGGAAGGAAACGGGAGCTAGCGATGATGGTAGTGTCCTTTTCCTTCGGCATCTTTACCATGTACTTTCTATTTGGCCTGGGCATGCAAGAGCTGCTGCAGACCGAGGCGATCGCCAGTGCCTTCCGCTATGTTCTGACTGCCTTTCTCCTGTTGGCCGGTCTCTCTCAGGTATGGGATGCGCTGCGACTCTCGCAGGGACGGCCATCCCTCTTCCGCACGGATTGGGCGCTCAAGTACTTTCAGGCAGGGGTTGACAAGGGGCGATTCAGCTCGTATTTCTTGATCGGGGCGCTCTTCTCCCTGGTTAAGGCACCCTGTGTGGGCGCGATCTACCTCGCGATACTGGATCTTCTCTCGGCCAGAAGCTACTTTGAGGGTGCAGCCTATTTGTTTTTCTTCAACCTGGGTGTAATTCTGCCCATCATCGTCATTGGCGGGGCGATTGCTCTGGGCATGAGCCCGGAGCAGGTGGACGCCTTCCGCAAGGATCATAGAGTGGGAATGAGGCTGGCCACGGGCCTGGCTCTGCTGGCGCTGGCTCCTCTTATCTACTGGCAGCTTATTTAGTTTCATATCCGTTAGGAATCGTCTTTGTGCGCCCTTTGTGAGAAAGGATTAAAATAGAGAGATTGCTCACCTCCTTTTCGAGGTGAATCTTTTTGTTTTTAGTCGGAGAGGCTCTCATAGGAAAGGAGCCTGAGATTGCTCATATCGATCTGATCATCGGAGATAAGGAGGGGCCGGTAGCCACGGCTTTTGCCTCCGCACTTTCGCAGCTTTCGGCAGGGCACACGCCCCTTTTAGGTGTTATCCGGCCCAATCTGCCAGCCAAGCCGTCCACTCTCATAGTACCCAAAGTAACTGTGAAGAATATGGATCAAGTAGCCCAGATCTTCGGCCCGGCCCAGATGGCCGTGTCCAAGGCAGTGGCGGATGCGGTAGCCGAGGGCATCATTCCCAAGGACAAGGCAGAGGAGCTGCTGATAATAGTATCTGTGTTCATTCATCCCCTGGCAAAAGACTACGACGCCATCTATCGCTACAATTACGGGGCAACCAAGCTGGCCCTGGAAAGAGCCATGGCCGGATTCCCGAATGTGGATCTGATGCTCTACGAGAAGGACCGCTCCACTCATCCCATCATGGGCTTCCGGGTCACCCGTCTCTGGGATCCGCCATACCTGCAGGTGGCCTTCGATCTGGTGGACTTGGCTGAGGTGCGCCGCGTGCTTGCGGCTTTGCCTGATAGCGATCACATTCTTATCGAGGTGGGAACGCCCCTGGTCAAGATGCTGGGCATCAGCGTGGTCAAGGAGATTCGCGCCATCCGGCCGGGCGCCTTTGTCATCCTGGATCTGAAGACACTGGATACTGGAAACCTGGAGGTGCGCCTGGCAGCGGACTCTGCGGCTGACGCCGTGGTCATATCCGGACTCGCCCCCAAGAAGACGCTGGAGCTTTCCATTCGGGAGGCCAGGAAGACCGGAATCTATAGCATCATCGATATGCTCAATGTGCCCGATCCGCTGGCCGTCCTGAAAGGCCTCGAAGTCTTGCCGGACGTGGTCGAGCTGCACCGGGCCATAGACATGGAGAAGAGCGCGCACGCCTGGAATGACATTCGCGAAATTCAGGGCCTGGCCAAAGAAGGACGCAGGCTGCTGGTGGCTGTGGCAGGCGGCATTCGCGTGGATACCGAGGGAGCGGCTCTCGCGGCAGGCGCGAACATCCTCGTAGTGGGCCGGGCAATAACCCGTTCCAGGGATATTCGCGACATGGCCGAGCAGTTCCTCACGGGTCTCAAGCAGACGGAGATCGACCAGTACCGGGTCATGACGGACTTCTAGAGATCTGCAGATCTTGGATGATCCGTTTCTCTCTTTTTTTGTTACTACTATTATTTCTGACACCTGGTGTAGGCAGTGCTGTAGATGTGCAGGTGGGGCCAGTGGCCCAGCCGGCTGGCGCAGTCCTCCTGGTGGTGGACGGTCTGGGTGCGTCTTACGTCTATCCTGAGCATCGCGCCTATGCCCTGGACGGCTCGCCAATCGATGGGGCCGTGCTCTTCAACCTCACCGGGGGCGGGGCGCGGGCCGTGGACGTCCGGGTGCCTGTGCCCGAGACCACCAAGAGCCACAGCGTTCTCATCACCGGAAATTCGGGGACGAATCCCTACCATCTCGGCCCCACAGTCTTCGATGCCGCTCGCGCTAATGGTTACCTCTGCCTGGCCTTGCTGGAGCGGGGAGATAGCATGCCCGTCTTGCAGGAGATGGACGGCGTTCTCTATCTGGGCGACAACTCCATGCACGGGGCCGAGCCTATTCCCGGCTTTCGCGCAAGCGCTCCGCCGGGCCTGAGATACCGATTTCAGGTGTGGCGGGACAGGTTTGCCCGGTATTCTGCGCCACAGGGCGTTGATGGCTACGCCGGATACAACGCGTGGGCGCTGGACGTGGCCGCGGACACCGTCCAAAACCTCTCCGGCCAGCGCTTTCTCATGCTGGTGAATGTGGGCGCGGTGGACAGCGCCGGGCAGAACCTGGGCGCGGACGGCTATCGCGAAGTGGTCGCCGCCCTGGACGTGCCGCTGGGCCGACTGGCTGAAATCTGCCGCCAAAATAACGTGCTGCTTGCCGTCACAGCCGACCACGGCATGGTTTTTCCTTCTGCGACTGGCAAGGGCGGGCACTCCGCAGAAAAATATGCGGCCAGGCCGGAGGCGCTGCGCGTCCCCCTGGTCTTCCTGGGGCCGGGTGTGGAGGAGCTGAACCTGGGGGGCCGCTGGTCGGAGGTGGACATCGCGCCTACCGTTCTGGGCATCCTGAATATCTCCGGCAACTTCACGGCGGAAGGCAAGAGCCTGCCCATCCGCGAGGGCTTCGATCTGCGGGTCACGGGCGCGCCCGTGGGCCTCGCGCTGTGGCGCGATGGGGTGTGGCTGGCCAATGGCAGTGCGGGAGAGTGCCGCTTCCGGGGACTGCCGCGCGGGCAGTACAGCCTCAAAGCGGGCGAACAGGAGTGGGGGGTGCTGGTGAACGGGGATGCTGCGATGGATCTGGCCGGGAAGGCTGCGCCTCAGGGAGATTGGAAGAGAATAATCGGAATCATACTTAT
>Ga0172381_10007018_pt1 | contig 11212 bp, 7 predicted proteins | sample Leawel6488metaG_FD_119754 | JGI IMG/M metagenome (GOLD analysis project Ga0172381, IMG submission 119754) | Leachate microbial communities from a municipal landfill in Southern Ontario, Canada - Leachate well 64-88 metaG | ecosystem: Engineered > Solid waste > Landfill > Unclassified | place... | reverse complement strand
TACGCCAGGTATTTTCTGAATAGCAATACCGATAGCGGTCATGTGAGAGTAAGCACAATAATTGCCTGTAGTGGCTGCGGTCAGGTTGTTAGTCTTCAGGATAGTATCACCATAAGGTGTTCTTCCAATTTCACCACTCAGGGTCATGCCGTAGTCACGATTAACAAACTTGTCAATCTTGAACATATCGGCAATAACTGAAGGGTCTATGATGAACCTGCGGTCTGTCCTGTCAACATCAGATTCATCTAATCCTTCCATAAGCGCAATACAAAGGTCATCAGTAAACGACTGACCGTCTGAACCTGCCCACGTAGAAGTTAGTGAAGAGAATAATCCGTTGACATCAGTATCTACCGTTTTGTTGATTTCATAGGCAGACCTCACGCCAAGTCTATTAACGATGTCATTGATTTGAGTCTGCATAGCAGTACCATCGTCAACCTGGACAGGACACTCATACCATTTATCAATAGTAAGAGTTTCGGCAGTAGAACCCCAATCAGTGTTCATGTTGCCACCATAGTCACTGGTAACATCAACTGCACCAGCGGTTAGAGATGAACCAACCGGGATATGAAGTACATCACCCATTTTTAACTGGTCTTTCCACGTAGTATCAAAAGCACCAACACAAACTAGATTAGATTTGGTAGCTTCTATTACCTTGGCAGACCATTGTTCTGATATTTGCTCATACGTTTCCGCACTAGACGGATACCTTGAAGTAGGCCAATTAGCCATTGTTATCCTCCATTATCGGCTATCAAAAAATGCCGTAATCGCTTTATTATTTTTTACCTTCTGGTCTGGTGTCATTTTCTTTATTGCCTCATAGGTCAACCCACTACCAGTAGGTAAACCTTTATCTGAGTTCAATTCACCAGATTCTATTTTCTTCATTCTTGCAAGTTCCGCTTGCAATTCTTTAACTTGTTTTACTAATGGATTATCCTTTGATTCTGCCTTAGCCTCAACCATCTTATCTCTCACTCCTTTAGCCAGTTTTAAAGCCTTGTCTATATTCCCATTCATGAATTGCGTATAAACTCTTTCCTGTTCAGGGTCATCAGATTCTTTGAAATCTACTTCTAATTCCTTTTGAATAGTCAAGATTTCCTCTGATACTTCCTGAAGATGTTGTTCTTGCGCAATCTGAGCAGGTGTTTTAGCAGGCTTTATTTTTGTGCTAATCAGTTCCTTGTAAGTTGGTTTACGCTGTTTAGGCTGTTCCCCGTAATCATCTGAGTTTGTTTGGTCTAGCAACCGAGACTCAAGATATTCTGCAAAAGTGTCTATCCTTGTGTTGTTCTCTTCCAACTTACTATTGATGCTGGTAATCTCACTCTGCCACTTCTGCGCTTCTTCAGCTTTCTTGCTAGCTGTCCTCTGATGAGACTTAGCTTCATTCTGCCACTTCTCAATTTCCTTTTCCAGTTCTATCTCCCTTGCGGATTTAGCTGGCTCCCGGGCTGATACTTCTGTAGTGATTGTTTCAGGTGTAACTTCGCTTGTTACGACCTCCACAACCTCAGATGTGTTCTCCCCATCAGTTACCATTTGTTCCTCCTTTTACTTAACATAATTATATCACACATAGTCAAGACCTACTGTAGAACTTATCGTACACCTGTTGTATCTGTGGATTCTGTATTTTCAATATCTTACGCATCTCACTTATAAGTCTATCTGCCGACCTGCGCACACCTTCTGGCATATTCTCTAACTTCCTGCCATATCTAGTTTCAACCTGTGTCTGAATTTCCCAATAAGGTTTCAATAGTTCCTTTGCCTGTTCGTATTCTTGCGCTAGTGGGGGCAAGTCTTTATCCCCCTGCGCCTCTCGTTGCAGTACATAGTTCCAAACTGTATTACCATATTTCTGTTTTAGTTGCTCTCTAAACTTATTATAAGAATCATAATCAAATAACCCATAAACATCATCAAACCTTCCTGAGTAACTTGCATCTTGTAATTCGGAGTAGGCTATATCTCCTACAAAATCCTTTGAAATATCTTTGGGTTCATTTAGCCTAGCAATAGCTTCCGCAAACTTTGGATTCTTATCTATATTCTCTAGTGAAGTACCATAACCATTCTTTGCATTTTGCATATATTCTTTGAAGTCATATCCGCTAATCATCTCATCATCATAGGCTTTCTGCAATTGAGATAGTTGGGAAATATAACTATCTTTGGCTATATCTCTTTCCCTACCTCTCTCAAGGAACGCTGTACTTAACGCATCTCCACGTAATACTGTGCGCCTGTCTACTTCTTCCTGAAACATAGATACTTCAGGTCGTTTATTGATTTCCTTTTTTTGCATATCGTTCAGTTCAACATAGGAAGTACCGAACTCTTTGGTAGCTATTCTTTCCTTAGCATCATCTTGGAGTTCCCATGCTCCTTTCGGGAATGTTCTTCCACCAAATATCTGAGCTACACTTGAAGCAGGTTCTGCTTCACCTTGAATGAAATCCTGAAAGGCAATAGGCGTTACTTTTTCTAACATATACCTTCCCCAATCGGCAGGACTTTCAAACGGTTCTCCAAGATAATTCTCTTGCTCAATAATATTTGCAATCGTTCCAGTCAATGGAGATGTTCTTCCGTACATAAACTTGATAAATGGGTTATCATCTTTACTTAATCTTATTAAATCAAGTGGTTCGTCAGCAGCAGTACCTACTACATTCGCCATCATACGAGCTATACCATAGAACGCACCACCTACACCTATATGTTGGTTCCCAATCTTTACTGTCATAAACTGAGATGAGTTAATATCAAGATTAGGTTGTTGATTAGTAATCTTACAAGCACCATAATACATAGCCATTCCAGAAGCCATCATAGCAGAAAGCGATTTCCTAGCTTCAGCACCTGTTATACCACCCTTGAATATATCAGCTACATAGGCAAGTGAAGCTCTAGTGTATCTTGGTGCAAAGAATACGAAAGCATTTTCTAACTGCTGTTGAGTCTTGGAGATACCCAATGCTTCGGTAGACATAACACCAGTCATTCTATCTATAGTACGTGCTAAATCTCTAGCTATCTGCTCGTCAATTACTCCATTCTTGACTGCTTTATTCCTGAGAGCCTTCCACATTTCATTACGAGCAACTTCACCAAATCCTGAGAAAGCAGCTTCAGCCCTACCATATGTCTGACCAATTACCTGCCCTCCTTTTTTACCAGCTATCTTTGTCGCTATCTTTTGTAATTCAGGTATAGCTTCCATGTACTCAAACGTCTGTGAACTTCCACCAAAGGCTAGACGTTCCGCCCTTGTAGCTAGAGTAGAAGCTTCATTCATGTACTTGTAAAAGTTCTCAGGCTTTGCAAAGAATTCAAACTGCCGAGCAACACCCTTTGCCCAAGCAACAGGATTGCGACCTAATACTGTAAGACCTTGAATGAAAGGTGCTGAGAAATCCATCGCCGCTATAAGGGTTCTACCAATCCCACTTATAGTAGACATACTCCGTAACCACTCATTACCTTTATTCTTGAAAGCAGGTTCAGCAAACTCTACTATATCTTTCGGAAATAACTTATTCTGAAAAGCAGCATGGGATTTCCAGACTGACATTTCCATACCAAACCCTTCCCCATAAGATTTACGCCATTCAGTTTTGTTCTTAAGTAATGGTTTCAATTCTGTACTAGTTGTCTTTACAACATTGTCAAGATTATCTCTAATGGTTTTGAATGAATCCTTTTGCAATTGAGAGAAGTTGTTATATATTTCTTTATAAACATTTTCTATAGCTTTTACTGCTGTCTTATTTTCTATATTGAGAGTTTGAATTGCATCATCTAATTCACCCATCATAATCTTACCCTTAGTTTTGGTGAATTGACTTAGTAATATCTTAAATTCCTTTGGAGATACTTTGGCTTCTTTCCATATCTCTCTTCCCATCTTAGATATAATCTTATCCGTAGCAGAAGGAGTAAAGGAAAATGCCTGGTCTAATTGCTCTGCCACTTCTGGCATACCTCTACGTATCTTCGCTAAAGTCGCAGGAGGCAGAGAAGTTCCCTTGCGTGTGATAATGCTCTGTACCGAATCAAGAGCATAGTTAGCGGATATTTTCTTAACATTCAAATCTGCTATCTGCTTTGCCATCTCAGGTTCTTTAGCTGAGAATATCTCTTGCCAAGTCTTACCTAACTTCCCCACCTCATCATTGAATCTCTTGTCGGCAATTCTCTTTACATAGTTGTTAATCGTAGAGTTTATAACAGTCAATGGATTATTCTCATATTGAACTATACGTTGTCCCCCTTCTCCTGTTGCCCCTGCCTTCATGGTAGTCCTATGTCTTGCCCTGTCAAACTTAGAACCAAATTCACTAGCTTCGTATAGACCTTTTTCTTCAGTCTCTACACCTTTTACCATGCGGTGAAAAGTAAATTCTTTAGGTACATCAATACCCTCTTTAACTGCTAAGTCTCGGACTTCATTGATTACATTAACCGTATCCTCGACAAACTGTTTTGACTCAGAAGTAGCAAATTTATAGTTATCAGGACTCTTTGCATATCCTTCAATTAAATCAGATAAATAGGTACTTGTTCCATCTTTAGCTATAACTGCTTTTACCAAACCGTCATCAGCAATATCAAGTACTTTTATCGGATCTCCTAATGCTCTTAATCTTGGAGTTAGAATAGCCTGTACCCCATTTCTCATATCACTGATAACCACCCTCTTTATGAGCGCACGTTTAGTAATATCCAGAGCTGTATCTTCAACCCCTGGCATCTTGACGAAAGCAGCCGGGCCACCTATCTTACTGACTACCGCATTTAACACAGGTTTATTTTCAGCCCATACCGCAACTGTCTTGAAGAAATCCTTTTTAAATAGTACTTCATTCAAAGCATCGTCAAGTGGCAGGTTTACTTTCCCTGCTAATTTACCAGCCTTAGCGAGCGCACCTACCATCTTGTTAGTAGCACCAATAGCCTTTGCACCCTTACCAGCCCATCCTAACCACGGAATCCACCATAATGGCATAGCAAATTCTATCGCACCTTTAACATATGTTGGTGGCTTCCACATTTCCCACTCTCTTTTAGAATGTTCAAGATAACCTTCTCCCTTTTTCCACGGAATATTAGGTGAGAATATTGTTCCAAATGGAATCTCTAATTTCTCATGTATAAAATCAAAAACAGGAGCTACAAAGGATAAGGCTTTAGGAAGTACTGGTACTTTAGATATAGCCTCCCCTATTACATTCATACCTTGTTCTGCATATTGCTTGGGTAGTTCCCATCCTTGTGTAGCCTTGAAAGATGTATCAGGTTCTTCTATCTTCCCGGCAGGATTCCACCCTAAACGATTCTCGGCAGTATTCAACTGCTCTTGCAACCATTCATCTCTAGGCTTCCATCGGACATTCATTATCTATTACCTCTAGCAGACTTCCAGTAGTTGCCAAAGTTTATATTACGTGGAGTCTGCATCTGCATCTGAGAAACTAAATCATCTGGTCTTTGAGAACCTTGCCCCTTCGCATAACTTGAATACATTTCTTTCTGTGTTGGATTCCACTGATTCCAAAGTTGACCACTAGGAGTAACTGGTTGCGCCCACTTGGTTACATCAGTACCTTTAACCGAAGCTACATTACCTCCACCAATGGAGGGGCGAAGCCAATCAGGTATATCTAGTTCAGGTTCTTTCTTTACACTTCCACCTGAATCACTACCATATCCAGCATACCCTGCATCAAGAGCAGCATAACTTAAAGCTTGTTTCTCTTGCATTGAAAGATTCTGGTACTTAGGGTCATTTGGATTAGTGGAATAATCAAGTGTAGTTCTAAGCGCACTATTGAAACTCATTCCTGTAGATTCCATTAAGTTCTTCATCGCTTGGCTACCTACTTTGCCAGCTTGAAGGTCTGCCTGTTGCTGTTTTGCATTTTGTAGATTACCCTTCAGGTAATCCATCATCTGCTGAGAATCCTTTTGTAGAAGAGGATTATTCACATCATTTATTTGTTCTTCCAGAGCTTTTACCTGAGAACTATAAAAAGATATAGACTCCTTTAAGTTTAATGCTTTATCTTCATCAGATGTTACAGTATTGAGAGTCTCAGGCAAGGTATAAGGATTAGGTTTATTTGATATTAAATGTTTCTGAACCCAATCAGTAGGATTAAGGCTAGCGACCATATCAGCCCTAGCCTGCTCATAAGCATCGTTTAATTCTTGCTGTCTCTGTTTCTGAGAAGCACTTGTTCCTTGTGACCATTCCTGTTGAGCATTGTTGATTGATTGCCATGTAGAGGCAGATGATTGTTCTGCGCCTGCCTTCTGAGTGGCAAGTAACTGATTTCTCCTATCTTGGTCTGATTGTTCCCTAGCGTAATCTATCTGAGCCTGAGTATCAGGAGAGATACTACTATCAGCCGTAGTTTTCAATCCTGCCGTATTAAATGCTAACTGCCGCCTAACTTCTTCTTCTGTTAATCCAGAGTCAAGAGCCATCTGTGTTATCTGTTCATCGGTATAAAGAGTATACTTTCCTGATGTGTCTCCATCTTCTGCTGTTTGTTTAAACCCATATTCCTTAGCTAACTCAGGGTTAGCATTAAAATAATCTGTGAAATACTGTTTCTGTTCATCAGTTAGAATTTCCCAATTTGCGGCAGCATTTTCAGCCATTATTTCTAATGGAGGTAATTGTGCTTGCCACTCAGAATATAATCTATCAACTCTGCCAGATTGAGACTTAGCATTCCCTAGCATTAAACTTCTATCTTGAAGTAAGGAATTTAATACATAATCCCAATAGTCAGGAGATGAATATTTTTTACCAAATGCTTCTATTAAATCATTTAGATAGTTCGCCGTTTCCTTTGGTATTAAATTCTGGTCAGGCATTTGTCTGCCTCCTTATCATAGACTCCATTTTACTTTCATAGTCACCATACTGTTGTGGATAGTCTTGCCTCATCTTTTGCTTTACTTCATCTGGAACCATCATGTACTTGGCAAGCGTAACTTCCTTTGGTTCCTTTATTGTGTTAAACGGCTGTGTATTCTTGAAGTCCTTTGCTATCCTTCCCTGAACTCTCATTAAACGAATATCCATACGTTCCAAAATTCTATCGTATCTTGACTTCTCTGACATTACTGCCCTCCCATTGGAGTACTACGAATTCCTCCACCTGTGTTACCTACATCTGCCATGTTCATTCCTGTTTCTGACTGGATATTTCCTGTCCGAGGTTGACCACCCTTTGACCCTATGGGTGTACCAACATTTATATTGGGAGTTCCATTTATCGCCTGTTTGTAAGCCTCAAGTCGGTCTGCCATTCCTGAGTTCTGTGCTGCGATAGCCCCAAGAAAAGCTGCAATCTCTGGGCTCTGGAACATATATTTCTCTGATAGAATCTCATCTATCTCATCATCGGCTTCTTCTTCTGTCATGCCAACATTCTTAATAAGGTGTGACCTCAAAGATAACTGACCATCATTTACCATTGTCCTTCCTGCCATTACCATCCTATCTCTGGCAACCAGATCATCTTTCTTCAGGTCAATCCTTAAATCAGTATAGGAATCCTTATCCCCTTCCTTTAATCCAGCAGGTAAAATCTTCAATTCATTTAAACTGCATATCTTTATTGCTATATCAAAGGCTTCAGCCCACAAAGAGGAGATTGCTTCTACTGGTGAATCATACATGGCTAGTCCGGCAGCACCCAGAATATCCTCTTGTCTACCAGAAGTACCAGATGCCATACCCCTGATAGAAGCAGGATGTTCCATATTCAAATCTGACTTGACAAAGTTCCTGTAAGCGTAAGCGTCTGCGCCTAAAGACCTTGATTCTTCTACCTTTGGTTCTACGCCTGATGGAACGTGGATAACATTTATAGCACCAGGACGGCTGTTGTATTCAGCAAATAGATTCTCTGGCTTCTCTCTATCAATAGGCCAATAAATATTTCTTATCTTCCAGACAAGTTCCGATTGATTGTAACGGAAGTCTGTTGCCATCGCAGCATCTTCCTTTATTTTATCTCGTATCATTCTTGTTCTGGTAAATGCTAGCGTTGACGGGTCTTTATCCTTTGAATCCGAACCATAACCAGTATAGCGATGCACAAAATTAACTAATCCATAAGGATTAGACATCATACCATCGCCGTTCATTAACTTACCTGTATTATTCATATAGAGAGGTTTCTCATCTACTTCCGCATATCTTACGTCTTTACTTACATACATCCAGAAGTCTAACTGGTCTGATGTTTTAGTACCAACAGGAGGTTTCCAGTTTGGATAATTTGCCTTTAAGTCACCGACTGACCTCTTGTAACTCAGGACTACCCTGCGAGGTTTACCATCTATATCTTCACTTGGTTCATGGTATACTACACTAGGATCAATCATCATAAAATACACAGGTAATCTATCAGGATATAATTCCTGCCATCCATCAAGTCTCATAAGTTCATCATCATGGGGAATATAAATCCACGATTCACCTCTCGTGAAAGTAAGTGTCTTGAAAGTATCCCTGAAAGGATTAACCGATTGCTTTGAGAGAGTCTTGCACCATTTATTACAAAGAGAGGCTATCCTGTTGGCTCCATCCAATGACCCCTTATTCCTAGAATCAGTATAAACCTTGGGTTGGTACGAGATAACTTGTTGTGTTATTGAGTTTGCCATACCTGCTACGAATCCTGTACGCAGGATATACTTCTTGTCTACAAACACTGGTATAGGTAGTTCGTAAGTATCATCAAAGAAAGACTGGTCTAACTCCTGTTCTTTAATCTTTGCGCTATTACGCCCAATTACCCAATCTTTAAATTCTATTATTTCAGTTTGCGTTAGCAAAAGACTGCCTCCTTCTTGTGGCTATATACCTGCCACTACTATCAGGATAGTACGAAACCATACTTCCTTCTTGTCTTGGTACATACTTATTTAACATCCATAGTCCTATCATGCACATTACCCAGTCAAAGGGTTTGTTTATCGGAGTTACCTGTACTAACTCTCCATTCTTTATCCCTTTCTGTACCAACTTTGCCTGTTGTATGAACTCCCTGTCATGGCATACGAACCTCCGATGGGAGATTGCACCAGCTAAGTCACCGAACATTAACTTCTTACTGACACCAGACATATACTGCCCTTGTTTCTCAGGGTCTATTGTACCGTCTGTCTTTCTCCTCGGCGCTTGATTGGGTGTTTTCATATCTACTATCCTGTCGGCAAATGCTATACCAACTGAATTGAACTCGTAACTGTTATAAGCGTTGTTGTAAATCCTTACTAATCTGTCATGTAAGATTGCTACCAGCCCAACTCTTTCCTTTCCCGTAGCCGAGCAGACAACCTCTCCTGTAACAAAATCCATTATCATAGTCACAAACGGGTCTGTACCATTTGAGGGGTCTGTGTAGCTACAATAGGTACGCCCCGGGACAGGTAGTTTATATACCCTTACCATTCCATTCATCGTATCAATATCAGTCTGCTTAATCGGAGGACAGACATCATGCCCCATATCATCAAGAGCCTCAAAATCAAAATAACCCAAGCTGATAGATGCCTTGAATACATCTTCAATTGTACTTGGATATTGTTCCTCTATCTGTAGAGCCGTGTACTTTGGGAGTACTGACCTTCTCCACCAGTCTTCTAATGATAGTCCATCTTTCCGTACTGGTCTTAAATCCCACGCCAGGAATATCATGCAGGTATCGGGCATATCAGGATTGGTGAATAGTTCCAACCCCGAATCAAATACTTTCTTTACTGTATTCTGAGCATAATAGTAATCAGAAGTCTTTTGCCCAAAGTAATTGTTGTCATCTTGTTTATTTGCTGTTGACAATTCTACCAACTTTCCACCAGCACGAGCCACAGCCGTGAAGTTTTCCCTTGCGTGTTCGTGTCTTGCTACCTCATCCCTCGTTATCAACGTACCCTGAAATCCATGACCTGCTTTCTGAGTTGAAGGAAGGGCTAGAATCTCAGTCATCTCATTCTTAAATGACATCTCCGTTCTACTATCCTTTGCAGTCGGTATCTTGAGGTGCTTGGGAAGATTTGCATGAATGAAGTTTACCTTCTTCAATAAGTCCTTTGCCTCTTCCTGACCCTGTGATAAAAGCAGGCACTTGGCGGTAGAATTAAATAGTACTGTCCATAGATTAAGTAACGCCATCAACCATGAAATGCCCAACTGAGATGCCTTCAATATATATACTACATCATACTTCTCTATTATCCTGATTAAGTCTACAAGATAAGGCCACATCTCCCACTTGTCTATCGTTGAGGTATTCTGATTCTGGATATAAGCATACTTCGTGGCAAAGTAAACAGGATCACAAGCACACCTCGCTACTTCTACCAGGTTAGTTATGGCCTGCTCCCTATCTTGTTCTACCGTAGTTATCTCAGACAATGGCTTCTTCCTCTATCTCCTCTTCAATCTCTATTTCCTTTATCTCCCCTTTTATCCTCTTACATATCGGACAATACCCAACCTCTTTATAAGACTCTAACAATGCCTCTTTCAACTTGAGGGCTGCCGTATTTAAATCACCAGCAGAGAGTTCTTCCTTCTCTTCAGGTTTTAAGATACCTTTTGCTTCCAGCCATATCTTGAAGTTCTTGAGGTCTTTTCCCTTAACCATCTGGTCATAAGCAGCATCAAGTACTTTCTCTATCTTATTCTCTTCTGCTTCACCTTTAGGTATATTCTCCTTGATGTATTCCTTCTTTAACTTATGGTAGTATGCCTCAGTTACATCAAAAGGCTGACACATTGATTCTATTGCCTTCCTCGTTATCGCCCCTACACCTTGCTCATTCCAATACTCATACAAGACCTCACGAGCATTTCGCCCTTCTGCATCAACCTTCCATATCTTCCTACCTCTATCTACCATATATTACTCATTTTGCCATACCTTCCGCTTCGTCAGTTAGTTCCTTTGAAAATATAAGTTCGTCAATGGTACAACGCTTCCTACCACATTCTGTACAATACGGTAGCAAAAATGTGTAATAGCGACCACATAAACATCTTGGCATCTTTAACGTCTTGCATCCACATTGACCACAATATTTAATATCCGATTGAACTATAATCCCGCAACTAGCACAAACTGTCTCTTGCTTACTTATTCTACTCATTTTCCCTTCTTCT
>Ga0172381_10007017_pt1 | contig 11213 bp, 13 predicted proteins | sample Leawel6488metaG_FD_119754 | JGI IMG/M metagenome (GOLD analysis project Ga0172381, IMG submission 119754) | Leachate microbial communities from a municipal landfill in Southern Ontario, Canada - Leachate well 64-88 metaG | ecosystem: Engineered > Solid waste > Landfill > Unclassified | place... | reverse complement strand
GCTTGCGCGCTACTTTTGGCGGCCTCGTCTGCCGCGTTTTTGGCGGCAATATCACTCCGCTCCTTTTCCTTGGCGGCCCATTCCGCTCCGAGTTTGCCGGCGGCTTCGAGGGCTTTGTTGAGACGTAGTTGCGCTACTGTTTTCTTGTCTGTTAATTTTATAGCTTCAAGGCCATATTCTTTTATTAACCGCGCCTGTTGGATTTCCTTTGCGCGGACTTCTATTAATTTTCGCGCCTCTGCGTTGCTCGCTGCATTCTGTATTTTTCCCTCACCGTACAATTGATCTGTGGCCACGCTTTTGTCGCTACGTGACGGCCCCGTCAACATATCCCACGCCATCTTCGCCGCACTTCCAATCAACTTCCCGATCACCGGCGCGGCCTCTTTTAATAATTCAACGGCAATCTCCGCACCTCTGGCAAAGGAAGCCATTAGCACTTCCCCGACTACGCCCAGCGCCTTAGTGCGATCTTCGCCTCCGCCCGCTATCGCCGCGATTATACCCTCTATCGAAGTTGCGACCGCCTTGAATTTCTCGGAATTAACCCACTCGTTGATACGTTGCCCCAATGCTTTTACTGCGTCCCCGGCCCGCCTTAATATGCGCATCAGGCCATCGTTCTGTGCAATCCCTCGCCCGATTTCCTCCCATACGTCGCCAAGGCGGGTTTTAAACAATTGCCATTGACCCGTTACGGTGTTGAGTATTTCTTTTTGTTGCGCGTAGCCTTTTGCAAAAAGGTCGTTTACGATCCGCGCCTTTTCGGTTTCGCTTGTTGCGTTCCGGAGTGCGGGGACATATCGCTTGAGCATGTCATAGTTGCCCTGCATCGCCATTGCGACGGCCTTTTGCGCGGCGGCTTCATCAAGTCCCACGCTTTTGAGCGCGACTACCGCCCTGGCAGCCTCACCCAACTTGCTGGTTTGCACCCCAAGCATCCGCATCTTCGCCATGCCCGCCACGGTAGCTTCTGCGTCCGCGCCGGTTTCATCCTGTATGGCCTCGGCAATGGAAACCAACAAGGGAAGCAGTTCTTTTGCGGACTGGCCTTGCGCGTCAAGGGCGGCGGCAAGTCCCCTGTGGGCTGCTTCCTGTTCGGCATATGCGCCCAAAGCTTTTGCCGTAAATGCAGCGAGAGCAGTCGCCCCCGCCAAAAAACCTACAGTAAGCCACTTACCAACCTTCAGGACGCCGGAGCCGAAAGAACTTAGAGCCTTGCCCGCGCTACTTAACCCGGCGGCCATCGCGTTCTTTGCCCGGATGATGATTGATATTTCGGTAGCCATTACTTCGCTTCTTTACGACTTTTTTTGATCTGCTCGATTTTATATCCCAACGCACGCTCAGCCTTGATTCGCGGATCGGCCATCGTCTTGCGCCCCTCCGCTGAATTCTGCCGCGTTATGCAGTCGAGCACGGCGTAGGTGTATCCCGCCGCACACCGGCGCTCCCAGAAGTCGGGATCATCGCCCGTAGCGACGGCCATGAATGCGGAAAAGTCGCCAACGGCCATGCCGCCGGTTTCGGATGAGGGCTGCTCGTAGTCCTCTTCCTGTTGCAGAATCTGACTGATTGCGACATTCAATTCGCCGAACGTGCATTTGAGGGACTTGGCCCAACGGCTGACAACCTTTTCAGCCTCCCGGCCTTCCATCGCCAGTGGTTCGCCATCATCACGACCATGCGCCATCGCGTATGCAAGGGCATACGCTTGCCTCGTGTTGCCGTTCAGGTGACAGCCTACGCGGTTAAACCATTCCTGGGCATACAGGGAGAGGGGCCAGAGATAGAGTCCCGCCACGGGCACGGGAGCGCCACGGGAGAGCAATCGCCGGGTTTCAGGGGACTCGACAGCCCAGCCAAGGGCGTTTAACTCGATGATCTCTGCGGGCGTCAGGTCAATTCCATCGGCCCGCAGTGATTCGATCTCGGCTTGTGCCAGTTCTGATAATTTTGCAAGGTCTTGCATTTTTCCCCTTCATGGCAAGACCCTTGTTATGCGGACGCGGCACGCGGGCAGATAAACTCAATTTTGCCGGATGCCGTGTGCCAAGCCGCTTGCGGCTCGGTTGCGCCGGGCACCTGTGTAACTTCGCCCATAAACAAACCGGCGGCGGCAGAGTCGGCAAGGACGGCAGCGATCGCCCATGTTGGTGCGCCGGACACGTCAACAAACTCGGCGGTCACTTCGCCCGTTGCGCCAGACGCACCATGCGCGGCTGGTTCACCCACGCCGTCCTGTTGTTCAGCCATGGTGCACTTGAACGAGATGCCCGATCCAGTCAGCCTTCCGGTCGCCACGGTGAAGCCGAGCACCTGGGCCTGCTTCATGCCCTTGACGGTGATCGCCGGGAGCGTAAACGTGTTAAGTTTTCCGGTAGGGGCAATGATGGTTTCCAAACCCTTGTAGCCGGTAATCGTAATCTGGGGCCATGTGCTATTTGAGGTTTTAACTTCGAGAGATTCCGCCACGATCCCGGCGGTGAGTTCGCCAATAGTTAGGTCGCTTAAATCAAGTTCGTCCGCCACCAGTGCAAAGGTGCTTGATATTTCCTCGATCTCACCAGCGGTATTACCGTAGAATGCGCTTGCAGTCACATCCTCGTTTTCATCGAGGGCGTCTGCGCGGTTCTGCGTACGCGGGGTAGCGCTACTGTCAACGAGCTTGAGAATATTAGCCAGCGTGCCCGCGCCGTGGACAATCGTTAGAATCGAAAAATGGTCGGTTAATGCGCCGTAACTGGTTGCTTTTGTAATCGCTGTGGCCATGATGTTTTCCTTTTGTTGTTGTTAAAAATCCAAACGTGAATAATGGATCACCATCGTTATGCCGATCATGTTTATGCCGCTATCGTCAGCCGGGGCCAGCCCTTCGCCAAACGTGAACCCGCCGAAATTAAACTTTGCGGCGGTGGTATTGGCTATGACACTGGCCAGAAAGTCGGATATCTCCGTGTCGGCGGTATATGTCGCCCAGGACGTGGTACGGAACTGCGAAAAGATTTTGTCGCACACGCCCTGAACCGCCTCGTACATCGCGGAAATAAACATATGGTCTTTGTCATCATCCGTTTTCGTGCCCATCAAGATCGAGCACTCGACAGCCAGCGTGCTTTGATTGTCGTCGGTCTTTGGCGGCCCGCATCGCACATCAATCATCGGGAATTTACGGTCAGGGTCTATCTTCCACGATCCGTCAGACGCCAGGGATTGCCAGGCACGGATCATCACCTCTTCGCCCATCTCCGCGTACTTGCGGATGATTTCAGCCATCGCCAATTCGACTGCTTTTGATACGTTCATTTCGCGCCCAGTTTTTTGATATCGGCGTTAATGATTCGCGCCATTGCCCGCGCCGCCTTGCCCATCGCATCGTTCGCCGAACTCATGCCGCCTTTTAACGCACTTACGGCATAGGGCAGACTGTTGACGATCTTCACGTAAGGATCATCCCCGCTAAGTTTTTGTTCCACAGCCATAGATCGCATTCCGGCCACATATCCTTTTTGCGTAACCCTGTTCATACTCATGCCACCGCCCGACCCAAGTTTTTTGATTCCCGCCATCCATGCGGATTTCGCCCGGCCCGCGTTTGAAATTATGACTTGCGGGCTTGCCTTTAATTCGGCAACGCTCGATGCCCGCGTAGTAAAGGTATGCTCTCGGCCCTTTTTCCATGACGTAACTTCAAATAATTTATTCCCCGCTTTTCTTGCTACGCCTCGCGCCTCTTTAACCACTTTGTACTCGCGGTATTTTGGGGCAACCTTTGTTACTGTCCCCAGCGACCGCGCCACACTCCATGCCGCGAACCTGACCGCCTGACCCAAATCCTTGCCAAGTTCTTTCTGTGCCCGATCAATCTGCGCCCATAGCGCCCGCACGTCCTGCTTGGGCCATTCGATGGATACTTGATCACTCATGCTCGGCCTCTAAAATCAACCGCGTCACGCCGCCAATCGAAATCCGTCCGCTGACACGCGCCTTAATCCATCCGGTCTTTTCGTCCTTGCCGTCCTGCAAAATCTCAATCACCGTGCCGTTTTTAATTTCGCCGTCCGGTTCGTCGGCGGACAGTAATCGCGTGCTGGCATCAATGGAGCCGAACTGTCCATCGTTGGTGCTTTGGCGACTGACCATTAAACCGGCGCATAGCGCCTTTGCAATTACCGCGCGCCCGATACGGATTTTGCAACGGGCATCGGCGAGCGCCGAGTAGATTGCATTGAAGGCTGTCGTTGAGTCGGACATATTCGGATATCCCCCGGCAGGGATCACCTACCGGGGTATTCCTTAAACTGCTATCACTTAAACGAATTGAGCGTTACACAAGCGCCAGCCGCATCATTTGTGGTTGTGAACACGGCGCGGATATAGCGACCGCCCGCACCGAACTCATACGGCAGACGCGTAACCGCGCCGGTAGTATTTCCAGTATGCGTCACAGTCCCGGTTGTATTGGTCACTGTGGCCCATGTTCCCGTTGACGCAGCGGCACGCTGGATGACAACAACACCAATATAATTAGTGTTGCCTTGCATCGGGGCACCCATTGATACCACCAGCGTTCCGTATCCTTTGCAGTCAATGGTATCAACAGCCGACCCGGTCACGGTCTGGAGGTCATTGCTGCTTGCAACAGCCGTGTGCGAAACATCCAGCACTTGAATGTGCTGGCAGAGCGCATACGTATCCAACGCGGCACGAGTGTTCAGCGCAAAACACGCCAACACCGCCGCCGCGATAATTATTCTTTTCATTTCGTAATTCCTTTTTTTGGGTGATGGCTTGCGGACTGGCCGGATTGCGGCCAGCCCGCGTTGCTATTTGTCCGATTAGCCATTCAGCGTAGCGTTGTAAGCGAACGCCTGGCCGTGGCGGCACATGACATCACAATCCTGCAATGCCACAATCCGCACCGCGCCGCTCGTGCTGTTGGTGTAGGGATCAATCGTCAGGTCAACACCGCTCCACAGCCCGAGGACCAACTGGTTCCACGCGCCAAAGAAGATGTGTTTGTCCGTAACGTTTTGGGTCACATGCACCGGGTAGCCGAGCATGGTCTTTGTGGCCAGATCGAGCAGGAAGCCGGGCAGCGGGCCGCCACCGACGTTCTCCTCGTCAGCCTCGTTGCGGATCGTCACCGTGCCGTTGACGGTATTCGCCAGCAACCCCATGCCATTAGCCCGCATGATCCAGGACTGTCCGTTCATGTCCGCGTTATCGCTCATGATGTCCGTCAGGAACGAGATCATCTGTGCGCGGGTCGGGGCATCGGCGGTCACGGTCGGGTTGTTGACCCCAGCCTGTGAAACCAATCCTTTCGGCTGGCCGTTCGCGTTCGTGCCATGCAGTGCCGCGACTTCGATCAGACGGGCCAGCGTTTGGATCAGTTCGTTCTGCACGAACATTTCCACGTCAATGCCGCTTTGCAGCAGCAAGCGCCGGGAGATGTCCGTCCAGCCGCTCGCGGTTTTCGGCGTGCCGGTGACTTGCGTCACAGTCGGTTTGCCTTCGGTCCCGGCTCCGTTTTCGCCATCAACCCACCCACCGGTAATTGCGCCACCCTTGGGGATCGCCACGTCACCGACAAGACCCGAAAGCGTGGTGGCACCGGCTTGCGCCAACACCATCTTGCTGCGAAGGGCGTCGATGAACTGGCCGACAAGCAAGTCCGTTGAAACGAAATTGCTGCCATTGCCTCCCTTGAGGAAGGGATCGCCGCGCATACCGATAGGGGCGCAATGCGGGATGATAATGCCCTGCGCGCTGCGACCGCTGCGCTTGGCGATTTCGTCGCTGACTTCGCGCTCGTAGGCAATGTCCTCTTTGCCGATTCCGGCCAGAGAACGCAAAACCTTGAACACACTGAAACGCTTGGCGACATCGGCCCGTTCCTTGGAATCCAAGACAACGGCGGGATTAACTTTGGCGGGCGGCTCCGGCTTGCGGGTCTGCGCTTCGGTCAGTTTGCGGGACATTTCAACCTTGTCCGCTTCGGCCTTTTTGAGCGCCATTGCACGGAAATCCTCGACGGACTTACCGCTTTTAATGTGTTCGTCAGCTTCACCGGGCGTCATGTCAAACGCGCGGGCCAAACGGTAGATTTCAACCACCGCTTCGGCATCCAATTTCACTTCTTCTTTCATAGTCCTGCTCCCTTTCGTTGCGGCATTTTCTGCCGTGTTATTTTCCGAGCGACCGTAGCCCACATTGATGTCGGCTGGTACGGGTTCAAAACTCGCTTCGTAAGGCATCCAGGACATCGCCCGTACCACCGGGATTCCGTCCTTGTCGCCCTCGATGCGATAACTTGCGGTGTTGACTCGGTAGCCGACCGAGACGTTGCGCCGTAGTCCTTTGCCCGCATCTGCCGCTATCTCCTGGGCCCGCGCCCCTGTGCAAAACTCAACATTTCCCCCCAATTTTCGATCTTTAATCGATACCGGCATTAGGCCAACTTGATCCCCAAAATGACGATCAAGAATCACAAGCCCGTCCTTGCACCGCGTCATATCAACGCTGCCATCGCTATGGTCCAAGACTTCGTAGACCTGTTGCCAGCGCTCGTTAAATTCAACGTAGGTCAGTACGGGGGTTTCGCTTGAAACGCTCATACGGACGGAAGCTGGTTTATCGCCTTCGGCGCGGATTAACTCGACGCTGGCGGCACGGATATTCATTCCGTCCTTGCGCTGATCGTTATCCTGTTTATTTTTTTGCGGTGTTTTCATTGTCATCCCCTTTATCGGCGGTGTTTATCAGGACAGTTGCGGCGGGCACTTCGGCCAATCCTTTACTAACGCGCATTTCGGCTTCGCGCTTCATTGCTTCGAGATTGTCGCCGTAGTCATTCCCAAGATCGGAGGTCACATCGGTATTAGTTTTCCAGCCGTGCTGTACGGCGACCACGGCGGCGGCCATATCTTTCATCGGATCAACCCACATCCAGCGGCGGCCACGGTATTCATGCTCGGAAAACTTTTCAAACTTCGACAATGGAAGCCCTCCGCTGATGGAATAGGTCAGGAAGGAACGCAACCACGCGAGAAACACCGGCCCTTTGTTTTGTGCGATGTAGTCATTCTGGTCGGAGATATACATATCGCGTTCGCTGATCGTTCCAACGCGCACGGATGAAAACGAAACGCCCGCCCAATCGTTCGCAAAATTGCTGTACTCGACATTGAATCCGCTAGCCACATCCTTGAGCATGGATGCTTTAAACGCGGTAAGCTCACGGTTTGGATGCGATGGAGTGTGGATTTCCTGCCGCCAGCCAATCGGAAGGACTTCGCTTTGGCCGGGTTCCTTTTCGGCGGTCAACGCGCTGGCCGCGTCGCTGTTTGCTTCGCTGGTTAAATCCGCGATTGCCTCGTCATCACCCTTGGGCGCGTAGTATGTCCGGACGCTACATGCTTCATCCCGCGCCGCAGCTAATTCGGCGCGGTCATATTCATCCAGCATTTTCAGTTTTACCAAAGATGCGTGCGCTTCGGGTACGCCACGCGGTTGCGCTTCGTCATTTTTTGTGAATCCATGAATCACGCGGTTGGCTGGGATGCGAACAAGAGGGCCGCTACGGGAAATGACGTATGCACTTTCCGGCTTCGTGTGCATGTAGTAGGCCACTGGCCGATATGTCGCCGGGTCCATTTCTACGCCGCACCGCACAATGTTTCCGTTGGGTAATTTGTCGGCGTTGTAAAGCTCATCGCAAGCGTCGGGTCGCATGACGCGCAAAGAAATCCCATAAGGATTCGGCATCGGAGCATCTTCAATAAGGATGAAATATTCGCCGTCACGCTTCCATGTCTTGACATTTAAACGATCCATTTCCGGCATGGTCATGCGTCCCGACATATCGCACCATTCCCTCGTCGTGCACCATTTCCAGTAATGCCATTCGATAAACTTTGCGGCTGCTTCATCCAGGCGATAGTCCTTGCCGCCGGGGGTGCCGTCATGCGGCGCGGATTTCAGCGCAAACCCTTCGCCGACAATGTTGACCGCCATGAGTTGCAGCCAGCGCTTGAAGTGCGGGCTATTCTTCGCCATCTCGCGGGATCGGCTGCGGATTGTCGCAAGGCTTCCGCTAATTTCGGCGGGTGAAAAACCACCATCCCATCTCCAGCCGGCTAACAAGCGATCAACTCTTGCCGCCTCGAAACTTCGCATAACAACCACTTGGCGGGACGTGGGAATATCGGCAATTCGTTTACGAAAAGGCCACATCATGTAAACCTCGTTCGGATAATTCGCTTGATCCGTTTTCCGGTTTGATTCGCAACTTCTGCCTTGTAGACCGCCCGTAAATCGAGCAGCTCTTTCAGGCTTCCGTAACTGATCGCCATGCCGTCTACGCTGAAACTGCTGCGGGGATTCGTGGCATAATTGAGGATCGCCGCTTCGATTGCGGACAGGACGGGGGCATATTCGGAAGTGGCAAGAGGGGAAGCGGTAATACCTATTGCGCCTTCGTCCACGGCAAAGACGCGGGCGGACGCGGTATGTGTGACAAGTCCGGCGAATCGAATAACGCCAGGACGCCATAACAGGGTCTGCGCCCCGGTAACGGTTAGCGTCCATCCGGTGTTGTCGGCGTTGGCGACTGCGGCAACACTGATCGGGGTTGAGGCGGCGAATTGATAGGCGAGCGTATAACCACTGGCGGGGGTGTAATCGGTAAAGATCAAATCCTCACCATCCTGCGCGGAGTTGGCGGCGGCAAGCCAGATTGATTCACCAGCAACAATGCGGACTGGCAGAAAATCAGCGTTAAGCATGATGCCCCTTAAAAATCGAAGGGGGCAACGAAATGCGTTTTTAGGTTATGGTATATTTTTGTTGATTGCATCGCGCCCCCTTTCACCTTTAGGCGGGTTTCAACAACCAGAAAGAGGGCAAACAATGATTAAACCCCTGCAAACAAACGCTTAAACTTAACAACCCGTTTGTGGATCGCTTGCTGACTTATTCCCAGAATTATGCCTATTTCGCTTTCTGTCGGCATCGGCGAACAATCCCGTGCCGCGATAATTTTTAAATCAGTGGCATCAAGTTTTCCGTGAATAACCATGTCACAAATTGCCTCGCGCGCGCCTTCCGCCCTCTGGGCTACATCGACAATATGATTGCGATTAAGATTGATTCGCACCATGCGCCTAAATAGCCGAGCCTCTTGTTTTTCGGTGATTTTTCTCATGGTCAGCTTAGATCATCTCCCGTGGGATTTGTGCGCCCATATTCCTGATAGCGGAGTACGCCGATGTTAATATTCGGCGTATGCCCCAATCCGGCGTGAATTTCGCAGGAATATGTTTTTTCAATGCCAGTTCCTGACCCTCCGCGTGTTTCCGTTGTCTTGACGCTCGTTGCTGGTTTTCCGCAGTAATGACATTTCATATTTCGCTTCCTATTTATTAAAAAGGGCACGTATGATTGCCGACGAAAATATAGCGAGCGCTACAGCCGAAAGTCCGCGCTCAACAGGATCGTTTGATTCACAACCAGTTTTTGCGGAGTCGTAGACCGAGCACCCAGAAAGCAAGAGAACGGAAAGCGCTAGCATGATAGCGGCCAGTTTTGTTTTCATAGATTTACCTCCAATAAAAAAGGGCACCCCGGCGTTGTGCCGGAATGCCCTATCGTGATTCGATTCGGACGGTTAGGATGTTACTGCGTTATTTCATGCGATCCCTTTCTTTTGTAACTGCCCATGCCGCCATTCGCACCCGCAAACATTGCAATGCCACATTAGCACGCATTCGCTCAATTCCCCGTATGCCCCGTGAGTTTGAACACACCGAGGCGCGACTTGTCGCGGGGTAGTTTTGGCTTGACAGCACGGACAGCGTAAAATATCGCACGGCATTATTCCTCTTTGCAAGGCAACGCGCTCATCAAATGTTTGTAATTCGTCGCTCATTTTTCCTCCGTAATTGTTTTTTCCGTCCTTATTATTCGCTCGTTTCCACGGCTCAATATCTCGACAAGCACCCACTCCCGCTTGCGCTCGGCAGTGTCCAGAATTTCAGACAATGATAACGGCGCAAACGGAATAATGGTTTCGATCCGAATTATCTTGGCAACACCCGCCTGAATTTGCACCGCGCTGCGCGATGTTCCCGGCGCAAGTACGGACTTGACTACAAACTCGCGAGAGATACCCGCATTTTGCGGAACTGGATCGCGGCTCACTGGTCGCGGATCGCGCGTACTATAATTCATCGGCCCGGCCTCCTTATGACTACATGTGCTTTTTTAGGCGACGTATCGTGGCTTGTAATCGGGCTGGCTCCCACCGCTGCTGCCGCCACATATAAACCAGTGGCTACATCGCCCCAATCATTGCGGATTCCCGGAGCAATCCCCCACTTGTAGAGCGAGCCGACCTCTGTTTCCGCGTAATTATTCAAAACTTCCGATGCTATTCCTTCCGCAAATACATCATGCCGCTGGCCCTGCTTTCCAAAAAACGATATGGCATCGGGCGCGGCAACCGGCAAAAGCCATCCTTGCTGCTGGCGCATACGCCAAAAATCGGCGTTATGGATCACCACATCGCCCTTACCCCTCCATCGCGCATTGTGCCACTGTTCACCGGGCCTCCCAATCCTGTTTGTGTTCGGCCTGTAGCCAGCATTTCCAACGCCACGAGATGCAACCCACGGGATATTACCAGGCTTCCGATCTATCCATTTAAAAACCGCGTCCTGCCATGTGCCTCCGCAATCAACCATCATTATTTTAATTCGCGCGATATCCTCGCCACGTTTCAGGATAATTCCAGAAAGCAATGTGTTTAACCCGGTTAGTCCACGCTGAATTGCCACAGATTCGGGGTCAACGGGGGCGGAAGAATCGTACAACATCACGCCATTTCCGGGGTAAATCCCGTATTCGATCACACTGATGTTGCGGTCATTGTTCGTAGCCCCCAGTGCCCACCGCAATCCGTCATGGTTTATATCCACCATGCCGACAATATGAGCGCAATCTTCGGGAAGAATACGTCGCTCCTTGCCGTTGACACGCACGGCCAGAACGTTCACATCGAGTTTGTAGTCGCTATTCAGGATATCCTGCGGCTCATTCTGATACTCCGCCCAAAACTGCGAACCAGTTTCAAGCAATAAATTCTCGGCGGTCTGCAACGCGCTGATCTCGCCATCACGCACGCGGTGCTCCCAAGATACTTCTGCGCCCGC
>Ga0172381_10007016_pt1 | contig 11213 bp, 21 predicted proteins | sample Leawel6488metaG_FD_119754 | JGI IMG/M metagenome (GOLD analysis project Ga0172381, IMG submission 119754) | Leachate microbial communities from a municipal landfill in Southern Ontario, Canada - Leachate well 64-88 metaG | ecosystem: Engineered > Solid waste > Landfill > Unclassified | place... | reverse complement strand
GCCGCCTACGCCGCCTACGCCGCCGCCGACGACGCCGCTGCCGCTCGTTGGGCGGCCGCCGGCGCTGCCGCCGCCCGTTGGTCGGCCGCCGACGCTCACGCCGCCGACGACGCCGAGCGTTCACGTCAAGCCCGTGTGATCAGGGAGTTAGTTCCAAACCCGTTTAATCCACTAGGGGGGCTGCTATGAAAAGAGTATATGCGACGCAAGATTCCGATTATACGGAACATTCCTTGAGGGTTGAGTGGTTTGAAGGTGCCGAGCCGGTGTTGATGATCGGCAAGCTTGGTTCGATGCGCATGTTTAACCCTACGCCGAACAGCGAGAGGCGCTTGTTGTGCGACTGGCTCGCCAGTTACAGGGAGCGTTTCGGGTCCCTCGAATCGCTCGGAATTAAGGAAACAAAATGACCTGGAAAACATGGCTTGAGGAAATGCGCGGGGATGTTCTAATGAACTCCCTGCCTGAATCGGGACTCCAGGCGCGCCTTGTAATGTCGCACGGCTCGACGGTTTTTATTGGGGTTGCGCGGTATCGTTCGGAACTCGGTTATACTCGGATTCGTCTGGAACGGGACGGACCCGCACCAACGTTCGACATATGTATTCCCGATAAGGTGGCGCGGGAATTAGTAGAGATGTTGGTCGACGCTTACTCACCCTTCAAAGAGAAAGGCAGGACCAAGTGACACAGAAAAACATTCCCCTAGCCGTCTACCGACTCTACAAGCGCATGTACGAATGGACCGACGACAAATCATTCTTGCCGGGTGCAATGCGTGTCTTTGGTGCGGTCTGTTACTTCAAGGGCCGTGAAGATCAGCTTCGCGAAACATCGCAGATAATCCGACCGACACGAAGGGGGAAAAAATGAAGATTCTTCTGGAACCTCCTAACGCGGAGGGAATCGCACGTTTGGTGGATACTGCCGCGATACCCGACATTACCGACATGTACGGTGTGACAAAATCTTTTCCGGCCGTCGCCGAGTCTTTGGCGCGGCGGCTACTGATGAAAGATGTGAATGGTTTTGTCGCGTTGCTGGGTGGGGCAATGTATGACGCGGCCTGTCGACCGGAAACGTATACGGCCGCTATTCGGTCGGAGCGTGTCCCGCCGGACAGTATGCGCACGGTGTCGGAATGACCGCGCGAAACCGTTTACACAAGGTCGAATGTCGCTGCACGAACCATGCTTGTGGCGCTACCTGGATGGAAACGCGCGACTCATGGGATCACGAACCGACAGAAACCTTGTGCGAGTCGTGCTTGAAACGTGCCGCGCGAGATGTTGCGGCGAGTTTGGGGGGAGTGAGTGTTGCCGATATCCGAAAAGAAAGAGAGGAACGATTAAAATGAGTTATCCAACGTTAGAACGGATTCTGTGGGCGACGGTGGTTTTCCTTGCGATGGTGCTATGCGTGTCATGGGTGAAAGCCGCCGACTATTCGCCCTGCGCTCATTACATTGTCGCTAAAACGGCGTGTTACGGCGTGGCCTCGTTGGCGTCCGAAAAAGAGCGCGCTATCGGCTACCGCGTCGGGATGGCGTTCGTCACGGCTGCGACAATTCAAGACAAGTATTTCGACCTACACCCGGTCGGGAAGAAGTCGCGTAAATGGCGACGCGGGGACACGTGGGACGTGTTCGCGACTTTGCTTGGGTTCGTACCTTGGCCTACGATACGGTTTTAAACGGTATATTTTTCGGAATGAGCGACAACGCGGGAATAGTAGGCGGATGACATGTTCTTAATCTCATGCCCCGCGTTGTACGCTTCGACACCAGCCTCAAGATTCCAGTTATATTGAACCCACTTCTTTTTCAGAAAGCCTAAGCCCATACGAAGGTTTGTTTCGGGGTCGTAAAGTCCTTCGGGAGTCCCCTTATATTTCATGTCTGACACGGCGGTTGTATAGAGAATTTGAGTCAATCCGTAGGACGCGGTATTCAGCGCCTTCTCCCATTTATACGCGAGCGGGTTCCAGTCGCTTTCAGTTTCAATCAATCCGAGCGCGTATTTTGTCTCGACAGGTCCAAAACCTAACTCGTTGCATATCTTGAACGCTAAGGCTTTATAGAAACGGTAGCCAATAAAGTTCGTCATGGCGTCCCTCACAGGGGTTTTTAAGAGTAAAAGCGCAGCAACGCCCCCAAGCAGTAGAAATACTTGAGGGCGTTTCACGCCTTAATCCTTCTTCAAAAGCTGAAAAATCAGCCCGATACCCGTCAAGACCGTGTTAGTCCAGCCGGGCAGATTGAGCGCGGCGGTATCGATTCCGATAGCGCTTCCGAGCGCAACCAAACCGAGTCCCGCGACGGCTCCGATAGTTCCATACTTGCGAACCTGTCCTTGAGTCGGCATATTGTTCACTTCCTTTCCTATGATTTTTTTCAGCGCTTGTTTGAGTAAAACCTTGTCGAGTCCGAAAAGCATTACTTACCTCCTAGAAACGCTGTGAGGATCATACCATAGACCGGGAGAAGGAGCGCGGCGGACAGCCCTATAACGATGTTCATTTTCGTTTCAAGGGCCGCGAGTCGTTCGTGTAGAGAGGGCATCTAGGCGCTCTGGGCGTCTTGATATTTTCCGGCCGCCGCTTGTGAAAATCCGCTGATTTTGTTGAGCGTGGTTTCCAGTTTCTCAAGGAAACTCGGATATGCCGCCTTGTGAACCAGATTGACGTATTCTTGACAGTCGGCCTCCGCCCCCAAGGTTGTACCGATGGACTCACGATAGCGCGCGGCGGCCAGTTGCAACGTTTGGCCCTTGAGGGATAGCCGGTTCCAGCCTGCGGCGTCGACAGCCGTGCGCGATGAAACAACGGCAAGAGCCGTTCCAAGTAATTTGTTCGCGATGGTAGCAGAGACTGAATTATTATGACAATAGCGGCGGAACATTTCAGCAAGTGCGTTGCGCGCGTCCCCGCCGTTTCCGACGGTGTATTTTTCGGCGCGTCCGTCGCTGTTGACTGCGGCGGCCAGGCTGGCAGCGTATGAACCGTATGTATCGTCGGAAGTATCGATGGATATTAGATTGTTGACGATCGCTTGGAGGCTCATATTTGAGGATGGCGTCGTGACCGAGCCGAACGACAAAGCGACATCGTCACCGGTCGCGGTAACCACGCCGCTACCGGACACAGAGGCGACGGCGTCTTGGTCACGCAAAAGTAACCAGGCCAACACGCCTAATCCGCCCAACAGGAACAACGTCGCGGCTTTCTCGTTTTTTACGCCCATGTTATCGCCTCGTTCGTGTGTAGATGAAAAGCGCCGCAAGTCCCACCAAAATAAGCGGGAGATTCTTAGTCAAACTCAAAACTCCATCCTTGATTCCTTTACCGACGGCCTCTAAATAATCGACCGTGTCGGTGGTTACATCTACCACAAAACCGCCGACCGGGAGCAGATAGAGCGTCCAGGCGTCCGATATGTTGGCGGCGGCCGCGATGTTTCCGGTCACAAGCCCTTCCGTAAAGGTTCCGGCGGTTGTGTAACCAATTAATGTCGCGTCCTTCGCGTAAACCACCTTGACTAGATACCGTTGCGGATTCGTCTTGAGGGCCTGCTGACAAAAATCGTAAACGATACCGCGCATGACCGACTTGTCTGTAGTCGCGTATTGTAGATAAGACACGGTTCGCGAACCTTCGGTAACGGTATGCGTGGCGGTCGGCTGCATTATTTCTTCTTCTTCAACAGCACGAAAGCCGCAACCCCCGCGACGGCGACAATGACCAGCGCTTTTCCTGCGCTCTTGACGGAGGACGATAACGAGGAAACCGCGTTTGTCGTTGTGCTGTCCACCGTGACGGTCGTATTCACCGTCGGCAATTTTATGTTAGTAATCGTGGAACCGATTTTTGTCGCCACGTCGGCGGCTTTGTTCAGATCGTCCAAGAGGCTCATGGTGGAATCCTTTCGTTATTGATTCCAATTAGGCCAAATAGTGCATGACATGGCTGCAGGTGTTGCTCCCGGCGTGGGCGTTATATTAGACAGCGAAATATACGCATAACGCCCAAAACCCGACACGCTTCCCCCGCGCGTCGTGCCTGCTCCAACGCGGTCCGCATGCGCCGCCCCGTCACTATTACAAAAACCGCCGCTTATTGAAATAGCATTATTTAATCCGACGCTTAATACCCCGCGAGTGAAACAAAAACCACTTACCGCATACGGAAAATATAAAATATTGCTGGTCGCAAAGCCACCGTCACCAAAATTAGAGATTGTGACATACATGGCGAACGGTTGTTGTGGTGCCGAAAGTGTCGGGGTCGGTGTGATGGTCGGCGTGTCGGTCGGCGTAGGGGATTGCGTCAACAATGCGGGAGACATTGCCGTCGCCGTCGGAGTCGGGCTCATTAAAATTCGTACGTATTGGAAGGTCAACTCTCCGGGGGCGTCGCGATACAGTTCCGGGAAGCCATAGAACGTGTCTACGCTGTCGTTGATTGTCGCGCAGTAGTCCAGCGTCGCCAACACCGGCGTATGAGTCGCATAGAACCAAGGATAGTCGGTAAATACCTTTAACCCGTTGGTCGTGTTCCCTCGTGCAAAATTGAAAGTCCCGCCCGGTTCGTCGTAGAACATGGGCTTGTCATTCACGGGCGTATAGGTGCGCACGGCGGGAGCGGGGGTACGGGTTATCGTAGGCGTCACGGTCGCCGTGTCCGTGGGGGTGGGTGTGTCGTCGGCGCGCAACGGCGCGACGCATAACAACAGTATCAGCGCGTTAAAGCGAAAAAGGCGAATGAACGACATAAACTCCACCTCCCGTGTTGTCAAAATCCGCAGGAACAACGAATTCGATATAACGCGCCGCCCCTGTACGCAAAACGACCGGCGCGACTGCCCCCGGAACGATATCGCCGAGCGCAAAAGCCCGTCCCGACTGGTTCAGATAGCCATTCACTATCACCGTCCCGGCGACATGTGCCGTAATATCAACACTCAAATATTCTTGTGAGGGTTCCGTCAACCAGGTGGAGCCCCCCGCCGTCAATGTCGGGTATTCAGGGACACGTGCGGGAGAACACGCTAGGTTGTGGTTGTCTGCAAGTCGAGGGGCCAACAGCATGGAATTGCCGGAGTCGCGGACCCCAATAAAAACGGGTGCCGGACCTTCCGCAGACCATGAACCATATGTCTTGCCGTAGGGGTCACGTCCCATGACGCGGACGGTCGGAAGTCCGGTCACGTCCACAAACTGCTCGTTGCCGGAAACCAGTTGATCATGCGTAAGGCCCACGTCCAGGATCACGGTTTGAGCGGTGGGCGATGTCGCCGTGATGTGACCGCGCGTAGACGTTGAAGCAAGGGGGACAATCCATCCGGGATAGAGCGTAAAAGTCGAAGCCACGCCGGGGACTGATATTTCAAGCGGACCTGCGGCGCGAACCAGTTGAATAAATTGGAAAGTCAACATGGTTTCGATTTTGAGCGTTTGGCCTGCTGTAAAAGTGTACGCGGTGGGCTTCATGTAGGCCTACTTTCAAAAAATCTCCCGGCGCGTATGGGAGAGACACACGCGCCGGGGGAGCAACATTCACCCGGAAGGGAGGGACTTCCGGGGTTACAGTTTGCCCGTAGAAACCAACACCCCCACAACATCCTCGGAGGCGCTGTTGGTCAAAACATACTTGAAGTTTTTGGTGCCGGTGTAGGACGCCGTATCCCAAGGATCAAAAGCCTGATCAACCATCGGCTCGAAACGAGCATCGATAGTGGAACCGACGACGTACCCCGCACGAGTACAGAGATAGTTTTCGTCGGCGACGGGCCAGTTGAAAATCTCGGTTCGCCCCGTCCCGGCCAAAATCTTCGTCCCCGTAATGGTTCCGGCGGGGGCGAAAATGTGAAGGCCGCAATGGTAGCGGTGTTCGCCTTCGCCGTAGGGGATGTCGTCCGATGTCTTCTCAGTCGCGGCGACACAGGTGATGTTGTACGAGGTCACGCGCTTGACGCCGTTCACCATCGGCGTCAATTCCCCGGTCACGAAGCGCACTTCGAGCACGGCGGACGTTGCGCCGGCCAGCGTGATCTTGATATACGCTTTTTTGTAATACAATTCCGCGTCGGGTGTACCAGGCATGACGTTGGGTTTGACCGAGAGAAAATTCCGGCGCTTGTCCAGGATCTCGTTCAGGTAGCCGAACCCGAAGTCCAAACGCAACTGTCCGCTCGTGCCGTACGCGGTGTCTTTGTAGTACGTCATGAGAGCGTCCAGGTTGGTCCCCGTCACGTCCCACAATTGCCGCGTGGACCCGTCGGCCAGCTGACCGATGACTTCGACTTTCGTCATTTTGTCGATCGCCGCGGTGCCACTCAACAGGTTCAGGTAGGCCTCAAACGTCGTCACATCTTCGGGCAGTTCGGCGATGTACGCGCCCGACCCGACGGCCCCGGCGGTGTTTTGCTGGAATACGATACGTTTTTCCATGGGTTTTTCCTTTCATGCGCCGGAGCGCGTAAGTTTTACAGGCTCCAGGTCTTGAGGACCGGAATCATGTTCCAGACTTTGACCAAAATCTTGCCGTAGAGGATGCCGACGGCGACCTCAAACGACATGGGGGCGGTGAAGGGTCCGAGAATTTTTCCGAACATGGGAAGACTCCTTTTGCTATATGATGACCGTCATATAAGCAATAGGCGCTAATCTTGAAAATGTCAAGACAATTCTATTTTATGCGGTATGGATTGAAAACGGGATTGTGTCTAAGGTTCTCATAGAAAATATTTCCTTCTATATTAAGATTGCGCATGGAATAAAGGATGTCTATTTCCGAGTCGTCATATAGCGGACCAAACCAGAAAATCACGTTAGCCATGACACGCAGTAGACGGGGGACTTGTGTACGCGGAAGATGCGCGGTAATTATTGCATTGACACGCGCGCGCCGCCATAAGGGAACGAGTTCCGCAAGGGCGTCTTTCTCGCCAGGACGCGAAGTGAATACCGGGAGGTCGTCGATTAAAAATGTCGTGTCGTGTAGGATGGAAAGTGCTTTCCAGTCTACCGCGCCTTCGGGTTCGAGTCGTATCAAATTATATTGCTGTTGCAAGCCTTCTAGTTTTTGGATTTGCGAAATGGAAAGATGATTGATACGGTCAAATATTTTGTCGGGCGATAGAATGACGGAGCGCGGAACCCGTGAAAGGAGATTCCGCGCCGCCGTCGTCTTGCCTGATCCCGACAGGCCGAGAAAAAGAACGATCACGCCATAGCTTCCGGCGGTTTTTCTCCTGACATTGCGTCCAGCACTTCCTCCGCTTCTTCGTCCGGCGTTTTTGGCCACGTCACCACAACACGCGGCGCGATGAAAACAGTACGGCACCGCTCGCATGTTATAGGCCCCGCAATAATTTTTGCATAAGAGCCGTCGTCTTCCAAGTCGCTACCACAATGCGGACATCTTATCGCGGTTTCAATCTCGGCCAATGGAAAAAAACCAGCTTTGGGGTTATTGGGCATGAGGTTCTTCTTTCTTCCCGCGCGGCCGAATATGCTGCGAAGAAACGCCGCACCATGTCGCGACGAAAACGAGCCAGGGCGGAATCTCTGGAGTCGTAGGGTCGTCCAGGTATTCCACAACGGCGTAGGAAAGTTCGTCCGATTCCGACCGTGTAAACTCCGTCGCGGTTAATTGACCTTTCGAGGACATCTCAATGATGGTAGCCTGTCCACGAGAGAATCCGCCCAACATCGCGGCAATGATTTTTCGATACTTCCCATAATCGCGCGGTTTGGGCGCTACAGCACCCCCAACAGGCGCAGGAGTCGGCGTTGCAACCAGTTCAGTTTTCGGACCTTCTGCCCCAAGGTCACGGCCTGGATTATCGGGTCCGCCAGGGTCTTGAGCGTTCCGGCTATCGTTAAAAAGTTCTGCAAACGGGTCGGAAGTCGTTTTTCCGTCAACGCTACCCGCGCCGAGAGTTCCGTCACTCGATCCGTCAACGCCGCCACCTGTGCGGCCACCTGTGACAGGTTCGTCATTAGGCTTTGGATTTGTTGTTCCGACAGGCTTTTTTGCGTGGGGATTGACTCGCCGTTCTGGGGGGTACTCGGCACAGAAAGCGGCGTACTCTTTTGAGGGAACAACCTTCCGTTTTCCGTCAAGGTAGCAGACTCGCGACATGACGGACTTTTTATTTGGACCTTTGGACACAATGCACACCTCCTAAAATAGATTCCGAGGGAGTCGCACGGACCCCCTCGGATTGCTACGCTGCGACGGTCAGCAAAACATCTTTGACCAACACTCCCACGTTCCCGCCGGGTGCGCGCGTTTGAGGGCTTTGAAATCCTTGATTTTCTTGGAAACCATTTCCTTGGATTCCTTGTCCTGCAAACCCGCGAAAACCAACTCGACCCGCGTGCCGCGCGGCGTTTCCTCCATCGCTTTAGCAAGTAGTCCATTCAATTGCATGGCCACCAACCCCTTTTTGGTGCGGATTTTCACATATCGCACCGTATACGAACCTTTTTTGTTCTTCTTTTCCTTCTCCCAAAAATCATCCACCGTCCCGGCGATGGTTTGCGGGACCACGAACGGATTAAACCACACCATCGGTTCAAACCCCCGCGCATGATTTGTCGGCACATACCGCGTCGGATGCTTGACGTGGTATTTTGGGTTGTAATTAGCCTTTTTCATTTCTGCACTCTCCTGGACCGAAAATAGGTTTTGACCGCCTGACAAAAATCAGGGGTAAACCGCAACACAAACTTTTTTTGCTCGAAACATAGAGCCTTGCGTTGATTTTGGCGACGTACGCACTCGCGGACCCGAAACATACGTTTCTTATACACCACGGCTTCCATAGTTTCTATCCATATCTTTTTTCGGGCATTGAAACGCCGCACTAATTTAGCCGTACGAATAGCATGTAGCCACTTCTTATAGTTACCCTGGAAGCCATGAAGCGCGACCTTCACGGGTTTTTTTGTTTTGGGGTCCAATATCAGGTACGTACCCGGACGCCAAAAAATCAAGTCCCCTCGACATTCTATCCCCCAACGTCCCAAACCTTCGCCCGGTTTGAGTCGCGACACGTTCGCACTAGGGATGACTAGCGAGTCCGTCATTTCAAAAAGCGAACCGCTTTTTATTCCCGCTTCCCATGTCCTAACACGCGGTAATGCGCGAATGAATACCGCAACGAAGAAATTTTTCAACATGCCCGGTCGCTTCGTTCCGACTTCAACATAGCCGTCGGCAGTTAGCCAACGTTCCGACCCTTCCGATATCATACTGTCAAATTTTCCCGTAATATGGTTCAACATATTCTTGTAAAGTTGGCGACGCGGCGCTTGTATCGGGTCTTTTTTGTCTACCATCTTTTTCTTGGCGTGCCAGAATAAGGACCAACGTTGTAACGGTTTCCTTTTTTCGCGTCCCGCCTTCCATATCCATCCTTCTAGGACACGGTATGAAAAACTCTTATAGACCCGCGAAAAAGCTAACAATTCCACGCCCGAAACCCAAAAAATTGCATGTCCGGCCTTGCGGAACGACAGAGAACCGCGCCCTGTGCGTTGCAAAAACAGGGGGTGTGAGGCGTTTGGAATGTCGGCGGATACCCGATATAGACCAAAAGGTTTTACCCGCATAATACGCGCATACGAACCGCCAAAGAAACCGGGGAAGTCACGCCGCGCCATCGCCCAAGGGTAGGCCGAGTCTATATCCATTAACGTCATGTCGCGATATACACCCTGCGCGGCATGACACGCGCGATATCCGCCAAACCGCGCCTGTTCCGCTTTCGTGTCGAGAAAATTACCGGGGGCATCTAAGCCACGCCCGTCTGTAAAACGCGACTTGAAAACTACCCCCGCAAGGTGCGCCGCCGACAGACAGCACGATTTGAAGGACATATCTCTCCCCTTTTCCACGGATCAAGTTCCGCAAGTGTTTCGTGCCATTGAAGAATGATTTTCCCTAGTTCTTCAGTAATAATTGCGTCCGTCATGGCGTATTTTATAAAATATTCGCGCTCCGATTTTCGCGGCATGCGCTCGCCTAAGTATGTCGGGTGTTTAAGTTTTCGATACTTCGCGAGAAACGCCTTAGCGACTTTTTCCAACGGTGTACGCTCTCCATCGCCAAAATATTTGCATGCGTCCACCACGCGAACGGTTCTTTTTCCCGACAGCCAACACTCGAAAAAGGGGGTCGGATTTTCCGCAACGCCACGGACGAAAACACCCGGCGCGCGCCATGCGAAACGGTTCTTACAGAGGATGTCCAATTCGTCGCGCCACAAGACGGCTATTTCAAACGCTAGATTATAGGAGAACAATACATCGCCATCCTGTGACGAACGAAGAAGCCAGTTAAAAAAAGCAGTACGCAAGCGTTTAGGGGAAAGAGAACGGTTTTCGTAGAATACGCGCGTTTCACCACAAGACAGCTGGAACGTGTAGGGACGTCCCTGTATCGTTTCGGTGTCAAAGCCTATTGCGCGCATTATTTAACGTCCTCGACTTCGGATTTTTGTTTTTCCGCTCCCGCAGCAGAAACTAAGCCGAGTCCTACCACGCCCACGGAGTCGGGGTATCTACCTAGTACATATCCTGCAAGCTTTTCCCTGGCCTCGTTCGTTAAAACGACTTTTTGGCTTTTATCGCTACGACGCAGGACCGCTCGTAGGACACCGGTCGGTCCGTAAAGCTGAACCCGCGCCGTAGAAAACCATACCCGCAATTCGTCGCCGTAAGACTGAAATTCCGAGGTCGAAAGATGCAACACGGTCATTAAAATATCCCGTTTCGGTTTCCATATCTTACCGAAACGCGCCCCCCACAGTTCGCCAACCCCGAAAAACTCAAAAAACGCCGTCCGCCACGCCTCAACATCGTTTTCGGGGACATCTATGTTTAACAACATACGCAACATGCGGTTTTTTGGGGTCCTTATTGTTTTTGCTACCGTCCGGCTAAAAGGCGGAACCCGATATCCGCCCATAACAGCGCTTTCATTCACGCGTTGAGTACGTTCTCGCGCCCATTGTTGAACCTTAAAAAACCATTGCAAGGCCGGTCTTATGGTTTCGTATCCCTTAAAACCTAAAATCTCACGGATATATAAGCGTTTCTCGGGTGTTTTGATCTTAAAATATACACCATCCACCCAAACACCGCGTATCTTACCCCCATTTCCAAGGGAAAGATAATCGCGCCCCCCTTTAAGCACCTGCCGCCCCT
>Ga0172381_10007015_pt1 | contig 11213 bp, 9 predicted proteins | sample Leawel6488metaG_FD_119754 | JGI IMG/M metagenome (GOLD analysis project Ga0172381, IMG submission 119754) | Leachate microbial communities from a municipal landfill in Southern Ontario, Canada - Leachate well 64-88 metaG | ecosystem: Engineered > Solid waste > Landfill > Unclassified | place... | reverse complement strand
TTTTAAAAGAAAAATAAAATAAAAAAGCCGTAAGATAAACTTACGGCCTCTCCTTAAACGTTTGGAAACGTTTAAGTCGCTTGGGTAATAAATTAATAACACTACAAAGAACGTATTTTTAGCCTGGGCGGCTTTAATTTTCGGGACATAACCGGGCTCCTTTCTTCTTTATCATGAAAATTCCCACAATAAAGAAAAACAACCCCATCGTTATGAATATCCCGATGCTTATCGGATTATCGGAATTTGTCGCCGGTTGAGAAGAAGGGATTTCTTGAAGACAGAAAAATATTCCTAATCCGGTTTGTATTATTCCTAAGATTAAAAAAAGAACGGCTATTTTTTTCATTATTACACAATATTGGTTTGATATTATTATATAATTATTTCTATTTTTTGTCAATGATATAAATTAATTTAATATTAGCCTAATTTAATGATAGAAAAGAAAAAGCAACAGCTCAAAGAGTTATTAAAGATTCATTTTGGTTATGAATCTTTTTTGCCTGGTCAGGAGCGGGCAATCGACAATATCCTAACGAATCGGGATACGGTCGTGGTTTTGCCGACTGGCGGCGGCAAATCCTTAATTTATCAATTACCCTCCTTGATTTTAGAGGGAATCACAATCGTCATTTCGCCTTTGATTTCCTTAATGAAAGATCAGGTCGATTCTTTGAGTCGTGTCGGCATCCCGGCGACATTTATTAATTCTTCCATCCCGCCGGCGGAAACGGAAAAGCGTTTGGCGAAAATAAAAAGTGGCGGCTATAAGATCGTTTACATCGCCCCGGAGCGTTTTTATAATCAGCTTTTTTTGGCGGAATTAAAACGAATTAAAGTTTCTTTGTTCGCCATTGACGAGGCGCATTGTATCAGCCAGTGGGGGCATGATTTTCGTCCGAGTTATATGAAATTAAAAGACGCGATTAAGTTCGTCGGTTCGCCGACGGTCGTGGCGCTGACGGCGACAGCAACTCCGGAAGTGCGCGACGATATTGTCAAACAGCTGGATTTAAAAAATTCGGAACTGGTGATAACCGGTTTCGCCCGTCCTAATTTACAGTTCGCGGTCGTACCGACTGGTGGCAGTCAGAAAGTCGAAAACATCGTCGATTTTTTAATGACTAACCCGGAAATGGGTTCCGGAATAATTTATACGGGAACGCGGGCGAAAGCGGACGAGATTCTGGAAGCCTTGACGGATAACAATATTAAAGCGGTAGTCTATCATGCCGGCCTGGACGGCAACAGCCGCGCCTGGGTTCAGGAACAATTCATGCGGGGCGATGCTCAGGTGGTGGTGGCAACGAACGCTTTCGGTTTGGGTATCAATAAAAAAGACATTCGTTTTGTGATTCATCACGATTTGCCGGGTACCATTGAGGCTTATTATCAGGAAGCGGGACGCGCCGGACGCGACGGCCAACCCAGTTTTTGTATTTTATTTTATCATTCCCAGGACCGTTATTTGCGGGAATTTTTTATCAAAGGAGATAACCCCGATCCGAAAATAATCATCGAAGTCTATGCTTTTCTGGTGCGCCGCGCCGGAGCGGAAATTGACCCGGCCGGTTCGATTTTGATTACTTATGCCGAAATCGCTCAAAATTTATCCGATTCGGTTCCGGAAATGGCCATCGGCACGGTCTTGAAAATTTTGGAAAAAGAAGGCTATATCACCCGTCCGAACGAGAAGACTTCCAATTCATATTTAAAGGCGAAACAGGACTGGTCGCAAATAACAGCGTCTTTGGGCAAGCGGGCGAAAAGCCAGAAAGAAATAGTCGACAGTTTGGGAATAAAGTATCAGCGTGAACTCGCGGCCGGCTGGGAATTCAGCCCGGAAGAAGTCGCGCTTGTTTTGAAAGTTAAGAAAGACTCTCTTTTGCGGACGGTTAAGAAATTGGCAGAAAATGATTTAGTGGAATATCGGCCGCCGTTTAGGGGCACGGAAATAAAAATTTTGAAGATTGCGGAAGCGGAAGATTTGAGCCTGGACTTTAAGGCGCTGAAAGCCAAGGCGGCGCGCGCCTATGAGAAATTGGATGAAATGGAAAATTATGTTTATTCCATCGGCTGTCGCCAGGAATATATCTTGAAATATTTCGGTGATTCGCTGGCCGATTCCTGCGGACGGTGCGATAATTGTTCCCGGCTGGAAAAAGTTAAGAAACGAGGCGGCGAAGATTATCGGCATAAGGAATATTTAAGCTAAAAAAACAGACGATCCAAATCGGGCTATTAAAATATGGAAGAGGCTGTCGCTGACAAATTAAGAGCTTTGGTAAAGCGTAATTATAAAGTCATTGCCGCTGATTTTGACGCGACCAGAAAAAAAGAGATTTGGCCGGAAATCAGAAACTGGACGGAAAAAATTAAAACCGGCGACCGGATTCTTGATGCCGGTTGCGGCAACGGCCGTTTGCTGGAAGCCTTGAAGGACAAAAATTTAGACTATTTGGGGATTGATGGCAGTGAAGAATTGATAGAGCGGGCACGGCTTAATTATCCGAAAAATCGTTTTTTAGTCGGAGATCTTCTGGATTTAAAGAAAATTGCCGATACGAATTTTGATTATATTTTTTGCTTGGCGGTTTTACAGCACATTCCCGGTGAAGCCTTGAGGCTCAAGGCTCTCGAAGAAATGAAAAATAAATTGCGTACCGGCGGAAAAATAATAATTAGTGTCTGGAATTTATGGAATGTCGGCGGGAAAGGAAAAAAATACCGAAAGCAGTTATTTAAAAATTGGTTTTTGAAAATCTGCGGGCGGAATCAACTGGATAGTGGTGATTTGATTTTTCCTTGGAAGAATTCGCGGGGCGAAGCGGTGAGCGAACGTTATTACCATGCTTTTACCGGGCGGGAATTGAAACGCCTAGCGATGAAAGCTGGCTTGATTGTCAGTTGTCTGGAAAAAGACCGATTTAATTATTGGCTGATCTTAATTAAATAAGGGGTAGTATTTTATATTTAGAATTTCGTGTTATAATAAATTCACTGCCTTTATCAATAAATTCTAATTAATCATAAATTTATGTCTAATGTTCTGGAGTTGACTGGGGATAATTTTTCCGCCGAAGTTTTGAGCGGTACTTTGCCGGTCTTGGTGGATTTTTGGGCGCCATGGTGTATGCCTTGTAAGATGATGGAGCCGACTTTGGAAGAGTTGGCTAAAGATTTGGCTGGAAAAATAAAAATCGCCAAACTCAATACGGAAGAGGCCAACAATCAGGATTTGGCGATGGAGTATCAGATTCAGAGTATTCCGAATTTAAAACTATTTAAGGACGGCAAAGTCATTGCGGAATTTATTGGTCTAAGAAATAAAGAATCTTTACGCGGCGACCTGGAAGCTTTTTTGAAATAAAAATTCAAGAACAAAAAAAGACGGGCTATGGCCCGTCTTTTTAAATAAGCAATTTATTTTATTGGCAACCAGCCGCCGCTGAGGCATTGGTCGCCGTGCCGGAACCGAACCCGGCGGACGGAGAAGCGCTGGACAGGACGGTTTCGCATTCTTTTGGCTGGTTATTGAAAGCGCTACAAATAGTCTTCAAAAGCGAAGCGGGATCGCGGTCGCTGGAAATATCCTGACCGTTGATAACTAAAGTTGGAGAACCGCCGACATTATATTTATCGTTAGTGGCCTTATCGACATTGAAGCCTGGATAACTGCCCTGGTAGCCAACGTTATTTTTGGCGTTTTCCGTGACTTTATATTGTTTGTCGGTAGAGGAAACACAAGCGTTCAGTTTATTGGCATTGATTTTCACGGACTTGACGCAGGCACTGGCGTCGCTGTTTTCCAAAAAGCATTTCAAATAAGCGCTCAGCTTATCTGGCTGTTCTTTTTGAATACAATATTGGTTTAAGTTTTCGGCCAATTCTTTATCGCCATGCATGGCGTAATTGCAGAATTTTAGTTCAAAGTCGATCTTGTTTCCCAGAGCCTCCAGAACCGGTAAAATTCCTTTTTCAATCTGGGTGCCGTAAGGGCAATAGCTCATAACAAATAATTCGACGACTGGTTTGTCGTTCTTAACGGTTACTTGTCCGGCTTGGCCGCCAGTCGCGGCGGATGTTTCGGGCGCGGTTTCTTTCGCGCTGTTTATTTTATCGATATCCAGAGCCTGCGGGAAAAATAGCTTACCGTCACGGGTTAAATAAGAATCGACCACATCACTGACGATATCCACTTTTAATTTATATAAGCCATATTCTTCAGTTACTTCTTTGATTGTCGCTTTACTGCCACTTTGCATCAGAAAGTCGTTGATGAATTTTTCCGTTATTTCTTTCGCCTGATTTTCGTCGATATTTTTCGACGGCTTATGGAAAGAAAAAAAACCGATTAGCACCAGAGCGATTACCAGTAAAATAGGGAGAGTAATACGCGTGAATTTTTCACGGGTAAACATACTTCGGATAATTTTTTTCATAGGATTTTATGATTTTACTTATTATTAATTATGGTTCTATTATAGTAAAAACCGGACAAACCGTCAAAGCACTCCTTAGGTACTTTTTTAATGAAGCGGTAAAGCGGCTTTTAATTTTTCCGGCAGGGCGATTTCAAAAGCTTTAACTTTTCCAGATAAATCGCGGAAGGATAGCCGGTCGGCCATCAAAAAGACTCGTCCCAAATCTAGTTTTTTGTTTTTGATTTTGGTTTTGCTGGTGTAATAAAGGGGATCGCCGACGAGGGGATAGCCGTAAGCGAAAAAATGAACCCGAATTTGATGCGTCCGGCCGGTTTTTATTCTGACGCGCAGGAGAGTATAATTAACTAATTTTTTTAAAACCGTAAATTCGGTCAGGGCTTCGCGGGATTTAAACCAACCAGCAATGTTCCCCTGGTCGCGTCCTTTGGGGTGGCGCCGTTCAAGCAGTTTTTCGGCGTTAGCCGGCAGAGCCGCCATCCGGTGTCCGTCTTTCGCCCGTTTAATCGGAAAAGTTATTTCTCCTTCGTCTTTATCCAGACGGCCGTGAACCAGGGCGATATATTCTTTGTTAACTTCGCGATTTTTAAATTGGTTCTTAAGATTCTCAAAACTTTTTTTATTTTTAGCAATAACCATCAGCCCGCTGACATCTTTATCCAGACGGTGAACCAGCCCGGGTCGGGCGGGATCGTCGCCGACGGTTTTAATTTTCGGGTAATAAGCCACCAGCCAATCGGCTAAAGTCGGTTCGGTCAGATTGCCGCCACCGTGTGCGGCCAAACCAGCTGGCTTGTCGACTACCAGGTAATCCGGAGTTTCTTCGATTATTTTGGGCGTCAAAATCGGAACAATCGTTGAAGATTCTTTCGAAGCCGTTGAAGAGGTGTTATTTTTTTTTGTCATATTTAAAGATTAGGTCCGTCTAAATTAGAACCGAGGCCGTAAGCCTGACCGCCGCTCTTTTTTTGGCGTTTGAAAATAATTTCTAAATCATTCTTTTTGATGCCGCCAAAAAGATAAAGGAAAGAAAAATAAATCAAACTGGCGAGAACGATAATTACGGATAGGCCGCCGATAGTATTCTGATAGTGCCCGGGCAAAAAGTAAAGGAAACCGCCCATAAGCAGGCCGCTGGCTAGAGATTTTAAGCTTATTTTCAGGTCAAGCCGGAAGCGACTGTATTTAAAGACACAATAGGCGGAGAAAATAGCGATTAAGACTTCGCTGTAAATTGTGACGCTGGCGGCGCCGAAATAAGAAAAACGGGGAATCAGGATTAGGTAAGCGATTAAAGAACTGAGACTAGTAAATACGTAAAAAACAATCATTTTCTTCTGTTTATCAAGAGCAATAACGGCGTGTGAGAACATTGTTCCCAGAAAAATAGCGGCGACGGCAAAAATCAAAACCTGTAAAATTTCGCCGCTGGCCGCGAAATCCCGGCCGGCGACGAAAGACATTATCGGCCGACCTAAAAATTGAGCCCCGATGACCAGCGGAATGGCGGTTAGCGCCATAAAATCAAAAGATCTTTGTAAAACCTTTTTAAAGTAAGGGTGATTATTTTCCGACCAGGCGGCGGTCAGGATGGGAAGGATTAAACCGGCAAACATAAAAGGGATAGTCGTTAAGACGTCGATAATCTTATAAGTCGCGCCGTAGAGTCCGACTTCGTTCGCGCCGCGAAACAGAGACAAGAGGAGAGTATCGGCGCGTAAGTAGATCAAATTCAAAACAATCGTGATGGCCAGCGGCCAGGATTTAGATATTATTTTTTTCCAAATCGGCCAGTCGAATCGCGGTCTGATCACGGCGAATTTTAAGGCCAAAAGGTAATGGAGGAGAAAACTGCCAGCCGCCGAAACGACCGTGGTCGCAAGAACGCCGTTCAGACCGAGTTGGAAATATTTGGTTATTAAGAGACCGATAATCAGAATTACTCGACTGGCTATTTCCGCCAGCGCGTTCCGGTTCATGCTTAATCTTTTTTGGAACAAACCAATAAGAATTTGATTCAAGGCCGGAAATAAAAAAGCGGCCAGGGCAAGCGTTACCCCGGTCTTCACCGTTGCTCCGTAAGGGAAGAAAGAAATCAAAAGCGGCGCGAGCGCCAGAAAAAGCAGAATGGATACCAGCCGCAAACCAAACAGGTTATTGAGAATTTTATTTTCTTCGGCGCCGCTGTTACCGTCGCGGCCGCTGATCATCTGGACGGTTACCAGGGTCAGACCGAAGTCGGCGATTACCGCAAAAAACGTCAGGAAGGTAATAATCGTCGTATATTCGCCGAAACCGGCCAGCCCCAAATAGCGAGTGATAAACGCCAAAGCCAAAAGTCCCAGAATCGTGGAAATGATTTTGGCGATAATCTGTATTAAAGTATTATGAGCTACTTTCTTAGCTAAACTCATTTTCTTGTGTTTTAGAGGTAATTTTTATATAATATTATCAAGCCTGTTACTAATACGCCTTCTTAAAACAATTATATCACACTTATATGTCATTCTCTAAAAAACAGATTTTTTCCGCTATTTTTCTGAGTATATTCAGTTTGACGGCGGTTGTTTCGGCGCTTCCGGCTCAAGCCGACCAAAGCTTACTGGACAGTCAGGCCGGTTTAAACGTTATCGGCAAGAAAGCTTACGGCAACGCGACTCCGGCTGATGTCCGGACGACGGCCGGAAAAGTAATTAATATTATTTTAGGCTTTCTCGGCGTTATTTTTTTGGCGCTGACAGTTTTTGCCGGCTTTAAGTATATGACTTCCGCCGGTAACGAAGAACAGACAAAAGAAGCCATCGGTCTTTTGCGGAATGCGATTATCGGGCTGATAATCGTTTTAATGGCCTGGGGGATTACCCGATTTTCCGTCTGGGTTTTAAGTCGAACGGTCAACAACGCGGTTGATTATCAATACTATAGCCCTTATTAATAATTAGATTCGGCGATTAAACATCCGGCTTTGACAAAAAATGAAGATATGTTATCATATTATGTAAGAAAGCTAGTTGTTAATCACAATTAGCTTTTTCTCTTAAATAATAATACCCGTCCAAGACGGGCGCAAAAATATGTCTGAAATTAGCGTTGCTATCAAGCAATTATGTGAAGAAAAAAATCTTGAGTATAAGTCGGTTATCGCCGCCGTTGAATTGGCTTTAGCCGCCGCTTATCGCAAAGATTACGGCGAACGCAACCAGAACGTCCGTGTAAAATTCGATCCGGCCACCGGGAAATCGGAAATTTTCGACGTGAAAACCGTTGTTGAAAATTTACCGGAGCAGGAAGAAGCGGAAATGCTCCAAAATTTATATAATCCGAATATCAAAGAACTGGCTAAGGAAGAATTTCGCGCCGAACGCGGCGAACGAAGCGACCGCCGGGAAACCGCGGTCGAAAAAGAGAATGTTGAAGAAGAGAAGAAAAAATTCAATCCTAAAACCGATATTCAAATCAAAGAAGCCAAGATTTTAAAACATGACGCGGAAATCGGAGAAGAAATTATCACCGAATTGCCGATTCCGGACAGTTACGGCCGCATGGCCGCGCAGACCGCGAAGCAAGTTATTATTCAGAAACTGAGAGAAATGGAACGCGATATGATTTTCGGCGAATTCAAAGGCAAAGAAAGGGAAGTCGTTTCCGGTATCGTCCAGCGCCGCGAAGGCCGTTTTGTCTTCGTGGATTTAGGCAAAGCGATCGGCTTGTTGCCTGCCGAGGAACAAATTTATAATGAACGTTATAATCCGAACGATCGGCTTAAGGTTTTTATTAAAGAAGTGCGAGAAGGGCATAAGGGACCGGAAATTATTTTATCCCGCCGCGCTGAAGAAATTTTGCGCAAAGTTTTTTATCTGGAAATTCCGGAAGTCGCCAACGGCCTGGTGGAAATCAAGGCCGTAGCGCGCGAAGCCGGCTCGCGTTCTAAAGTCGCGATTTATACCGAAGCGGAAAACGTCGACCCGGTCGGCTCCTGCGTCGGTCAGCGCGGCAGTCGCGTTCAGACGATTATCAGCGAACTGGGCGGAGAAAAAATAGATATCATTGAATATAATGAAGATGCGGCGAAATTTATTGCTAACGCTCTCGCGCCGGCTAAAGTTTTATCAATTGATCTCGATGAGGCGGAACATAAAGCAATCGTCAAAGTTTCTCCGGATAAGTTATCATTGGCTATCGGCAAGGCTGGCCAGAACGTCCGCTTGGCGGCGCGCTTAACCGGCTGGAAAATAGACATTATCGAAGCCTCGGAAGAGGGGGAGAAGAAAGTTTTGGAAGTCGACGAGGAGACGATAATTTTAGATGAAGAAAATAAAGTTATCGCTGAAGCGTCGGCGAAAGAAAAAAACGAAGAAACCGCCGAAACTAAAACGGAAACAGCCACCGAAAGCGGTAAAAAGAAATCTGCCAAGAAAGAAAAAACCGTTCAGGACGAAACAGCCGGAGAAACTAAAGTTAAAAAAATTAAAAAAATTAAAAGCTAAAACCTATGCTAACAACTTTATTCATTTTCGGGAGCGCGCTAGTCGCCATCGTTTACGGAATAATCGTTATTGTTTCCATTCTGCGTCTGGCGGACGGAAACGCTAAGATGAAAGAGATCGCCGCGGCTATTCAAGCCGGCGCCAAAGCGTTTTTAAATCGTCAATATAAATCCGTGGCTCTCGTGGCCGCCGCCCTATTTTTAATTATCGGCTTTATTCCGATTTTGGGCTGGCTGACCGCTTTGGCTTTTTTAAGTGGCGCGGTTTTTTCGGCTTTAACCGGTTATATCGGAATGTATGTGAGCGTCCGGGCTAATGTCCGCACGACGGAAGCGGCGCGCGGCGGCTTGGCCAAAGCGCTTAATGTCGCGGTCAAAGGCGGTAGTGTAACCGGGATGTTAGTTGTCGGTTTGGCTTTATTAGGTACGGCCGGTTTTTATTTTTTAACTCATGATTTGCATGCGCTTATCGGCTTCGCTTTCGGCGGTTCCTTAATTTCCATTTTTGCGCGTTTAGGCGGGGGAATTTACACTAAGGCCGCGGATGTCGGCGCTGATTTGGTCGGCAAAGTCGAAGCTAGTATTCCGGAAGATGACCCGCGCAACCCGGCGGTTATCGCCGATAATGTCGGCGATAATGTCGGCGATTGCGCCGGTATGGCCGCCGATTTGTTTGAAACTTACGCCGTCACCTCCATCGCGGCGATGGTTCTGGGCAGTTTAACTTTTTCCGGCAATACTAATATTATTTTATATCCGTTGATTTTAGGCGCGGTTTCCATTATCGCTTCCATCATCGGTATTTTCTTTATCCGTCTGGGAAAGAAGCAGAATATCATGCGCGCGCTCTATAAAGGATTAATCGCGGCCGGCGTTTTAGCGGCCGTCGCTTTCTATCCGATTACGAATTATTTTATCGGCGGCGCTCTGGCCAGCAAAATTTATCTGGCCAGTTTAATCGGTCTGGCGGTTACCGGTCTACTCGTCGTCATCACGGAATATTATACTTCCACGGCCTTTAGTCCGGTAAAAAGTATTGCCGAGGCTTCCAAAACCGGACACGGAACGAATGTTATCGCCGGCCTGGCGGTTTCCATGAAGTCCACGGCTTTGCCGGTTATTATTATTTGTTTGGCTATTTTAGGCGCTTATTCTTTGGCCGGTTTATACGGTATCGCCGTCGCGGCGATGGCCATGTTATCAATGGCCGGTATCATCGTTACTATCGACGCTTACGGTCCGATTACCGATAACGCTGGCGGCATCGCGGAGATGGCTGAACTCGGCGAAGATGTCCGCAACGTCACCGATCCTTTGGACGCGGTTGGCAATACGACGAAAGCGGTCACTAAAGGTTATGCGATCGGTTCGGCGGCTTTGGCGGCCCTGGTTTTATTCGCGGATTTTACTTATAAGATAAAAGAAGGCGGCGGTAGTGCGCAATTTTTAATTGATAATCCTTATGTTTTAATCGGCTTATTCATCGGCGGTTTACTTCCGTATTTATTCGGAGCCATGGCCATGAAAGCGGTCGGCCGCGCGGCCGGTTCGGTCGTTGAAGACGTGCGCGCGCAGTTTAAAGAAAAAACCGGAATCATGAGCGGCACGGAAAAACCGGATTACGGACGGACAGTCGATATTGTTACCAAAGCGGCGATTAAAGAGATGATTATTCCGGCTTTAATTCCGGTCGTCGCGCCGATTATAGTTGGTTTCGGGTTTAATTTATTCGGTCCCGGTCGAGGTTTGGAAGCGTTAGGCGGATTGCTCGTCGGTTCGATCGTCACCGGAATTTTCGTCGCGGTTTCCATGACTTCCGGCGGCGGCGCTTGGGATAACGCCAAGAAATATATCGAAGCCGGCCATTTCGGCGGCAAAGGCTCGGATGCCCATAAAGCGGCGGTAACCGGCGATACCGTCGGCGATCCTTATAAAGATACGGCCGGTCCGGCGATTAATCCGATGATTAAGGTTTTGAATATCGTGGCTTTACTCATCGTTGGCTTATTGTTATAGAAATTAATTTAATTTTCGGGCGGACGGATTAAAATTCGTTTGTCTTAATTATAAGATTTATGCAAATCGTTAAGAAAGATTTGGAAAAATCACAAATAGAATTAACCGTCGAATTATCATTGGAGGACTTTGCGCCTTATATTGTTAAAGGAGCGGAAAAAATTTCTCAAGAAGTGAAAATCGAAGGTTTTCGTCCGGGCAAAGCGCCGCTGGATATCCTAAAACAAAAAATTGGCGAGATGACCATCTTAGAAGAGGCGGCGCAT
>Ga0172381_10007013_pt1 | contig 11213 bp, 9 predicted proteins | sample Leawel6488metaG_FD_119754 | JGI IMG/M metagenome (GOLD analysis project Ga0172381, IMG submission 119754) | Leachate microbial communities from a municipal landfill in Southern Ontario, Canada - Leachate well 64-88 metaG | ecosystem: Engineered > Solid waste > Landfill > Unclassified | place... | reverse complement strand
GTCTTTAATGCAGGACTGTAAAATATGTTAAGGTCTGAATACCCCTCTATCGCAAGTTGCATCAGCCTCTTATAGTTTGATGGCGAGTAGTCTCCCGTCTCGTTCTGGTAAGAGGAAACAATATGTTTCAATGATATGAGACCCGTTGTGTCCATTAGTTATTTACTTTGTTTTGGTTCACCGCCTGCCAGAATTTACCATCCGGTATGCCGGACATAAGCTGATCGACTAAAAATGCAAGCCGTACATCAAACCCCATCGGTGCAGATACCTCGTCTTCGTCATCGTAATCCTCAAACATCGGCACAATATCCATCTTCACCTTTTCAACGTTGGGGTTTCTCTCCCAAATGATCTTGTTGTACTTCGTTGAATAACCGACCGAGCTATCAATCTTGTCAATGTCCAACTCTGCAAACACACCGAATGAATCTCTCGGAACGGGTACAAACGTCACGTCAACGCCGTTCTTGTTACACATCACCCTACGTACACCGTCTGCATTGTCAGGCAACTGGACTGGCCGTACAGGGAGCAGACAGTAGTATTCGTCGTATGTGTCCTTTGCAACGGCTATGTCATAGAACTGCTTACAGAAGAAATCGACAGATGACGTGTCCATCTTAAATGATTCGTAAAGTAAGGTGTTCCATGCCCTGCCAATCCACAACTCTGTTTCCTGGTTTGTAAGGTGAGGATATTTCTGTTTGATAAGGTCTACAAGGACTTCCTTTTTCATTTGTCTCCCCTCCCTGCTGCCCATTGTGCAACTTCCGGCGACCTCAAATTAACGCCCATACGTTCAAGTATCATGTTCGCAATATGCGTATGCTTTGTGTCTGCCCATTCAAGTTCGGTCGTAAGCGATGTATAGATTACTGTCGGTGACGGCGCAGACCCAGTGAAGTAGTCGTGTGTCACATTTGCTTTTGCCAGCGTTCCGTCCTGATTGTAAAGATTATAATACCCTAATGAAAGGTTGTAGACAACGTAACTCCCAACCTCCATGTAAACAGGAACGTCACCTGTGTCAAGACAATAGTCAAGATATGGCTTCGTTGGTCTCTTAAGGTAAGTCAGTAGTAAGTTGGTAAGGTCATTAGGGTAGAGTTCAAAATAGCCGTCCGTCTCCACTGCGACAGGGTGCTCTGCAAAATCCCTGTTGATCACACCGGCACGTATCCTTCGTAAAAGATAAGCAGAAACGATCTCCACATCACGCCCAGACGCCCACATCATCATCGGATATTCCATGTCTGAAGGATATGGAGATCGCCCGATTGTTAAACCTCCAATAGTTGTTGTAGTATTTGTGATTAAAGAGTTCTTTATGAAGTTACGAAGGTCATTATTCTGAAATAAGACATTGGCTAATTTGTCTCCCCCTTGTTCTGCCACCGTCTTTGATGTTGCATAAGAATCCTGATACAACGACATGTTCACAAAGGAAAGAACGTTGTTAAACTGGTCTATACCAAACGGCATGCCGTGAACGTCTTTGTTCACAATGTTTTGACAGAATTGAAACAACTCAACGATGGTCATGACAAAAAAGTTAATTCAGTTTATACCACTTCTGCGCAGCGACAGTAGACCTGCAACCGTAGAATGAACTATCTGCTGCAATATACACAATCGCACCTACCGTTGCAGTGGTTGTGTCTCCCGAGGCCATGACTGCGGTTGAAATATTCACCGTTGAAATGGTCGGAGTTGTGCCATAAGCCCACTGTAAGATAGAGTTAACGTTAGATGAATCAATCATGCCGTTAAGCGTGTTACGTGAACCACCCACATCTTTCAGGATGTACATCGTGGAAGAATCTGTCAGATAAACGAAAGACCCTTTTGCGAGTTGTTTGCTGAACTTGCTGTCTGCGCTTTTGTATTTATAAATCTCCCCTAAACTTTGGGAGAATGCGCAAGCGGAAAATAAAACCGCAACAAAGAATAAAGCTAATTTTTTCATGTTAAATGCCTGTTTGTTTGTTTTGATTGGAATATGATATTAAGTCTGCGCTCGGAATGTTAATCCCTAACTCGTTCATGAACAGTGATATGATGTCAATAATGTTTACGTCGTTCCACAATAACTCGGTGCTTGTCGCTGAATCGTACCGCTGATAACCCTTTCCATAAGACGAACCATAGACCGGCTTCGGTGGCACACGCAGGTAGATCATGTCCACAAACTTCAACGTATATGGATAAAACCGCACCTTGTTACCGTATATATTCCCAACAGGGAACTTAAGCGAAGGTCTCTTGACAAATGAAGCAAGTCTTTTATTATATTCTTTGTCACTTAAAAGTTCAACTTCACGTGGCACGATCTCACCGGTTGTCTTAATGTACTTATACGTTAATGCAGAAGGATAAAAGAAGTCTTCCGGTAAGTATGCCTCTCCCTTGTCATCCAACGTCAACGGTGGATTATCTCCGCCCATGATGACTTTAAACGGTGCAAGGTCGTCAGTTATGACTTTGCTGATCTCATAAACCTGTGCTGGTACGGCGGAGCCGGGCTGGTATTCTTCCGGCAATCCGATCTTCCGCTTAAACTGCTTAAGCTGGCACAAGTGCAAGATGCGCTCGAACTCCCCTGCTGTTACTACTAAATCGGGCTTTCTGTCCGATAAAATGAAACTGATTATGTTGGAAATGTCTCCTAAATTCATTCTACATTGGAAAGTTTAGGTTGCAAAGATACGAAATTAAAACAGCAAAGTCAAGTGTTTTTTGCTATTTTATCTCTAATTATTTTTTTACCTATTGGCCCCGTAAAATGATACAGTAACGCATTGTCATTCTGACCCATAATACGCAACCAGTGGATGTCGTGCGGTATCGGTGTGAACTTTTTGTCTATTGAATCTAGAACATCCTGGTCTGACCGGAACTTACGGAAGGACGTTATTGTCTGCTCACACCACCTGTCAACAAGATCACACGGGCTGTCATAAATCAGGACACCAGTATTAACTGGGTTGGGAACAGTGCTAAAGTTATTGACCTTGTCATAAGATACGCAAAATCCATTATAGTCAAACAAGTCATACAACGAACCACGTACCTCTACGTCTAAGTCCATATAGACAGTCTTCTTAAACGTTGTCATCTTAAGTGCAAATGGCTTAAGAAACCACCCCGTTATCCCGATATCAGGTAACTTTGTGTATGTCGCACGTGCCCTACAGAAGTCAGCGCCCTGTTGTGTCATACCTGTATCAACAACCTGCACGGGATACGTGTTATACTTGTGGTAGTTATAGAACCACCAGTCAAGCATCCATTCGGAGTTCTTATCAGCAAAAAGTAAAACGCCCTTGTCTCTTATGTTCTCTCCCCAACTTATCCCGGCTGCCTGCTCCCTGATCTCATCACACGAAACATCGTTTGCGTGTTTCGGAACAGAGCCGCATACCTTTGCTGTACTTTCAGACAATGCCTGTTTAAGGGGCATATAAGCCATGTAATCGTTGATCGGAGAATCCTCGGTACAAGATATGCACTCGACACCGAAACGCTGTCCTACGTCCTTAAACTCCCTTAAAAACACATTCTGCTGATCGTATAGTCTCCTGTTGCTTTGATGTTGGTCTTCCGGCAACACCCTGTCGTCATAATAGTCGCTTTTGCCTCCCAGGTTACAACCGACAAAATGGATCTTCTTAAAACCCATCTCGACAATAAGATGTAACATGACACCAAGCGAATGATTAAACCATGCCTTTGGAATGTCCTTTTTGAACATGTCCCCTATCCCGCCCTCCGGCTTCGCAATACTTACGAAATAACTTTGCGGTAGGTTTTTGAGATCAGTTCCTTTGTATGTCTTCCTTGAATACGTTCCCCTCCAAAACTTCGGGAAGGCTTCATATAGTAAAGAAGAATCGTAACAGCCGGGCAAGTCCATGCCTAACCAATAGTCCGGCTTAACCTTCGGGTATGCCGTATTCATCGCAAAAGCAGTGGTTCCCGGAATACGTACATCAAAATCTACATCGGCAAGGGAAGGGCCGGGAAGATACAGATAGGCATCGCTACCTGCATCAACCCGACCGAAATTTGCCTTTATCGCTTTATCATTATCAAAAAACCAAATCATGGTAATACATAAACGTCACGATATAGAATGTATAGCATCAGTTCGCCGTAACCCGTTGCAAAGTCGGCAGTGAAAGACAGTCTTAAGTCTTTTTCAATACCATTACGTACAGCGTTTGCATTATGTATCAGCGTGCAACATGCCGTACCGGAGGATTGAATAAAGGCCTGCGGAACGGTCATAAACGCCTGCGTGTCGCTTTCCCAATAGACAGTACCATCAGAACCGCTTGTGTATGCTGCAACGGCCGGAGACATAAGGGCAACGACAGAAACGATGTCATATGTATGACCTGCTGCCGGAGCGGCGAGTAGAGTAATGGTTGATGCCGAGCCAACAGATGTCTTTAACTGTGTTGCTGTAACTTTTACAGTGGCTTCATACAAGATGTTTGCAGGGCCAGTTGGGCCGGTAGGGCCTGTCACGGTTGGGCCGGTTGGTCCAGTTCCACCAGCAGGGCCAGTTCCACCAGCGGGGCCGGTAGGGCCAGCAGAGCCGGTCACAATGGGGCCAGAAGGGCCTGTCGGGCCGGTAGGGCCAGTGTCTCCACCCATCGCACCTTTATCAACCCATACACCGCCTGTCTTATACCACAAATGGTCTGTTACCGTATTGATGTGATAGTCTCCATTAGTACCTGTTCCAACAACCGGGTCAACAACATCATTATAAATCTGGCTTCCATCAGCACCAGTTGGGCCAGTAGCACCCACGCTTGCTGGGCCAGTGGGGCCTGTGACTACGGGGCCTGTTGGGCCTGTATTCCCGATTAACCCGGTAGGGCCGGTAGGGCCTGCCTGCACAAGATTACCTAATGACACCCATGTACCACCTGTGTTTTCATAGATGTGCATGAACGTCAAAGGAACATCGTAATAGATGTAATAGTCTCCCGACGCACCACCTGTCGGAGGCGTTGTCCCGGACGACCAGTTGCTCCCTCCAGTGTTTATGATCGTTGTAGATGAACCTCCCCAAGGAACAACAACATGCGGCGAGTCGTCAGAGTCATCAGCACAAAGACAGTTTTCGCTTACAACAATAGACTGTATCTCTTCACAGAAAGTTGAATAGTCGTCTCCACAACGTTCTGCCATCTGATAGTTCATCCATGCAGCAAGGAGTTTGATAATCTTTACTTGTAACTCTGCCGCCCTGCGCTGATTTGTCAGTAAGGCTTCCTTCCACTGTTCGATGAGATTCTGCACACAGGAGTTGACAACACAGCCACAGTCATCACAAGCGACAGTGACGGAATCATAACCTGTTACAGTATCAGTGATCATGACCCACGTGTACGAACCCCATACCTCCATGTTATAAGATAATACAGAAGAAATAGAGGTCTGCCAGTCTCCCGTCCAAAGCCGTGTAGCATCCGTTGAACCACCGCCTATTGTGCGCAGTACGTCAGATGTCGTTCCGGGAACAGGATTCATGCCGCCACCAACAGGCTGCGTGATCGTATGCGTCCTTGTGATTGTTGGCGAGATGCCGTCAATGTCATACTCCGTTACGTCCTCGGACGACAACTCGGATGTGCGACAAGTAACGGTCAACTCAATATCTACGTCGGGAGACACATAGCCGTATCTGTATGTCTTAGAGACATAATAACTCGTTACGCCGTTTGTAATCCAACATTCAAAGACATAATCACCAGGTATAACATGGTTGTCAGAATCAACAGCAAGTGTTATGCCTGTCTTTGCCCATGTAGGGACAGCGCCAGTGATGTCAGGAGCCGTGAAGGATGGAGCGGTTGAACTCCATCCCACGTTAGCGTATATTACAGTACCAGCAGGGTCTGTGACTTTGTATATGCCTTTAACATTGGCAGTTGTCCAGCCATATAAGGCATTATAGTCTGTCTGGATTAAGTCGGTCAACGTAAGCGTCGGCGTTGCGCTGATCACATACGTTGCACGAAATCTGATGCTTGTATTAGAAAATGATAAAGGCATAGTTTGTTACGATTAAGAAGTTTGTGATGTCTCTTCTGTTTTCTTCTTCACCACTTCCTCGTATTCTTGTCTGGCGTCCTTGTTCTTCATAAAGAAGTCAACAAGTGCCTCTTTGCCGTCTTGTGACACACCACAGACCATGATCTCGAAGCCTTCCGCTGTCAACCACGCCTGTTTCTTTGTTCCCTTCGGCACAAGTTCAATGAGTTTACTGGAAACAAGGTCGTTTACCAAGGCCTGTGCAGCCACCTTGTCTGTTGCCGCCTCCTCTTTGCGCTTAGGCATCGAAGCAATAAACTCTTCAAGCAATGACTTGTTGTATTTTCCCCTCTTGTCGAGTACCAAAATACGTGAACCAAGTTCCTGTCTTAATGCCATTGACGAAACACCTTCGCTTATAGGTACATTATAACTACGTGCGTAGTAAAGCACCTGCTCATCGGATAAGCCCATCGTCTTGTCATAGATGGCTGTCATGACCTGCTGTGCAAGTGACATGATGTCGTATTCTTTTTCTTTAGACTTAACGGTGTTCTCTACCTTGAAATAAATGATGTTTCTCCCCGTCCGTGCGAGGTTTGGCGCATGGCGGTCAAGCTGCGGAACAAGCCAGTCGGCAGCCTCCATGTGGCGTGACACAAAGATAAGATACCAAATCAGGTCTTCGTCCTTGTCCATACTCAATGACAGATACCCGTCAAAGTTCAGCTTCCTCGGCATTAGGTTCTTTACGCCTGTCTTTTTGTCGTAGTTGATGGTCTTGTAATAACGGACATCGAACGTTCCGTCTTTTGCAGTGCTATACTGTTCATGAAGGTCGAACCATGACCCGTTGTTGTGCCTGCGGTTTCCCTCTTCGTCAATCTTGATTTTGCTGTCAGGAAACACGAAGGTAAACCATTTCTTTTTAAGGTCTCTCAAAAAGGAAACCTGCGCCCTGTAAATGGTCGCAAACTTATCGTCTGTTGCGCTTAAGTCTAACGGCTTATAATTTACTTCTATCATAATTTACTCTTTTTTTTCTTCTATGGTTAAAAATAAAAGGGTGAGAGGGTCTCCCCTCCCACCCGGTAAAAATTAGGAAGCACGTAAGATTACTGATTGGTTCATCTTAAGAGCCTGTAATCCCATGTGAGCACGGAGATACCAAACGGCCTCATCGTATTCACCGGAGTACGGCATGTAAGCTGCTCCACCAGCTGCTCCTTCATTCCAGACTTCCATCCTGCGCGAGTAACCATCCTTTTCAGGATAGCAGACAGCGAGGTTGTCCATCATGATACCACGTTTCGGGTCACGAACCATCTGTTTGGTAGGAACAACAACACCGTATTTAGGGGTGTCATATCCGGTAGCTGAATAAGCAGTCGGGTCATTCCATGCCTCAACCTCTTTCAACAGGTAGGTCATGTCTCCCAGTTTGATCTGGGTGAAGTTCACCGACAATGCTTTGTCTTTCCCGCCGAACACACCGGCGACATCAGTCGTGTAGTCAGTTCCATTTCCATCAATGAAAGCCTGCGCTGCGGTGCGGATGTCCTGCATCAACACGGGGCCTGCAAAGATAGTGGATGTGGGAACGGTGATACCGTTCTGTTTCTGATACAGGGTGATCTCGTCGAGGTCTGCGATGTCGAATGAGCCGGAAGTGTAGTTCATCTCCTTTCCTTCGTCGCTTGCCCACGGGATAAGACCCTTAGTTGTGTAAAGGGTGTTTACATTTCCCCTGTGAGTAGTCTGTGTCAGCGAGTTGGTGTTGGGTTTGTTCCATGTCAGGGCTCCGTCGATCTTGCGATACAGTCTGTATTCTGCCATCGAGAGGCCGGGGTTGTACCAACCATTAAGGTTTCTCCCGTCATCCATGACCTCATACCATTTCTGTTTCACAAACTCCGAACCTTCCTGTCCGATGGTTTCTTTGATGATCTGCGTGTAGAATGTACGTTTGGTCGTTCCAACAAAGGTCGAATCGGGTTGTCCCATACCGGCAGCCATAGCGCCAGAGTGGATGATGATCGTCTGCCCGGTAAGGTTTCCGATGTCATCGGTTGCGTCAAGCGGGGAGATCGTGATAGTATGTGCACTTGCTACTGCGGTAGACTTTGCGGTGATCTGGCAAGGAACCTCATTTTGCAGAAGCACCTGGTCATACAGTCTCGGAAACGAAACGGCGCCAGACATCTCATGGTCGGCTGCGGCAAGCGTGATAGTCACGGGGTTCCCGGCTCCGGGAGCAGTAGTTGACAGAACTGCGGGAGCGGAGATAGAGCGTGAATATCTGTTTTCTTCATAGGCGTCCCACGTGATACCGGGAATCGGTAACTCGGAGCCCATAGAAGCTAAAAGCTGGTAAATACCATTGAATTGAACGCCAAAGCGTGTAGCAAGTTTATTCCATGCATACGGTTTGGTCTGGTTAAAGAGCAGGGTTACATTCTGTGAATAAATCCCGGCTCCCGGATAAGTGTCAGTAGTTGTAGTTGACATTGTTTAATTTTTTTAACGTTGTGACGCCCTCTCGGCAGCAGCAATATTATGTTGCAGAATCTCGTCTGACGACATTGCTCCACCACCGGGTGCAGCAGCTTGCGGCTTTTGAATGGGCGATGAATTAGTGACTTTCTTTAACATCTCTTCCTCTTTCTTCGATGAGACGGTCTTTGCAATAGTGCCCATCATTGTTGCGTAGTTATCGGCAACATAGGAACGTACAAGAAAATCACGCACCCTGTTGTAACCAGCCTGATCAGCCTTGATCTTGTTGGTCAAAAGATACTGTGCGGATAGTTCAAAATACTTCCGTCTGTCGGCTTCGGGAATGTCAAACTCAAACGTCTCCTTTTGGTCGCCATCGCCAATTTCAACATTGAATTTTGTCTCCCCTGTCATCTTTGCAAAACCCGGTCTCCATTCCTCTACAAGTATCTTGACTTCCGTTGCAGCAGTCTCATCAGCCTTCACGGGGTTCGGTACTTCGATTGCATCAAACTCTTTCATCATCTCACGTTTGATTGACTTCGTCTCCAGGTCAAGGTCGTCTAGTGAATCCTTATAGTCGGCATCCTCCGCTGTAAGTGAACTGTCGAATAATGACGGGAAACGCTTTTCAAGTCGTCTCTGTACCTGCGCCTGTGTTGCATCGGGGTGATCCTTTAAAAAGTTCAGCTTCCACAACTCCTTCGGGTCTGGGTCTCCAAACACCAAGCGTTGGTATAACTTCGCCTTCTCAGGGTCTTGCTTTTCAAGAACGTCAAGTTTGTAGTAATTTGTGTTTGTATATGGATTAGTAGTTTTGTTCTTTTCTACCTCTCCCTTTAGTTTTTCGTATTCTGTCTTATAGTCTACCGAAGGGTCGGTCAGCGTTTGTACGGGGTCTTCCTTTTTTTCAGGCTGCGTTTCAGCCTTTTGTTCGGCCTTCTCTGCCGGTTTCTCTTCCGGTTTATCTACCGGCTTTTCTTCGGGCTTAATACCCATGCGGTGTTGTACGTACTCCTCCTCTGAATGTTCGATGATCCGAATTTCAGGCTCTTTCTGCGGTGTTTCTGCTGTTTCTGTCATAACAATCTCTCTTCTTTAATGTTAAAAATTTACTTACGATGCAAATATACGAAATTAAAATGCCAATGTCAAGTACCTTGTTGTGTGCCTTGCTCTTGTAACTTAAATTCGTGATCTAACCTTCTTAATGCTGCGTCTGCCTTGAATTTCTCCTGTATCTGACCGACCTGTATCTCATAATCCATCTTCTTAATTGCCTGTTCATTCTGCGCCTTCGTGTTAGCAAGCTGTTCATTGACCTGCCCTTCAAGCACCTTCGCCTGATTAGCACGTGCCATTGATTCCTCTTTGGCCTTCTGCTCTTTGTATGCTATGAAAGCACGAATAGCAGTTACGTTACCACCGTTTTCGATCTTGTCTACGATAAATAGGAAATCTGAAAGGGCAAGGATTGGAATACCATTCTGACCAACCTGTAACCCTGATGCCGCCGCATCCAACAACGCCTTTTTGATAGTAGGGTCAAGTGTTGCCTTAATGAAACAACCCCATGCCGCAGGGGGATTCTTGCTCATTGTCTTTATGGCATTGTATTTAGCGGCGCCCAACAGTTCGTAATACGGGCACTCTGATTGTGGCTGGTTTAAAATGACGGATTGTATCTTGTGTGCGCAATATGTTCCCGTGTTCTGTTTGATTGTCCTCCACCCGATAAGCACCGGCTTTAACGTGTTGCTTGTCGTTGCAAGGCTTATCTGTGTCACGCCTAATCCCTGATTGGGGTCAACCTGTGCAAGCGCCTGTGGTGATATGCCTGTGATACGTGAAAGTTCCATCCACCACCCCTCCATCGACTGCAACGACCGTGCAATAACTGCATCAACGGTTGAAAGTAACTGTTCGACTGGTTTCTGGTTGACTGTCTGCCCCTGTCCGGGGATCGTACCCCCAAGTTTGTAAATTAGGTTCCCTGTCTGCGTGTAGATTTTGATGCTGTCAAGTGGGTGTAGTTTCTTTGTCCCAAAGGTTATATTATTTAACGAGCCAATATCAACAGCAAGCCCCGGAGGGGGAGACTTCGCAATAGCGTTTTGTAGTGTAAGGTAAGTTAACTGAATGTGGTCTAAGATTGGGATCATCTGCTCAACAATCGGCTTCCCCGGTATGCTGAAAACAGCACATGGCATCTTTACGTCTTTTGCAAAAAAGTCAAATGCGATGTCCTTACAACGTTCGTATTTGTACGTGATGTCAGTGTCGATAACCCACTTCGCTGAATAAAGTCTGCGTAATGGTTCTCCCTTTGTCTTGCGCTTGTTGTTGTTTATGATACGAGGAGGTTTCAGCCCGTCCTTGCGGTAAGGCTCTGGTATCTTCCCTCCATCAACGTGATATGTTGTGTATTCTGTGTCTACCCCTTTCCAGTAGGCGTTCAGAACGGGTATCCTGTATGTATCGTAAGACGTTGTTCCGTCTGCGTAAACTTCTGTCCTATCTGATGCGTTCCCTAAAACACCCATAAACCGTTCGGCAAGTGACTTTGCCTCGTCGTCCGTTGCATCGGGGTTGTCTGCCCTGTAATCTGCTATTGTCATGTATTCAACCCATCCCATCCATGAACTATCGGAGTGGTCTTCCTCCAT
>Ga0172381_10007012_pt1 | contig 11213 bp, 12 predicted proteins | sample Leawel6488metaG_FD_119754 | JGI IMG/M metagenome (GOLD analysis project Ga0172381, IMG submission 119754) | Leachate microbial communities from a municipal landfill in Southern Ontario, Canada - Leachate well 64-88 metaG | ecosystem: Engineered > Solid waste > Landfill > Unclassified | place... | reverse complement strand
GGGGGGCGTGGATTGAAATACCAAATCGGATACTCCGTTGTCAGTCAACATGGTCGCTCCCCACACGGGGGGCGTGGATTGAAATATCTTTTCCGTATCCAGCAGATTGCAATGCTCTAAGTCGCTCCCCACACGGGGGGCGTGGATTGAAATTTGATTCAGTATTAATTTAACATCTGTTATCAGGGTCGCTCCCCACACGGGGGGCGTGGATTGAAATCCTTGTCTATATGTATACAACGAATGAAGATATAGTCGCTCCCCACACGGGGGGCGTGGATTGAAATAACGGTTATTGGTAAAATATGTCGGATTTGGCAAGTCGCTCCCCACACGGGGGGCGTGGATTGAAATCTCCAGGTTATCCTGACGCTGTCTTTGACTTGCGGTCGCTCCCCACACGGGGGGCGTGGATTGAAATACATCGCAATCTAATCTATAAACTTCTCTTTCTGTCGCTCCCCACACGGGGGGCGTGGATTGAAATAGAAAATTTGATACTGCGGTGAATTATATAATGGTCGCTCCCCACACGGGGGCGTGGATTGAAATCGTATATCCTAACGGATAGTCACTCACTATGGCTGTCGCTCCCCACACGGGGGCGTGGATTGAAATATAGGTGACCATGATTTATAGATCGCCAGCCCATGTCGCTCCCCACACGGGGGCGTGGATTGAAATAGCGGTACATGGGCGGTAGAGCTCTCTCAGGCTGTCGCTCCCCACACGGGGGCGTGGATTGAAATCCGGCATAGATCCCTGCATGACCTTTTATCCATGTCGCTCCCCACACGGGGGCGTGGATTGAAATTGTATCGCATGGTGCAATGAAACGAGCAGGGAAGCGTCGCTCCCCACACGGGGGCGTGGATTGAAATATGTTAGACACGGAAGGTGATCCGTCGGCAAGTGTCGCTCCCCACACGGGGGCGTGGATTGAAATGACCTCTACAATGAGTTGTAGAGCATAACATATAGTCGCTCCCCACACGGGGGCGTGGATTGAAATGACAGAAAACCGGTGCTTACATTTCTTAATGGAAGTCGCTCCCCACACGGGGGCGTGGATTGAAATATCAAATTTTGCCTTGTGAGCTGCAATATAGGCAGTCGCTCCCCACACGGGGGCGTGGATTGAAATCCACCATTTTTGACGGCTCTTTATGTCGGTATCGTCGCTCCCCACACGGGGGCGTGGATTGAAATACAGATAGGATGTTTTACTGAGACGCTTGAGCAGGTCGCTCCCCACACGGGGGCGTGGATTGAAATAATATCACTATCCGGTATGGGATTGCGTGTGTAAGTCGCTCCCCACACGGGGGCGTGGATTGAAATCCTTTGGTGGACTGCAATATAATGTTTATTATAGTCGCTCCCCACACGGGGGCGTGGATTGAAATTAAGTGTCATATTATATATTAAAAAGGGGTGAAGTCGCTCCCCACACGGGGGCGTGGATTGAAATATGGGAAACTATGCGGCTGAATCGGCCGAAAAAGTCGCTCCCCACACGGGGGGCGTGGATTGAAATATTGACATATGCACAGATTATAGCCCTTACCAATGTCGCTCCCCACACGGGGGGCATGGATTGAAATTGCCTTTACGAAGGACATATGCCGTCACCTATAAATTACTACCTACAGGATAGTGTTGCTAAATAGTCTGCAAGAAAAGCATGGTTGAATGCTGTATTACTTAAATACATGACTATCTTTATAGAGGTATATTTCTTCTTGTCTACTCTCAAGTTATTTTGATCATGAAATGATTTTTACTGTAATCCAGCAGTCCGTCATTTTTCATTCTACCTAATTCTCTGGATAATGCGCTTCTGTCAACATAGAGAAAATCCGCAAGTTCATTTCTGTCTAGCGGTATATCGAAAGTATTGGATCCTGCACGTTTAGCCTGCATATACAGATATGTCAGGATCTTGTCCCTTGTATTTCTCTGAGATATTACTTCGATCTTCTGATGCATCTGATAATTTTTTGAAGCAAGAAGAATCATCATATTTTCTATGAGATGGCCGTGAAATTCACAGGCCTTTGGGCATTGGTGCACCGCTTTTGGAAACTGAAGCCACATAACCTCACAGTTTTCACAGGCAGTAACGGTAACAGGTGATTTCATAATGCCGGTGCAGACAAATGCTTCTCCGAATACTTCATACTGCTTTACCATTGAAATTATGGAGCGGTTACCGTAAAAATCCTCTCTTGTGATAAGGACGGAACCTAAAAGAACAATACCTATGCTGTCTATCCTGTCATCAGCAAGTATTATAATCTCGCCTTTCATATATTTTGTTATTTTGGCTCCAAGGCATTTAAGCATCCTTGGCAGGCAGTCAGCACCTATATCCTTGAACAATACTACTTGTTTTTCAAGACCCTGATCCATTTTTTCACTCCTGTACTCACTATGATTGTAAAGTATAAATGTTGCAAATGCAACATACAATCAGGTACCTGCATGATATAGTACAGAGGAAGGAAGTGATTTAATGAAAAGAAAGCTTATAAAAATAGACGAGGAAAAATGCAATGGCTGCGGTGCATGTGCAGAAGCATGCAATGAAGGTGCTATCGGTTTAGTAGATGGAAAAGCAAGGCTGTTAAGGGATGATTACTGCGACGGTCTGGGAAACTGCCTCCCAGTATGCCCGACAGGAGCTATTACATTCGAAGACAGAGAAGCTGATGCTTATGATGAAAAAGCTGTAAAAGAAAAAAAGGAAAGGGAAAGCAAGACTCATACTGAACCTATGGCATGCGGCTGTCCCGGAACTGCGGCTAAGACGATATCAAGAGGCAAACAGCAAGTTGCGGAGAGTTGTTCCTGCTCTTCAGAAAGCCAGCTTATGCAGTGGCCGGTTCAGATCAAACTTGTACCTGTACAGGCACCATATTTTGAGAACGCAAATCTGCTTGTTGCGGCTGATTGCACTGCATATGCATATGCGGATTTCCATAACAGGTTCATAAAAAACCGTATAGCATTGATCGGATGTCCGAAGCTTGATGACGGTAATTATGCTGATAAACTTACACAGATATTAATTAGGAACAATATAAAAAGCGTTACAATAGTACGTATGGAAGTACCTTGCTGCGGAGGGTTGGAATTTGCAGTGAAGGAAGCTTTGAAAAACAGCGGTAAAATAATCCCCTGGCAGGTGACAGTTATATCTACCGATGGACAGATTTTGGAATAGAAGGGGATATTATGGGAAAAATCAAGAATAGTGCCTTAAGTCTTACCTTATTCGCGTTTGATAAAGGTGAAGAAATAAGCACACATGAATCAGGCGGTGATGCTATGGTCGTTGCCTTGGACGGTACAGGTAAAATTACTATTGACGGTAAAGAGAATATCCTGCATAAAGGTGATACAATAGTGATGCCGGCGAATAAACCCCATGCGGTTTTTGCCGCTGAACAGTTTAAAATGTTTTTAATAGTGGTATTTTAGAAGGAGGATATGAATGAAAGCTAAAGTAGATCATGACAGTTGCATAGGATGCGGCCTTTGTACAGATACGTGTCCTGAAGTATTTAAGATGGGTGATGATGACGTCGCGTTAGTATATGGAGAGATAACAGCATCAACAGAAGAAACCGCAAAAGAAGCTTGCGATAATTGTCCTTCTTCATCGATCTCTCTGGAATAAGTTATAAGAAAATATATATCAATTACTTTTTTCGTAACCAGGGCTGCCTCTGAATGATGCAGTCTTTTGATTACCATTAAATTGTGCTATCTCTCCGATACATAACTGTGTTCAAGGGTTATTTCGCATCTGTATCTTTCACTCATCTTGCTTATATTCTCCCTGATCTTATCTATAAGGTCATCTTCCTGCTTTACGCTGTAGGTTATGGGTACTGCAAGATCGAATATGAGGTTGGTATGATCCTTATCGACCGTGACACGGAAATCATGTATGGTTGCTTTCGGATCAAGGTCTCCCACCACATCCACCACCATGTTTTTATATACAAATACCTTGATGTCATTGACTTCTTCGGGATCCATATGTATTACAAGATATATCCCCATTTCCTTCAACACATCTCTTTCGATACTGTCTATAATGTCATGTGCTTCATCCATATTCTTGCTGTTGGGTATTTCAGCATGTATCGTTGCCATGATATGCGAAGGCCCGTAGTTGTGGACTATAAGGTCATGGCTCCCTATTATACCTTCATAACTCTCCACTTTTTCAGTGATCTTTTTATAGATGCTCTGATCTACGGCAGCGCCAAGGAGAGGGACAAGAGTGTCTTTTGCAATCTTGAATCCGGAAAGAAGAACAAATACTGATACTAAGAGTCCCATAAAACCGTCTATCTTAAAGCCGGTATAATGCTCGATCACTACTGACACTATCGTCAGTGAGGTCACTATTATATCGTTACGCGAATCTGAAGCTGTAGCCATAAGGATGCCTGAGTTTATACGTTTACCAAGCTTTCCGTTGAATATCATCATCCAGACCTTTATCAGTATTGATACGCATAATATTATGACAAGCATCCAGTCAAAGCCTACTGATGCGGGATTGAGGATCTTATTGAATGAATCCGTAGCAAGTGTTATAGCGGCATGAAGTATCAAGAAAGCGACAACAAGCGCCGCAACGTATTCAGCTCTCCCGTGTCCGAAAGGATGTTCTGCATCTGCAGGCCTCTGCGCAAGTTTTGCACCAAAAAGGCTTACAAGCGATGAACCGGCATCTGATAAGTTGTTAAAAGCATCTGCAGTAACGGAAATACTGCCTATGATATACCCTATTGCAAGTTTGATCGCGACCAGTATGAGGTTGCATATGATCCCTACGATACCTGCCAGGACTCCGTATGAAGTACGGACTTTTGAGTCGCTTGTGTTTTCATTGTTTTTTATAAATAGTTTTACCAATAACTGAGTCAAATATATCACCTCAAATTCACATATTAATATCCCATTTTTTCATGCAATGTAAGTATAAAAAAACACACTTGTGGAATATACTACTGTCCCACAAATGTGATTATAGATCACTTGTTGTCAGAATTTGACCCGGCCCCACAAATCAAATATTTCGATCTGATCCATCGCCTGCTCAGTTTGTACTGTAGATTGCATGCAGTGCAAAGAGATATGACGCAGATTATATTTCATAAATATATGTTTGTCAACATATTAACCCAGATAGGTAAGTTTTGCAGCAGCTTCACGGTCAAGCACGATCGTTGAGTCGCCTTTATATAACTGTATGGCTGATGCTGTAACATTCGCATTTACAGGCCCTTCAAGAGCTTTTGCGATTATTTCCGCTTTCCTGGTACCGTTCACAAGCATCAGAAGGCTTCTTGCTTCAAGTATCGTTCCGATACCCATAGTAAGAGCAAAATGCGGCATCTGTTCCGCTGAGACTCCGGCTTTTTTGTAAAATGCTTCATAGTTATCGTCAAGTGTTTTCTTTGTCAGTCTTTCCACATGCGTTCTTGATTTGAACGATGCTCCAGGTTCATTGAAAGCCCAATGCCCGTCTCCACCGATCCCAAGTACCTGCAGATCGATCCCGCCGGCAGACTTTATTGCAGCTTCATATTGCAGACAGAACTTATCAGGATCTTTTGCCAGTCCGTCAGGAACATGCGTATTTTCCAGTTTGATATTTATATGGCTAAACAGTTCCTCATACATGAACCTGCGATAACTCTGATCAAGATCATATGTTTTTTTCAGATTCATCCCTATCCCGAGATATTCATCGAGATTAAATGATATGACCTTGGAGAAATCCAGGCCTTCTTCCTTATACATCCGTGCAAGTTCATGATATGTCCCTATAGGTGTTGCACCGGTCGCAAATCCTAAAACGCAGTTGGGTTTTGATCTTACAAGGTCAGCAATAATATTTGCCGCAAACTTACTCATATCCGCATAATTTTCTTTAACAACTATTTTCATAGCGAACCTCCTTTATGAATTTGTATTGTATATACTGATTTTAATGCAAATACGCACCAATATCAAGAAATACCATAATTTGCTATATGTTGCAGCCGTTAGAGGAATCAGCATCGTTGTTTATGAGATCCGTTATTGTGATCCCATCAAGATAATTATTTACCAGTTTATGAAGATCCTTCCACATTGGCAATGTGATGCAATTATCTGCTCTTTTGCAGATATTGATCTTACAGTCGAGACATGCAACTGGTGCAAGGCTGCCTTCGGTAAGTCTCAGGATAGAACCGACAGTGTATTCATCCGGTTTCCCTGCAAGTTTATATCCTCCGCTTTTTCCCCTGAGGCTCAATACAAAACCTGCCTTGTTCAATACGGCTGCTATCATTTCAAGATATTTCATCGAGATCTCCTGCCTCTTTGAAATTTCCTTTAAAGATATGTATTTACTGTTATCGCATTGTGCAAGATCGATCATTACACGTAAGGCATAACGCCCTCTCGTTGATATTTTCATTCATGCCTCCGATACCTGCATTATACCATAGGTTTGATAGGAATATAGAAAAGGACTGTCTTATTAGTGTCATTTTTGAGCTGTTTGTCGCACAGGTAATGTAATTGTGAAACTAAAATGAAATTTTCTGCTATAGATTGACAAATAAAAAAAATAAGATATCATTAATTTATCAAAACAAACCATATAAATTTTTCAAGCAGCAAAGCTATAAGGCTACATATTGAATACATTCATATTAAAAAGGTGTAATAATGGAAACTAGAAAGAAAAAAAATAAAGATAAAATGATTATATTCGTTATCTCTGGCGTAGTATTGATAGCCGCAGTGCTGCTATTCATATTATTAGGTAACAAGGATAAAGGGCCGTCATTGCATGAGATACCTGTACAGAGGATAAGTGTCACGGAAGGAGCAAGCCTGGATATGCCGTATGAATACATACGAAGCATGATGAACAGGCAGGAGTCCCTGCTTAAGAATGAAGAGGATATAGAGGCACAGACAATCATAGCGAAAAGACCTGACGAGATTGTTCTTGCATATACAAAGCCGTGGTACACAGGGTCTATCGACAGGCTTCTGTACGTACAGGGGATAACCAGCATCAAGACAATCGAGAGGAAGGGTAACTGCACAGTGACCTTCATCGAAGGGTATGATTCATCATATCTGATGAAGAAGAATGACGGGGATGTAAAGGGATATGCCATCTTGCCGGAGTGGATGAAAAACGGAATTTCCCCGGGATATAAGGTAGACAATATTACCATAATGCTTAGAAATGAAGAGCCAAATATTTACACGCAGGATTTCAAAGTAATAGGCTTCTATAAAATCGACAATGAAGATATCGACACGGAGAACTCCGAGACTGAGATCATCGAACCTGAAGACACGATATATGCTTCCATGTACAGCTATGCGGATCTGTATTATACATACGAAGAGGAGGTCCTGGACAGCCTCATAACATCGCTTAGCATATATTACGTTGATGGAGCCGACATGTCATCTATATACAGTTTCATGAACGACTACTTCTCGGATACTGAAATGAAGAAGGAAGGCCAGAACTGTGTGTATATGGATTATGATTATTATTACAAATCAGTGACGGAATAAGAATACATAGAATTAGACAGGGAGGAACTTAATGAGATATGTACTGAAGAAATTGTACAGGACTCCTGTTAAAACGCTGATCTTCATATTGCTTCTAGGTTTATCAGTGAGTGCTTTATGCATAAGTGCCGGCATGTGGAAATACTCGTATGACAGTATAGAACATTCGAAAGATGCATTCACTACGATCGGGATATTAAGGGAGCTTGAGTTCACTGAGCAGATCCAAAAGAATTCAGTAAAACCGAAATATGATTATGAATCATTAAGCAAGGTCAAAGAAGCCGCTGCAGACTCACAATATGCAAAATATGCAGATAGCAGGGAATATCTGATGGGATATAGTCCGGATATAACGAGCTTTATTATTCATGGTAATTACGATAGCTCTTACCCATATGCATATTCCATCGTTACGGGGGTATGTGAGAGCATAAGTTATTCACCTTACTCCCATTATTCTGCGATTATAAAGATAGATAAGGATGACCTGAATATATTGCCGTATTTCGTTGAAAATTCAAATTATTCGGACACTGAGTACATAGATATACAGGGTCAGTATTTAACAAGCGACTTGAATTTCCCTTTCACTGTGGGAGAAAAGTACATAATATATACATATATCAGCGGTTATGATTATGAAAAAGAAAGATGGATAGGGTATCTCGATTATAAAAAGAGCAGTTATTCCGAATTGAGTGAATATGTTACATGCACAGAGGAAATGTCAAAAAATCTTGATACGGTTCGTGATACAGTGCAACGTATACTGGACGACTCTATGCTTTCATGTCACATCCTGCAGACCGATGCGCAAAGCTTTTTAGATTCCGGGAACGAAAGATGGAATGAGATAGTGGAAAACTGTAACATAACAAAGCATTCTACAGAGATATTGCTCACTGACGATATGTACAGCATTTACTCTTTCAATGTAGGTGATGTCTTTGTATTAACAGGCAGGGTTATAAGGAAGGATGAGTATGAGCAAGGCGCTAAAGTCTGCGTGGTTAATGCTTCGTTCGTTTATGCAAATGATTTGAAAATCGGTGACAAGATAAAGCTTTCAGTTTATGAAAGCGATTTTATTATAGATACAAAAAGCATCAGGGATACAGCTGCCGGTGTTGCGTATGGAGAGAACGACACCGAAGACTTCTTTTCGCCTTCCGGATATGAGGGGCAGGGTTTCATAACCGAAGTGGAGTATGAGATCGTCGGTACGTACAGGTCCTCCGGACCATGGGAAAGAGGGGAGCTCCTGCTTTCTTCCAATGTCATGATTGTCCCCTCGAAGTCAATAGAAGGAGATTTCAATACCAAGCCTGTAGAAGCAGAAGTGGTAAGAAACATAGACGGAACCATACATCGATTCGATATGGAGAGGACCAGCATACCCGGCTCCTTCTCGGTGGTAATAGAGAACGGGAAGACAGAGGAATTCGAGGAAGAGATGGCAGCTTTTGGCTATGGCGGCATGTTCTACTATTTTGATCAGAATTACAGCCAGATATCAGGTATTCTGGATGGGTATATGAAGACAGCCTCATTCATAGTGCTCATATCAATACTTGCATGGGTATGCATAGCTGCGGTATTTTTAAGCATATATATGATAAGCAGCAGGAAGAGCCTCGCAACTATGCTTTCTTTAGGGTCAGGCAGGATAAGGGCGTTTATGAGCGAGATGGCTGGAATATCGCTGATAATACTGATAGCTTCTGCAGTGGGTCTTACAGCAGGGGTGATCCTGTACGGGAAGGTGATAGACCAGACCATTGCCTTGAGCCTTGAAGGACTGTCCACATCAACAGCTTTTTATGATGTGATAAAATCTGATGAGATAAGATCGCCGTATTTGATATGGCTTAGTGTGATAATACAGGCGGCAGTGCTGATGCTTATGGCTGCTGTAATAGAGTATAGCCAGTCGGGACAGGATGTGCTTAAACTGATGAAAGGGCTTAAGAGGAAGAAGAATGGGAAAAAGAGCTGAGGTATTGATAGGAGTATATAACGATGTTTCTGAAATATCTCTTAAAGATTCTGCTGTTTAAGTTTGCATATATGTACGGAATATTAGCAGGCCAGCTGATGATGAACATCCGTATGGATATCCAAAGTACTAGAAATAATAAGGAAAGGAGGGAACTTTATGAAAACAAAATCACTAAAAAGGAGCTTATGTATAGCTCTGGTGACAGTTATGCTTCTGGGCTTGTCGGTCATCAATGCAAGTGCATGTTCATGTTCTTATGAATACTGGGACGAGTTGGTAATAACTTTTGAGTATATACAATTAAATGCATATGAGCATGATGTAATGCAGACAGATACGGCACATTGCAGGTTTTGTAATGATACTTGGGTAGCATGTACTCACTGGTATTCAGAAAATCACAGTTTTGTGATTTACTGCCTGGGATATATTGATAGTATTCAAATGTATGAATATGAAAGGTATTGTCCCCTTTGTGGTTATGGTGAGATCTATTATCTGCCATATTAATTGATTAACGGTTACGGCAGGCTGACTGTGTTCAGCCTCCCTGCCGTATTATTAAATTTAAGATTGAAAATAAATAGAAAGCGGTAAGAAGCTGTCATCCGCACATTGATTTCATTAAATATTAGAGAGGTACAATAATGGAAAAAGACAATAAGAAAGCTAAAGGAAGAATAGTGGTATTCATAATCGCCGGTATCATCGTAGTTGCAGGAGCTGTGCTTCTATTCATATTATTAGGTAACAAGGACAAAGAACCTACACTGTGTGAGATACCTGTACAGAGCATAAACGGAACGGAAGGAGCAAGTCTGGATATGCCGTATGAATACATACGAAGCATGATGAATAAGCAGGAAACCCTTCTTAATAATGCAGAGGATATAGAGGCTCAGACAACCATAACGAAAAGGCCTGATGAGATTACAATGGGGTATTCTGAGCCGTGGCACACAGGGTCTATCGACAGGCTTCTGTACATACAGGGGATAACCAGCATCAAGACAATCGAGAGGAAGGGTAATTGCAAAGTGACCTTCATCGAAGGGTATGATTCGTCATATCTTATGAAGAAAAATAATGGGGATGTGGAGGGATATGCCATCTTGCCAGAGTGGATGAAAAATGGAATTTCCGGGGGATATAAGGTAGACAATATTACCATATTGTTGATTAATGAAGAACCCAGACCTGTCTTTAAAGATTTCAAAGTAATAGGCTTCTATAATATCAAACCTGAAGATAGTGATACTGAGGATGGCGACACTGAGATCGCCGAACCGGAAGATACAATTTATGCTTCCATGTACAGTTATGCTGAACTCTATGCATATGAAGAGGAGATCCTGGACAGCCTCATAACATCGCTCAGTATATATTACGCGGAGGGAGCCGATACGTCATCAATATATAGCTTCATGAACGACTATTTCTCGGATTCACAAATGAAGAAGGAAGGCCAGAACTGTATATATATGGATTATGACTTCTGCTATATCCCAATGACAGAGCAATAGAGGATGAATGGAGGGATCAAATGAGATATGCTCTTAAGAGACTATACAGAACGCCTGTGAAGACGATAATC
>Ga0172381_10007011_pt1 | contig 11214 bp, 10 predicted proteins | sample Leawel6488metaG_FD_119754 | JGI IMG/M metagenome (GOLD analysis project Ga0172381, IMG submission 119754) | Leachate microbial communities from a municipal landfill in Southern Ontario, Canada - Leachate well 64-88 metaG | ecosystem: Engineered > Solid waste > Landfill > Unclassified | place... | reverse complement strand
GAAATAGGATTTTTATATCCTTCGAGCGATACCACGCAAATTATATATATAAGTGCTCAATTTCCCCATTCTTGGAAAATAGGCTCAACCATTCATCCTCATGTTCATTGGAAACAAACTCAAAGCGGAAGTCCAGTGTTTAAGATGGATTATAAATGGTTTGATATTGGTGGGGCAGTTCCAAGCGCATTTACTACTTATACAATGTCAACAAGAGAAATGCCTTATACTAGTGGAAGCATAATGCAATTAAACTATGGGTCAGGAATTAGTGGAAGTAGTATTACGGGTGTTTCTTCTATGATGTTGATAAAACTATATCGTGATGATAACGCTTATACTGGAAATTGTGTTACATATCAGTACGACATTCATATTGAGAGGGACACACAAGGATCAAGAACAAAAGATAGCAAGTAAAACAAAATGATATAAAATAATCATTTCATTGGTTTTTATATAGGTAAATAGACAAAAAATGTATATTATTGTATATAAAATATCTATTTACCCTTGACAAAACTAAAATAGTGTGGTAGAATGTATTGAGATTTGAAATTCAGTCAAATCGAATATATCATACTACCCTTGACAAATTTGCAATAGTGTGGTAATATAATAGAGTATTCTCTGCTACTTTTGGCAGCATAGTGATACAAAGACATAACCTTGTTTGCCCTGTCGTCGGCAACGAAAATATAGGCGACTTTTTAAAATTTATAAACTTCATAAATTATTAAATTATGGTGTGGAAGCGATGAGTTGTAGTGTTGGGGATATGATCGCAAGATAATACCATCGGGTGACTACAGAGAACCGAGCCATGGTTTATGTTGTTCCTACTCGTTATGGAACTAAAAATAGATGAGTGTTGAAGGGGATTGCGACTCGCTATGCAATTAAAAGAAGGGCGAGTTCAAATTTTTGTATTATGATGGTAGGGATAACTTAAGGTTTCGACCGATTGTGAATACCTACCAAATGTATCTGTAGCTCAGAGGTAGAGCGCGTGTCTGAAGAACACGAGGGCGACATTTCGAAATTGTCTGGATACACAAGTTATAAATATCTGACGGTAGCTTAGTCCGGTTTAAAGTACGATATTTGGAATATCGGGATCGGTGATTCAAATTCACCTCGTCAGACTTCGTCTATATGACGATATTTTATTAAAAAAATAAATCAAAAATTATAATTATGGAGAAAAATATTGGAAGACAGAATTTTTAATGCTTGTATTGCCGAACAGAAAAAGAATAATGGTCAACCATTTTGGGAGAGACTAAATAAAGAATTAAATTACGGAAAAACTGGCGAAGCACTAAGAAATGATGTAAAAAATGAAAAAAGAAAAAGAGGTTTTTTCAATCCAAATAGTGACAACTATCAGGAACAAGAAGAATCATCTTCTTATAATCAAGGAAATGATTTTATAAATGTGGTTTGTGCTTCCAAACGTATGCTTTCAAAAGAAGATGTTATAAAACAATTTAATATTGACACAAATATTTGGGAAATTGAACGTTTTAAGGTTAAGACAAGCGAAGGCTATAGGAAAGATAGATCCGTAGAATGGCATGTAAAAGATGGAAGTGTCACTCAAGGAGACGTATCTGATTCAGGCAAAATGTTGGTGGTTCCGCTTTACCACATAGAAGTTCGACTGGTAAAAAAGAAACAAGAATGGTCTGAAGAAATTATCAAAAAACTTTTCGACAATTTGGAAAGTAAAAATTTTAATAAACTTAAATATAAGCCAGATTATGTTTCTAATGGTAAAGTTCTTTTCATCCCGTTCGCCGACCTCCATTATGGCATGATGGCAACCGAAAAAGTAACTGGAAACACATATAATATGACAGTCGCAGAAGATTTGGTAGAGAAGGCTATCTCTCAAATTCTTCAAAGAGTTAAAGGTCAGAAATATGAGAAGGTTGTTCTTTTACTTGGAAATGACTTTTTAAATTGTGATAATATTTTTGGAACAACGACTGCCGGGACTCCACAAGATAATGACAGTTCGTGGTTTGATATGATGGATGGAGCAGCAGAATTGGTTATAAAAATGGTTGAATCGTTTTTACCAATTGCGCCAGTTGAAGTTTATTCTATAAATTCGAATCATGATACTCACTCTTATTATGGTCTTTCTAAAGCTGTAGAGTTTTATTTTAAAGATGATAAAAATGTAAGTTTTGAAAATTCTCCAATAGCAAGAAAATATTTTTCTTTTGGAAAGAATTTAGTTGCGCTTTCTCATGACATGCCTGTAAAAAGAGCACTTGAAATTATTACTACTGAAGCAAAAGATAAGTGGAGTGATGCAACACACATGTATTGTATTTTAGCTCACTTACATTCTGCTATGAATTATGAAAAACAGGGGTATCTTGAGATATATAGATTACCTACTATTTCTGGTTGGTCTCGATGGACTAATGAAAAAGGATATCAACAAACAGAAAAAAGAACGCAATGTTTTGTTTTTGATAAAGAAAATGGTATTACAGATATTATGAATATTGTGGTTATGTAGTTTTGTAATTATACCTAGAGAGTATCCGATGTAATACAAAATATTGTGTTTCGGAGGTTTCTTATATGTATTCTGGCATGACTGAACTTATTTACAATGACGAAGAAATTGCTAAATTTTATGAAGGCAAATATCAGCAGAATTTTTACATAAACCAATATATAATATTAAAAAATGAAAAAGGCGATATAATAGACAAGGGAAAATGGACTGAAAATGGATTTACAAAATTAAAATATTCAAAAATGAATAATTTAATGTTTGGTAAATTTAATCCAAGAAATCCAGAACAGGAATGTGCGTTTGATTTGCTTCAAAATAATTCTTGCACTGGAAAATTATTAGTTGGTGGATTTGGTAGTGGAAAAACAATGATTTCTTTAGTACATGCTATGGATTTTATTTCTGGAAGAAATCCAAAATATGATAGGCTTGTATATTTAAGAAATAATGTTCCAACAAAAAACACAATGGAAATTGGAGCGTTACCATCAGATCTTAATGCTAAAATTAAACCTTGGGCTATGCCAATTGCAGATATATTGGGAGAAGAAACACAATTAGATTTATTAATTGAAAAAGGAAAGATTAAATTAGATCACATTGGGTTTATTAGAGGAAGATCTTATATAAATTCTATAATCATGGTATCAGAAGCACAAAATTTGACAAGAGAACTTGCTGGACTTATAGTAAGTCGTGTTGGAGAGGGTTCTATTCTTATTGTTGAAGGTGATATAAATCAATGTGATAAATATACATTTGAAAAAGATAGTGGGATTTATGCCATGGCTGAAGCCCTCAAGGGGGATATGGAATTTGGTATGGTCACGTTGAAAAAGAATGAAAGAAGTAGGTTCGCTTCTTTATCGGATAAAATTATATTAATACAATAAAATCCAACTTTAATTGGGTTTTAAGAAATTTAAATTTATATATTAGTTTTTAGATAGGCTGATACCAGTGAGATATCAGCCTAATTTTAAAATAAGATGGGATAGGAATGCCTCATGAACATTCCGATAAGTGAAACTCCTCATTTCTCATCTTCTATTATTTTGGAGTTAAGGAGAGATTGCAATGAAACAAAAAATTTTTAGTGGAATTTATCAAATAAGAAATTTAGTTAATGATCATTCATATGTTGGACAAAGCGCAAATTTAAAAAGAAGAGAAACACGTCATTTTAGTGAGTTGCGAAATGATAAACATGATAATATTTATTTACAAAGAGCATTTAACAAATATGGCGAAGAAAATTTTAAATTTGAAATATTATTATATTGTGAAATAGATCAATTAACTTATTATGAGCAAAATTTTGTCAACATATTAAATCCAGAATATAATATTTGTAGAGAGTGTGTTGACAGTAATAAAGGAACAACTTGGACGGACGAATCAAAACAGAAATTGTCTAATTCTATAAAAGGGGAAAAGAATTGTAATTATGGAAAGAAAATGTCTGATGAACAACGAGCTAAAATTTCATTGGCAAAAAGTGGAGAAAATAATCACAATTTTGGGAAACATTTTTCAGAAGACCATAGAAGAAAAATTTCTGAAGCATTATTGGGAGAAAACCATCCAATGTATGGAAAACATTTATCTGATGAACAAAAGAAAAAACAATCAGATGCCACAAAGGGAGAAAAGAATTTTATGTTTGGAAAACATCACAGTGAAGAAACAAACAAAAAAATTTCCGAAAGTAAAATGGGGTCAAAGTATAGTGAAGAAACTAAGGCGAGAATGAGAGATTCTCAAAAAGCTAGAAGAGAAAGAGAGATGAGAAATAAAAATAAAGACGATGAATAATTTATTTTTATTTTTTAAATAATATGGCTATTAGCAAAAGAAAAAGTAAAACCGTAATTAGTAAAACAAATATAGATGTTGAAACTATTTATTGTAGAAAATGTATGCAATATAAAAAGCCTACAGACTTCTATATAGCAACAGATTTTTTTTTAGATGCAAATGGTTTTTATTCAATTTGTAAAATATGTTGTCAAGAAATTTATAACGGATTTTATTTAAGTGAAAAGTCTATTGAGAGAGCATTATTAAAAACTTGTAGGTTATTAAATTTAAAATACGATCAAAAGGCTATAGATGCTGCAAAACAGCATATGAACACCCAAGAGATAAATGGGGTTAATGCTGATAATTTCTTTGGAAGATATAAGTCAAAATTATTAATATCTACAGATACGTGTATTCAATCTGATAGAAGTAATGTTGATTTGACCTTTTATGAACCATCAGAAATTCCAGATCCAATTAATCCTTTAGATGATCATGAAAAAAATGCAGTTGAACTTAAACAATTTTGGGGAGATAAGTTTGAAAGAGAAGAATATGATTGGCTTGAAACTGAATATTCAAATTGGAAAGCAACTAATCCCCCTGCCAATAGAAATGAAGAAACAATTCTAAAACTGGTTGTTTTAAAAATATTATCTATTCGTAAGGAAATTAATTTGGGTAAAGACACAAGTAAATTAGAAGAGGGGCTTACCAAATTAATGAATGCTGGTGCTCTTAATCCAGTTCAAGCAAATGCTGCCAGTCAAGGTAAAATAAAAGATAGTTTGGGAATGTGGATTAAAGATATAGAAAAATATCAACCTGCCGAATGGTGGAAAGATAATTCTATATATAAAGATATAGATAATGTCGCAGAATATTGGAAAACTCATATTCTTAGACCATTCTTAAATTTTTGGGGAGTTCAAAAAGATTTCAGTTTTGAGGGTGCTGTAGAAACATTTATTGATGAGGATGAAGTGTCAGAAGAAAAGTCTCAGAGCGAGGTATAATGGCATCTCATAAAAATTTTCAAAACAAATATATTAAAGATGCAAAAAGCGATGATATTTTTATAAAGCCAAAAGAAATGACTTTATCTAAGCAAATGGATGAAGACAGAAAAAATAGGCTTATAGACTGGGTTACTTTTTACAGACGCAATATACAATACTTTGTTAAGCATTATTTGGGAATAAAATTACATTTATATCAGTCTATTTGGATATATTTAATGGCAACAAGCGATTCTTTTGTTGCTATATGTAGTAGGGCAGTTGGTAAGTCATGGCTTTTAGCTGTATTTGCTTGCTCTAAAGCAATATTATATCCAAAATCGGAGATAGTGATCTGTAGTAGTACCAAAGAACAAGCCGGAATCATTGTGGCCGATAAAATTACTAGTTTGATGGCAGATAGCCCAAATTTATCTAGAGAAATAAGCAATATTACCACAAACGCTAATAAATGGCAAGTAGATTTTCACAATGGAAGTATTATTAAAGTTGTTGCGGCAAGAGATTCTAGCCGTGGAAGAAGATCAACATTTACGATCTATGAAGAGTTTCGTCTAATTGACAAATCTGTTGTAGATTCTGTAATTAGACCATTTTCATATATTCGTCAAGCAGAATATTTGTCTCTTCCAGAATATGAAAATGAAGATTCTTTAATTGAAGAGCCAAAAGAAGTTTTTATTTCTTCTGCGTATCATAAAGGATTATGGTGGTATGACGAAACTAAGAAAAATTTAAAAGACATGTTGGCTGGTAAAAACTCAATGGTAATGTGCTTGGATTATAGTCTAAGCCTTCTTCATAGAATAAAAACTTCTGCTAGAATTAGACAAGAAAAGTCTAAAATGGATGAAATTACTGCTCTTGAAGAATATGACAATATTCCATGGGGTGAAAATGCTAATGCATATTTTAGGCTTAGTATGTTTGAAAAGCTTAGAAATATAGAAAAAGCTTTTTATCCACAAACAATGATTGATTATGATCCAAAAAAAAATCCTCATGATGTTGTAAAGAAGAAAGAGGATGGGGAACTTAGAATTATTAGTTGCGATATAGCTAGTCGTGGTGGTAGCAAAAATGATCTTTCTGTAACAAGTTGTTTTAGACTTTTACCAACAAGAAAAGGCTATATGCGTGAAGTTGTATATATTGAGTCTTTTTCTGGAGAAAACACTATTTCTCAAGCCATTCGCATCAAACAACTATGGAAAGATTTTTTGGCAGATATAATTGTTCTTGATGTTCAAAATATTGGCAATTCTGTTTATGAACAATTAGGAATTGTTACAAAAGATACTGAAAGAGGTGAAGAATATCCAGCCATGACAGTAATGCAACATGATACCATAGATCAAAAAGAATATGATGAACTTATTAGACATACAACGTCGTTAAATGCTTTACCAATAATTTATCCCATTAGCGCAACAGCTAAATTAAATTCTCAAATAGCTGTCGAAATGAGAGACAAATTACAAAGAAAATTATTTTCTTTTCTTATTAGTGATACTGATGCAGAAACATATTTGATAAAATCAAATAAAGAATTTGCTAATCCTCAAACAGATTCTGATATTAGAGCTAGAATAATTTCGCCATACGTACAGACTAACTTTCTAATTAATGAATCAATTAATTTGGAAATGACAATGGTTATGGGAAATGTAAAGCTGGATATACCAACATCTACAGCAAGGAAAGACAGGTTCTCATCTGTAAGCTATGGCAATTATTTTGTTAGTTTGTTGGATAAAGATTTATTGCAAGAAGAAGATAATAATTCATCAGATTTTGATATATTAATAGGATTAACTCAAGGTTTTTAAAATAACCTTAAATCTTTAGAATAATATCTATAATATTTATAATATCTATAATATACTTATTCTAAAAGAAAAGGAGGAATAATTGGCAAGACCAAAAAAAGAAATCGCAACAGAAGAAGTTTCTGAACAGGAAATTTGGGACATATTGACCTACGCAAAAGAATTAGGCTATAATAACTCAATTCTTACACCAATACTCATTAATCAACGCCTTAAAGATATTACATTAACAAATGTATCTCCAGATGAAACAACATTAAATGCGGCTATGGCAGATCCAAAAGATAACGAAATAGCTCTTTTGGAATTTTCACAAGATTTTCAAATTAAGTCACAAGTTTATCGTAAACTTCTTTCTTTTCTTTCAAATATGCTTTCGTTCGATCTTACATATGAATGTACAAATGCTTCCTTTAAAGATTTTAAATCAAAAGAATATAAAGAAGATCTTGATATTTTTAAGAAATTTGTAGATTCGTTTAACTATAGAGAGCAATTTTCTTCTGTAGTGGGAGAACTCTTGCGGAATGAGGCGGCCTTTTATTGTAAAAGAGTAGACCCGGCAACTGGCAAAATAGTATTACAAGAATTGCCTGCATCCCCTCAATGGACTTATATTAATGGGCATAGTGCGTATGGTTTAGCGTTTGATCTGAATATGTTCTGGTTCATTCAACCCGGCGTTGACCTAAAAATGTATCCCAAATTTTTTGTAGATAAATATAGGGAATTTTGGGGAGAAGGATCTTCTAAAAACTATATTCCATCTTCTCCATTTAATACAAGAGATTCTAACTGGGTTTACTGGCAGCAGATTCCCTCTGATGTAGGGTGGTGTTTCAAATTCGATCCAACTATTGCTACTCGTGTTCCTCATTTTGCAGGACTGTTTTTAGATTTGATACAACAGCCAGTTATGAGGGCATTACAAAAAAATATTAATATTTCTGCTGCGAAAAAGATGATTGTTGGTGAAGTTGGATTACTCAAAGACGCTGCTGCAAAAGTTAAAGATCAATTTTCTATTAATCCAGATACGCTTGGAAAGTTTTTAGCAGTAGTTCAAGCAGCGGTAGGGGAAAGTTTAAAAGTAGCAGCTGCTCCATTAAACAATATGCAAGCAATTGAATTCACAAGTGAAAACGAATTGTATGCTAAATATTTAAATACGGCTCTTGCTACGTCTGGTGTAAATACTAATTTAATTTTTACTTCAGATGTTAAACAGAATGTTGAAGAAACAAGATTGAGTTTGAATGTAGATGAACAAGAGATGTATAGATTATATCCTCAATTTGAAAATTTTATGGATTATCACATCAACAAATTAACAAAAAAATATAAATTTAAAACTCATTTTGATGGAACAAAATTTTATAATAATAGAGAACAAAGATTTGAAAAAGCTATGTCTCTAACTGAAAAAGGAATTGTTTTACCAAACCTTATTGCTTCTTCTTTGGGAATGAATGTTTTTGAATTACAAAGACAAATGGATGAGGCTAGAGCAAATGGATTTATAGATACATTAACTCCTGTAATTTCTTCTGCTCAAATGTCAGGGGATGCAAAGGCTGGTAGACCAAGTAAATCTGACAGTGAATTGTCTGATTCCGGTTCTGAAACACAGGGGGCGGGAAGTAACTTGGTACGTGGTGGGAAACGATAAAATAAATAAAACACACAACATTCTAACCCGATAAAATTACTCTTTTATCGGGTTTTATTATAATATAAAATAAAAGGAGATATATATTAATTAATATAATATAAATAATATATCAATAAAATCAACGTTTTATTTGGTTTAGAAACTAAACAATATAAATAATTATTAAGGAGGTAACTATATGACTCATGGTGGTTTTGGAAGAATACAATCTCCTCCTGATTTAAGAGATTATGATTTAAAAACATTTATACATAAAACGGTGGAATCTGAACAAAAAATTGAACAGAATTGGAAATTTGTTGGGAAAGCATTAGATCAAGGTGAATTTGGACACTGCGTCGGATTTTCTATGGCTGATTTTGGCATAAACTATCCTACTCCAACAAAATATACAAATAAAGATGGGCATAACTTTTATTATCTTTGTAAGATAAAAGATGGTCAACCTAAAATGGAAAATGGCAGCGACATTCGTACTGCCGCAAAAGTATTAGTAGACCTAAATGTAATTCAAGGTTATGCTTGGGCGAAAACAATCGAAGACGTTAAATGGTGGCTTTTGAATAAAGGCCCACTTATAGTAGGAACTGATTGGACAGAAGGAATGGATACGCCTGATGAAAATAATATTATACATCTTACTGGTAAAATATTAGGTGGTCATGCTTATTTAATAAATGAATGGACTAAAGACAATCTTATTGGTATACAAAATTCGTGGGATGGTCGATGGGGCAAAAATGGAAAAGCATATATTTCGTCTAAAGATTTTGAAAAATTATTGAAACGTTGGGGCGGAGAAGCACTTACTGCTGTAGAAATAGATAAAAATAATACTCAAATTCCAAGTGCTGATCCTAATGCTAAGTTTAATCTTATTGCTTTTATACAATTTATTGGATCGATACTTGGAAAACTTTTTGATAAAAATAAATAATCAACATTTTATATGTAACGGATAATGATTTTATTATCAATAATCTGGCTCCGCATATAAAATACAAACAATTTTTCTATGGAGGAAAATAAAATGACTTTAGGTTCTGGATCACAAATTTCAACAGCTACAAAAAACAAATTAAATAAAATGAATCGTGCCGCACAAGAAGCTGGTTTGGGAACAATAGTACAAAATGTTGCTTCTATTCGATGTGGCAGTGCCGTTGTTGGTAATACTGAAATTAGTGCTAGTAAAGTTACTATCGTCCCCGGATTAAGTACTATTACTGGTTATCAGGCACAGGTATTTCGTTCTGGTAGTTTTATTTCTGCCTCTGGTATTAATGCTTATATATCCGGTTCTAAATTGATTGTTGGTGCTAGACCTGTTGCTGGTTCATGGGTACTTGCCACATCGGATTATGTTAACTGGTTAGCTTTCTAGTGTGAAAATAAAATTAGGGAAAGGAGGATAATTAGTGAAACTTTCTCAAAATTTAAATGATGCAATTTGTCAACAAATAATAATTGAACTTGGTAATCAAAACAAATATATGCAAATTCAATCTTTATTTGAAGATATGCAATTGAAAAACCTTTCTAAATTTTTCAAGGAACAATCTGCCGGAGAAAATAGCCATGCGAATCTTTTTATGGATCATCTGAATGATAGGAATGGAGGAAAAGTTACCATTGGAGAAGTAAACGCTCCTATGATTAATTTTTCTGATATAAATTCTATTGCTGATTTTTATGTATTGACAGAACAGCAGACCACAGAAAGTATCGAATCTTTATATAATCTTGCTTTTGAAGAAGGGTCTTATATTGATTTAGATTTCTTACAATCTATGCTAAAAGAGCAGGTTGAAGAAGAAGATACATCTCAACGGGTAGCGATGAATCTTAAAATGACTAAAGATCTTGTTTTTTTTGATGCGACATTTGAGGGATAATGTATATTATAAACCCAGACAAAATTAGCAACAAAGTAAAATGTAATAAGATGGTGGCACAATATTTCTTAGAAAGAAATGTGCCACTACTTTCAATATATAAAATAACTATTACTTTGCTAATACAGAATTGTTTAAAGAGATTCTATCTTTTTCTCCATTTTGGATTAAATGGATGATAAAGAAATAATTAAATAAGTCAGGATATTAAAATGGAAAATAAATTTTTTTATTGTTATTCTAAACGGCTTAAGGGGTTTATTGAATCTAATGGCATACGATTTGAATCGAAGGGTCTTCATCCAATAAGCAAAAGACCCTTTTATTTATATATTATAACTAAAGAATTAGATGGAGTTTTAAAGAGATGGAACGAATATAAAAAATTATTTAGTAAAATCTAAATAAAATTATTGAAATGGAGAAATAATGATGCATACTTATAATTATATTTTTG
>Ga0172381_10007010_pt1 | contig 11214 bp, 10 predicted proteins | sample Leawel6488metaG_FD_119754 | JGI IMG/M metagenome (GOLD analysis project Ga0172381, IMG submission 119754) | Leachate microbial communities from a municipal landfill in Southern Ontario, Canada - Leachate well 64-88 metaG | ecosystem: Engineered > Solid waste > Landfill > Unclassified | place... | reverse complement strand
GGTTTCATTTTGATGAGCCTTTCTTTCTTTGTCGTCAGCAAACGCATTATGGGCGGCTGAATCACCGGTACCAGGGCCATGTAAGAATAGGCAGATACGGCGATGGCCCCCATAAGGTCCGGGGCAAGTCTGGAAGAGAGGAAAATGGCAGTGGGTCCGTCGGCCCCTCCGATGATCCCGATGGCCCCTGCAGCACTGGGTTCAAAACCAAGCAGCAGGGATGTGGAATAGGCGGCAAAAATTCCAAATTGCGCGGCTGCACCGATCAGCAGAAGTTTTGGATTGGATATGAGCGAAGAAAAATCAGTCATGGCTCCAATCCCAAGGAAGATCAGCGGCGGATACCATCCCTTCTGAACTCCGTGGTAGAGGATGTTCAGAACAGATCCCTCTTCGTAAATTCCTACACTCAGGCCGGGAAAGAGCGGTATGTTCCCGATGATCATCCCAAAGCCAATGGGTATGAGCAGCAACGGTTCCCACTCCTTAACGATCGCCATGGTAATGAATACGATGCCAATGCAAATCATCAGGATATGCTGGTACGTGACATTCGCAAACCCGGTATATTCCCAGAACTGTTGAAGATTATTGATAATTTGGTCCATATTAATTCAAAATTATAAGAGGGGCGCCTTCCAGAACGGAATCCCCTTTGTTCACTTTGATAGTTGCCACAACTCCGTCACGGTCTGCTTCAATGTTGTTTTCCATTTTCATGGCTTCCAGCACGATCAGCTTCTGTCCGGCTTTTACCGTATCACCTTCTTTGACGCTTACTTCAAGTATCACGCCCGGAAGCGGGGAGTTTACGGTGTAGGAGCCTCCGGTGGAGGCTGTCTGCGTGTGACTGTGCGAAGTCCTGGCTGTAGACGGAGCAGCTGCACGGGGAGCACGGGTTGCCGGAGCAGATACGATTTTCTTAAGAGGTTTGTCGATCGTTACCTGGTAAGGGGTCCCGTTTACCTCTACTTCGGCCATGGTTTCTTCCACTTCGTTGATGACAACGCTGTAACTGTTCCCGTTGATTATCAAATTATATTCTTTCATAATGCGTAATATTATCTGAATTATTTCTTTTTCATGTCAGGCGATCTTCTCAGAGATTGTATCTTGGAATTCCAGGGAGAATAATTCCTCCTGACCTGTTCAATGGTCAAAATGGTCGATTCCACATCGTGCACTTCATTCTCGTTGGCATACAGATGCAGTGCAGCGGCAATGGCGGCGAACGTTTCCCCGGAAGTTTCGGCAAGGGGAACGGCCTGTGCTTTGTGGTAGGCATCGGCTTTCTTCTGTGACCACCGCAACGCGATATTGCCGGTACCCTTAAATACAAGGTACAGCAATACAAGGGAAAGAAAAACGACCGACATGGCCATGGCGGCCATGATCCATCCGAACGGATCAGTTTCCTTCATCATCTCACTGCGTGACTTTCCGTCCAGGGAATGGTTGTTGGTGCTTGGAGAAGTTCTGGAGAGCACAGCCCATCCGGTATTGTCGGATCCCGGACCGTACGAACCTTCGCCGTCCACAAGACGTCCGAAAGATCGATTGGGTTCCAGTTCGGAGGGAAGGCGGACCATATCCAAAATGGTGCTTCCGTCACTGCTTGTCAGAATAAGTACCTCGGAATTTTCAAGGGTGAAGTTTACGTGGAAAGAACCCCTGTGGGGCTTGCTGTCGGCCCAGAAAAGAAGATGCTGTCTGGGCTTGATCTTCGTGAGAATGTCCCCGCGGGGTATCGTATACTTTTTCAGATCGGCAGGATCGTTGCTCAGGTAGCATCCGCCAATATCCACCGTTCCGTAACCAGTGTTGAATATCTCGAACCAGCTGCTATGCATACCAAAGTCATCCTGGTAATCCTGAGTATTGGTGATCAGCAGTTCATTCAACCGGAGATCAATCATGCTCTGCCCCCACAGCGAAACGTGGAAGAGCATGATAAACCCTGCAAGTATGAATTTGTAGTGTTTTTTCATAATTAACCCGGGTTTATAAGGGAAGGTTGTCGTGTTTTTTGGGAGGCAAACTTTGTTTCTTGGTCGCCAGCAATTGCAACGAACGGATGATCCTGAAACGTGTGTTCCTGGGTTCAATAATGTCGTCAATATAACCATAACGCGCTGCCGAATATGGATTTGAGAATTTTTCACGATATTCTTTTTCCTTTTGTTCCACAAAGAGGGCGGGATCGTCCGCATCGGCCATTTCCTTGCCGTAAAGGACTTCAATCGCGCCGGACGGACCCATAACGGCAATCTCGGCAGAAGGCCATGCATAATTGAGGTCACCTCCCAGATGTTTGGAACTCATGACGATATAAGCTCCACCGTAAGCTTTTCTGAGGATGACGGTTATTTTGGGAACAGTGGCTTCTCCGTATGCGTAGAGCAGTTTGGCCCCGTGCAGGATCACTCCTCCGTATTCCTGCTGAGTGCCCGGAAGGAATCCGGGAACATCCACCAGTGTTACCAGGGGAATGTTGAATGCGTCGCAAAAACGTACAAAGCGGGCAGCTTTTCTGGATGCGTTGATGTCCAGTACGCCTGCCAGTACGCGTGGCTGATTGGCAACAATACCGACAGATGTTCCGTTGAAACGGGCAAACCCTGTGATCACGTTGGTAGCGTAATCCTTGTGGACTTCAAGGAATTTGCCGTCATCCACCAGCGTCTGAATGATATCAAACATGTTGTAAGGCTTGTTGGGACTGTCGGGGATGATGTCGTTGAGAGAATCGTCAAGACGGTCTATGGGGTCAGAACACTCCGTTCTGGGAGGTTCTTCCATATTGTTCTGGGGAATGTAGCTCAGCAGGTCCCGGATGAGTTCCACGCCTTCAGATTCGTTGTCTACGGCAAAATGGGCTACACCGCTCTTGCTCGCATGTACGTTGGCTCCACCCAGTTCTTCCTGGGTTACATCTTCCCCGGTAACCGTTTTTACCACCTTGGGACCGGTAAGGAACATGTAGCTGGAACCTTTCATCATGATGGTGAAGTCGGTAAGGGCAGGGGAGTATACCGCACCACCTGCACAGGGACCGAACAGGGCCGATATCTGAGGAATGACTCCCGATGCCAGGATGTTGTTCTGGAATATGTCTCCATACCCTGCCAGTGCATTGACTCCTTCCTGGATACGGGCTCCTCCCGAATCGTTGATCGCGATCAGGGGTGCTCCTACTTTCATGGCCTGCTCCATTATCTTGCAAATCTTCATGGCCATGGTTTCAGAGAGAGAGCCTCCGAAAACCGTGAAGTCCTGTGCGAAAACGTAAACAAGCCTCCCTTCTATGGTTCCGAAACCCGTGATCACTCCGTCTCCCAGTATGGTTTTTTCTTCCATTCCAAAGTTGTTGCAACGATGTGTGACAAACATGTCGAACTCTTCAAAACTACCTTCATCCAAAAGCATGGAAATACGTTCACGTGCTGTACACTTGCCTTTTTCATGTTGTGCATCGATGCGTTTCTGACCCCCACCCAGGCGGGCTTTTTCGCGGAGTTGCGTCAACTCCTTGATCTGTTCCAACTGATTGCTCATTTTATTTATATTGTATTGTTATTTCGGATTTTCACACAATTCGGTAAGTACTCCCAGTGTGTCTTTGGGATGCAGAAAAGCAATGTGCAGCCCTTCTGCGCCCTGACGGGGATTTTTATCTATCAGACGGATCCCTTTCCCGGACAATTCATTCAGGTTCTCCTGCAGTCCTTCTGTGGCAAAAGCTATATGATGAACTCCTTCGCCCCTGTTTTCAATGAATTTCCCGATGGGACCTTCAGGATCGGTACTTTCCAGCAATTCCACTTTTGTCTGTCCCACCTGAAAAAAAGCGGTCTTCACTTTTTGTTCAGGGACTTCTTCAATAGCATAGCATTTCAGCCCCAGTTTCTTCTCGTAGAAAGCAATAGCCTGATCCAGAGACTTAACGGCTATCCCTATATGTTCAATGTGTTTGATCTTCATTTATAATCCTGATTTTAATCTGCAGAAATTAAAAATTCAATCCTGCAAAAGTATGAAATTTATCTGAAAAGAATAACATAAAGATAGATTCTTTACATTTGCATCTATATATGAAAAGTATATACAGCCCCAGGAATCATACCGGAATTGCCTATTTGCTAACCCTTCCGGCACGGCTATCAGTTGTCCTCTTTTTGCTGTTCGTCAGCAGGATTTTTTTCTTCCTGTACAACCAATATCTTTTTCCCGGCACAGATCGGGAGGCGATGCTGCTGATATGCAGGGGAGGGATACGGTTCGACCTGTCCGCCCTTTTCTATCTGAACGGTTTGTACCTTATGTTGTCCCTGCTCCCTTTTTCGTTCGTTTTTTCACGTGTCTGGCAGGGTTTTCTGAAATATCTTTTCGTGATCGTCAATGCGGCCGGTTTTTTCTTCCAGATATTTGACTTTATTTTTTTCAGAACGGTGCTTCACCGGACTGATTTTTCCTTTTTCAGGGAATTTGCCCGGGAAAGAAACCTGGGAGCCATATTGGTTCACGGGGTCACTGAATACCTCCTGTTTTTCCTTGCCTGGGTTGCCGTGATCGCCTTGCTTTGGTTCACATACGGCCGATCACGGTATATTTCACGCCCTGTTTTTACTTTTAGGTTTTTTGCCTGGCGTCTTGTTGTTTTTTGCCTGGCCCTGCTTATTTCCGTAGCGGCTGTACGTGGCGGTACGGACAGAACTACCCGTCCGATCACCCTGAGCAATGCGGCCGCCTATGTTTCCCGGCCGCTGGAAACGGGAATCGTGTTAAATACGCCTTTTTGTATACTGCGTACTTTCGGAAAACCGTCATTGGAGAAACTTCACTTTTTTGATGATGAGGAAGAGCTGGAGGGACTGTATTCTCCCTTGCATAGGACAGGGTCGGTTTCCGGGGACAGCGAAACCGGAATGAACAGGAAAAATGTGGTGATACTGATCCTGGAAAGTTTCTCCAGGGAATATTCCGGTTTTCTAAACCCTGCCGGAACACCTTCATATATGCCCTTTCTTGACTCCCTCATGTCCTGTTCGCTGGCATGCAGCAAAGCTTACGCGAACGGTCGCAAATCTGTGGACGCCATTCCTTCTGTCCTGGGCAGTATTCCCAGTCTGGAACAATCTTTCGCCCTTACCCCCTATGCCCTCCATCAGCAGGAAGGTTTGGGAAACACACTGAAGAGGCAGGGATACCACACTTCTTTCTTTCACGGGGCTCCCAACGGGTCCATGGGCCTGGACGCCATGGCACGTCAATTGGGATTCGACACGTATTACGGGATGAACGAATTTGGAGACAAGACCCAGTACAACGGGTACTGGGGAATATGGGATGAGCCTTTTCTGCAATTTTTCGCACGGACCCTGGGGTCTTTTTCCGAGCCGTTTGCAACAGCTGTATTTACCCTTTCTTCCCACCATCCTTTTATAATCCCCGATCAGTACGAAGGCGTGTTTCCCGAAGGGCCGCTTCCCGTTCACACCTCAATAAGATATGCCGATCATGCGCTGAGACGTTTTTTTGAAAAAGCCGCGAAAAGCCGGTGGTACCCGAACACCCTTTTTGTACTGGTGGCAGACCACGGCACGTATTCACAGACAGATCCCGGGTACCAGAGCGACGTTGAAAGCATGGCAGTACCTGTTGTATATTACGATCCTTCCGCCACAGTAATCCGGGAGGGCGAACTATATGAAGGGTATACCCAGCAGATAGACATCATGCCAACGGTGCTCCACCTACTCGGATATCCCGATGGTTTTTTTGCTTTTGGCAGGAGCATCAGAGATACACTGACCAGCCCCTTTGTCGTACATTATCCGTCCTCTTTCAATATCATGAGGATAGAAAAAGAAAAAGAGCCCTCCAATGAGCTCTTTCTTAAAGCGTTTCGTCAGCAATACAACAACAGGCTGATAGAGGGACGCCTGTTGTTTCCCCGTTAGGCCATATTGCTGTACACGTTCTGCACGTCGTCATCTTCTTCGATCCGTTCCAGAAGCTTTTCAACGTCGGCTTTCTCCTCCGGTGTCAATTCCTTGAGTTCCCCGTTCACAATACGGTCAAATCCCCCGCTGACCAGTTCCATCTGCTTCTCTTCTATGAATTTCTGCAACGAACCGTAGGATTCAAAACTTCCGTAAATCACGATAACTTCTTCTTCTTCTTCCAGAAAGACTTCTTCCCCTCCGTAATCTATCAGTTCAAGTTCAAGGGCTTCCATATCAAGCCCGGGTACTGCCTTGATCCTGAACACGCATTTGTGGTCGAACATGAAATCAACGCTCCCGGAAGTGCCCAGGCTGCCGCCGCTCTTATTAAAGTAGGATCTGATATTGGCAACGGTACGGGTAGTGTTGTCCGTGGCCGTTTCAATAATCACCGCAACTCCGTGAGGTCCGTATCCTTCATATACCACTTCGCGGTAATCGCCCTTGTCCTTTTCCTCTGCCCTTTTGATGGCTCTTTCAATATTGTCCTTGGGCATGTTCTCGGAACGTGCAGTCTGCACGATGGCCCGCAACCTGGGGTTGTTTTCGGGATCTGCACCTCCCTGTTTTGCGGCAATGGTCAGTTCTTTGCCTAACCGGGTAAAAGTACGGGACATATTGCCCCATCTTTTCATTTTCCTTGCCTTCCTGTATTCAAAAGCCCTTCCCATAGCAAGACCTTATTGAAGCATCAACATCTCCAGACGCGCAATGTATTTGTCGATCTCGTATCCCTCAAGTGTCTGGGGATATTTATTCTTGATTGTTTTGTACATATCCAGGGCCCCGGCATAGTCGCCTTTTTCCTCCATAAGGATACCGGCTTTCCTGTAATACGCTGCGGCATAGGCATTATCCCTGTAAGCGGCTGCTTTCAGATACCACGTAAGGGCACTTTCGGTATCTTCAAGACCGGCATAGGCATCTCCTATGTTGCACCACGCACGTGCCTGGATGATCTCGTCCCGTGATTTGTATTTCTTGAGGTATTCAATAGCCTGCCCAAAATTGCCCAACTGAAGTTCGCTTACGCCTGCGTAAAAATAAACTACTTGTCCCGGCAGGGCTTTGTACTGGTCAATAATGTCTTTGAATCCCAAAACGTTGCCGTCCCCGTTCAGGGCAAGGGCGAACGAATCTGACCGGAAATAACGCTCCGCGGGGAACATCTGGGCAAGGGCTTCGTTTCTTCTTGGTTCACGGATCAGTTTCATGTATCCGAACCCCAGGCCGAGCAGGATAATGACCCCTGCAACGGTATAGATCAGATGGTTTTTGTATTTTGCCAGAAATTCTTCTGATTTGCTGATGGCTTCGGCAACTACTGCCGCTTCTTCTTTCTTATGTTTAGAACCGGTTTTATTTTTTGACATAGGTCTTTAATTTGAGGCGGCAAATATACGTAAAATTTGCTATGTTTGCATACTTGTTGAAGGAATCTGTATGTATTTGTCCCGTTTGTTGGTTTCTCATTTTAAAAACATTGATGCTGCTGCTTTGGATTTTTCTCCGGGGATCAATGTCCTGTACGGAGATAACGGCGAAGGAAAGACAAATTTGCTGGATGCCATCTATTATCTGAGCGTTTGCAAGAGCTCGGTTTCCGTTCCTGACAGGGATGTGATCGCCTATGAACAAGGTGAAGCTACGCTCTTCGGACAGTATGCCATGGATTCGGGAGTTCATGAAAAAATTTCCTGTTCCGTTTCCAGAGAAGGTGATAAGTTTTTCAAAAGAAACAACAAACGATACGAAAAGCTTTCGCTTCATTTGGGTCTGATCCCGGTGGTGATGGTGTCGCCCCAGGACACCTCACTCGTTTACGGATCCGGGGAAGAGCGCCGCAAGTATATGAACTTCCTGCTTTCACAGACAGAACCCGACTACCTTCAGACCATACTTGAATATAAAAAGCTGTTGCATCAGAGGAACAAACTCCTGAAAACGGAAAGGTTCACTACAGACGTACTGGAAGCGCTGGATGCCGCATTATCCGCCAGGGGGGATCTGATACACGCCAGGAGAAGGGAACTATGCAGCTTGCTCCATCCTCATGTAATCCATTATTACGGCCTGCTTTCTTCCGGGAAAGAGCCGGTTGACCTGCGGTACGATTCGGACCTGAACAGGGACAGTATGGCTGTCATGCTAAAAAAGGGCAGGCAGAAAGATATGATGCTGCAGTATACCGGTACGGGTATTCAAAGGGACGACATATGTTTTTCCCTGGGAGGATATCCCCTGAAGGTGTGCGGTTCGCAGGGACAACAGAAAACGTACCTGCTGGCTCTTAAGCTGGCTCAGTTTGCACTGATAAGGCAAATGAAAAACCTGGCACCCATACTCCTGCTCGACGATGTTTTTGACAAGCTGGACGCACGGCGTGTGTCTAACCTGCTGCACCTTGTGGCAGAGGACGGATTTGGCCAGATATTCCTGACCGACAGTAACAAGGTTCGCATAGAAGAAATCATGCATACTTTGGGAGGCCCGCATACCATTTTCCGGGTTGTCCGTGGAGTTTTTAAAGATGAAAAGACAAAAGACCAGAACATTACAGGAGGTGCTTGAGCAAACCCTGATGGAGACGGGCCTTGCCGAAGGCCTTGAGGAACTCCGACTTCACCATGCATGGGATGAGCTCATGGGTGAATCAGCCGCCAGGGAATGCGGACAGCGTTCCTTAAGGGACGGGATCTACACGGTAAAGGTGAAGTCCTCGGTGCTGCGTTGCCAACTGGACATGCAAAAGAACTTTCTTGCAGGGAAACTGAACGCAAAGTTGAACAAAAACCTTGTCAAGGAGGTTGTCATTCATTAGCCGTGGATACCAGACCGCATATCATAGCCGATTCACAGATCCCCTTTCTGGATGCGATAACCGCTTCCCATGCCCGCATAACGCGCATGCCCGGGCACATGATAGGTCCGTCAGATGTCCGGAGGGCCGATGCGCTGGTCATCCGGACCCGTACGGTATGTAATGCCTCCCTGCTGCAGGGCAGTGCCGTATCTTTTATAGGATCTGCAACCATAGGCACCGATCATATTGATCTGGAATACTGTGCTTCCGGGAACATAACCGTGACTGCGGCTCCCGGATGCAATGCCGGGGCTGTGATGCAGTATCTCTTTACGGCACTTGCTGCCTGGGCACGAGCCGGGGAAACGGACCTTCGTGAGATGACACTTGGGATAGTGGGGGTAGGGAATGTAGGTAAGAAAGTGGAAGATCTGGCCAGGCACCTGGGCATGAAAACCATACTGAACGATCCGCCAAGGGCCCTTACTGAGGGGCCCGAAGGTTTTTCCACCCTGGACCGTCTGCTTACAGAGGCAGACATTGTTACCATGCATGTCCCCCTGACACCGTTGACCCGGGGTATGGCCGGCCGGGAATTCTTCCGGTCGCTCAGAAATGGAGCTTGTTTTGTAAATACCTCACGCGGTGCAGTCGTTGATGAATCGGCATTACGTGAGGCATCGGGCCGGCTGGGAGGAATCATACTGGATGTCTGGCAGGGTGAACCGCACATCGATCCTTCGACTGTAAAGATAACCGATCTGGCAACTCCGCATATCGCAGGGTATTCCCTGGAAGGAAAACGGAACGCTTCGCAGACCGTGTTACGCGCCCTGGCCCGCCATTTCGGATGGGAAGATCTGAAGGATCACACCATTGATCTTCCGCCGGTTCCCGTTGTTCCCGCCCATTTGCTTTTCACGCGATGTTTTCCTATATTTGTTGAAGATAAACGGTTACGCGACGCACCCCACGATTTTGAAACACAGAGAAATGCATATGTGTACCGCAGGGAATGGACCCCGGAACAATACAGGCAACTGACATTATGTTTACCGCACAAGACTTGGAATACATCCGACGCAAAGGATTGACGCCGCAAGATGTAGAATCACAACTCCGGTATTTTTCCACGGGGTTTCCTCCCCTGGACATAACGGGACCGGCCGTGCCCGGAAACGGGATTGTCTGTTTTGACAGTCAGCAACAGCTTGATCTGGCCAAACGTTACGATGAGTGGAACGGCAGCCGTGTTAAGTTTGTTCCCGCTTCCGGAGCCGCCACCAGGATGTTCAAAGACCTGTTCCAGGCCAGGGACATATTGGCCGGGGAGGGGAACAAAGCATTGTCCGGCCCCGTGGAAGGGTTTTTCAGCAGGATGTCCGAATTTGCCTTTTATCCCTTATTGGCCGGCCTGAAGGGACATGATCCCGGGGACAGGCTCAAAACGCTGACACAGCTGCTGGAGAAGGAGGGTTTGGGTTTTGCCTCCTTACCCAAAGGACTCATCCCTTTCCACAAATATCCCGATGGCCCCAGAACTCCGTTCGAAGAGCATTTGGTAGAGGCTGCGCACTGTACGGCACAGCCTGACGGCAAGGTGAAAGTGCATTTTACCGTTTCATCCGAACACATGGAATGGTTCGTCCGTAAACTTGAACTGGTACGTGAACGGTATGAGGAAAGACTGGGTGTGCAGTTTGTAACCGGGTTCTCGACCCAAAGCCCGGCAACCGACACCATAGCCGCCGATAAAGACAACCGTCCCTTCCGTGCCGGCGACGGATCCCTGGTGTTCCGGCCCGGCGGGCACGGAGCGCTTCTGGACAACCTGAACTCCCTCGAGGAGGATATGGTATTTATAAGGAACATAGACAACGTGGTCCCCGAGGCGTCGCTCGCTCCCGTGATCCACTGGAGGAAAGTGCTTGCCGGATACCTCTTGTACTGCAGGAGAAAGGTTTATGCCTATATCAGTCAGCTGAAAGAAGGGGCAGACACGTTGCTGATGAAAGAGATGGCCGGTTTCCTGGAAGACACGTTTGGTATCACGCATCCCCCCATGGAAGGGGACGAATTCCGTTCCTACCTGTTTTCCAAGTTGAACCGGCCCCTTAGGGTTTGCGGTATGGTACGCTCCACCGGGGAGCCCGGGGGAGGACCTTTCCGGGTCAGGGACAGGGACGGATGCGGATCGCTCCAGATACTCGAGCAAGTGCAGCTTGGAGGGCAGACATTTCATACCACACATTTCAACCCGGTGGATCTTGTCTGTTCATTCAGGGCCTATGACGGATCAGTATACAGGCTGGCTGGTTTTCGCGATGACAAGACCGGTTTCATATCACATAAAAGCATGGAGGGCAGGGAGTTAAAAGCGCTTGAACTTCCCGGTTTGTGGAACGG
>Ga0172381_10007009_pt1 | contig 11214 bp, 9 predicted proteins | sample Leawel6488metaG_FD_119754 | JGI IMG/M metagenome (GOLD analysis project Ga0172381, IMG submission 119754) | Leachate microbial communities from a municipal landfill in Southern Ontario, Canada - Leachate well 64-88 metaG | ecosystem: Engineered > Solid waste > Landfill > Unclassified | place... | reverse complement strand
TAACGACTCGCTAACCGATCAATTATAGCGGATCCATTGTCATTATCAATTATACATGAACATTTTCAATTTATTATCTCAACTTTTTCGTGATTGGTTAGCCAAATCCAGAGCCCCCCATATCAAAGCGCCCTTAACTTTCCCCTACTAAATTACAAACTTTTTATAGATTCAAAAACAATCCGATAAAAAAGAAGCCGCCTCCCTGGCATCCAGCCCTCCACCTCATCCCCTGCCCCTTCTCCTCAAGGAGAAGGGGGAATCCCCGCATCAAGCTATCCGGCTGTGGAAAATCACTAAAAAGGCCCCTCCATGAGCCCAAATTCCGGGTCGATCTGTGGTCAAGAATAGATATGATTAATGCCCCTCGAACTCTGAATAAAAAATGCAAAAGAACCAAATATGGTCATCAATGGAAGGATGATTTCAACCCGGGTTCCGGTCCCGTCACCTTTCGCGTTGCACAGGTCGATGATATTTCCACGGCTATCCTTCTGAATACAATAAAACCCCACAGGTATAGGGGTTATTTCTACTTCTATCTTAGCTTTTAATTGTGTCCGGTCAAATAATTTAATCTCACCGGTCCTGTTCAGGTAAGAAACGGGGCGGTAAACGTGTTTTGTTTTAGTAGATAACATCAGGTAACGGAGATCGACATTGGATTCATGAGGGCCAAAATATTGGAGGATACTTGCCTTAAGGTTGAATGACTGAAACCGAAAATCAGAGGGAGTTATTAACCGGCGCCATAAAAGGGACCAACGTACCCATCAGGGGAATTACCGTCTCCCTCTAACTATCGAGGGGCAGGAAAGGAACGGGAAAAGAATTGGTAATCCCTGTTGTTTACCATCCGGTTGAAATGCTGCCGTCAATGATCCCTGCTTCGATACGGCTAATCGCGAGTTTCATACTATCGGGTATCTGCGGTTCGTAATCGTGATAGGGGGCCAGTTTAACGCCCTGGTTGGCCAGGTTGCCGGTGTAAATCCCACCCCCGTTGAAGTTGCCGTTGACCAATGATTTGACAACAGCATAAATGGCATTATCAAGGCTTTTCATGGCAGAAGATAGTAAAATATCTGAAACCTCCGGGAAAGAGATATACTGGTCCACATCAACACCGATGCCTTGCCTTTCGCGTTCTTTGGCCTTGAGCAAAGCGCCGTTGCCGGTTTGCCCGCCCACGCCAAACATCACATCGGCGCCGAGCTCCATAAGACTGTCGGCAAGCTTCCCGCCCAACCCGGAATCGATAAAGGTACCGGCATAGGCGCCATGATGGGTTACCGCCTTCCCGTATTCCTGGTTAAACCGTTCCACCCCGTTCAGGAAAGGTTCGATAAACTGCCTGACCGATCCGACCTCAAAAGCGCCGACAAACCCCACTGCCGGATTTTCGCTATCGTGGCCGTTGGCCCACCACGCGGATAAAAAGCCCAAAGGATACGCTACTTCATCCACATCGAACAAGATGCTCATTGCATTTGGCTGTGGTTCCGATAATTCAGTATCGACTAATACAAACCGCGAACCGGGATACTTTTTGGCTGCCGCTACAACAGCATCATTCCACATATAACCGACCGCGATAATCAAATCAAATTTCAATCCGCCATAATATTCCAGCCTTTCCTCGTATTTGTTGGTGGTTGTATCGATGTTATATTCACATTCGAGGCCGAAATTCGTTTTTGCTTTCTCAAGCCCGGTTTTACAACTTTGGAGGAATGCAAGATCATCGAAAGTAGTCCCCTGGGCCAGCATGGCTACCCTGATGGGTTGCCCCGGCTGGTCATCTTCTTTTTTATTGCAGGACGTTATGATCAAAAGCGTCCCAATCAGAAACAACAGAAAATATCCCGTTGGCTTTTTCATTTCAGACAAATTTTCGACAAATTTAACGAAATGTTGATCAAAAATAGATATCCCGTTGACCTTCCTTAATTGAACGGAGGTTGTTGGATATTTTCGTCCTGAGGGTCGTATTTTCAACTTCGCCTAACAGGTTATGAATGGCTGCCAGTCCTCTTTCCCTGGTTTCGGGGGAAGCAAAATCTTCGAGGTATTCTGTAAAGGTAAAGAGGGCATTTGGCATACAATATTGCTTGATAAGGCCGGGTTTGGCAAGATCCATAAAATCCTGTCCGACCCTTCCTTTGCGGTAGCATCCGGTGCAGAATGAAGGGATAAAGCCTTCGTTGGCAAGTGAAAATATCATCTGGTCGAGGGTCCTGTGGTCGCCTAATGAAAACTGGCTCCCTGTATGCTCTTCTTCGTGCGTATATGATCCCGGGTTTGTGCGGGATCCGGCAGATATCTGGCTGATGCCATAATGGATGAGCTCGGTCCGCATGGCGTCGTTTTCCCTGGTGCTAAGGATGATCCCGGTATAGGGCAGCGCAATCCTGATGATGGCCACCAGCTTTTTAAAATCATTGTCGGATACCTTCGATGGGATGTTATCCGCGTTGGGAGCGCCAATGGCAGGCTCGATACGGGGAACGCTGACTGTATGGGGGCCACAACCAAAAGCGGTTTCAAGATGGCGGGCATGTTCCATCATTGCCAGCGCCTCAAAACGATAATCGATCAGCCCTAACAGCGCCCCGATACCAACGTCGTTGATGCCTCCCTCCATGGCCCTGTCCATGACGGTAAGACGATATTCGTAATTTCCCTTTTCCGTGTCGGCCGGGTGAAAATTCCGGTACAGCGCCGGATCGTAAGTTTCCTGGAAGCAGACATAGGTCCCGATCCTCTCGGCTTTCAATCTGGCAAAGTCTTCGGTTTCCATGGGCGCCAGCTCGACATTGATCCGACGGATATAGTCCCTTCCGCCGTTTTCCCTGGCCGCGTATGTAGTGCGGATGGCCTCCACCATGTAATCAGTGTTGTTCCGTTTGCTTTCGCCACAGATAAGCAACACCCTTTTATGACCTTCCCTCAGAAGGGCCCTGGTTTCTTCGGCGATCTCATCCATCGTAAGCACTTTCCGCCTAATGAGTTTATTGTCGCGCCTGAATGAACAGTATGTGCAGTTATTGATACAGACATTACCGGTATATAGAGGGGCAAACAGCACCAGCCGTTTTCCATAGATCTCTTCCTTGACCGTATGCGCCGTATCCATGATCATCCGGATAACAGCAGGTTCCTCGACGCGAAGAAGCGAAGCAACTTCTTCCAGGTTCAACCCTTTCAGCTTTAAAGCTTTATTGAGAATTGTGTTGACCTGGCTTGTTTCCGGGGCTTTCCCTTCAATCAGGGAATATAACTTGTCCCGGTCAATAAATACCTTATTCCTTTCGCTCTTGTTCATGATTTTGCCCTTCCTTGAATTTTGTAAGAATGGATTTGACTTCAACATCTTTCAAACGTCCAATCTTTCCGGTAAGAGCGCTGATCACCTCGGTAGTGCCTTCGATAACAAGAGAAATAACATGAATGTTGCGATGGTGGATAGGTAGCCCCTGGCGGGCCAGGATAATACTGTGGTACTCCGACAACAAGGCATTTACAGCAGGGACTGAGGTTGTGCCTTGGATTAAAATCGTTATCGTACCAATTCTCTTTTCCATCAGATGCTCTTTTGGATTGGATGTATGTTTACGCTAAGCAGATGGACAATCTTTGAAAAAGTATTTACCGTTTCTCAGGGCCATCCGGATACAAAAATACAAAGAAATTATCAGATCAAGGCTGTTTTACAAAAAGAAGGTTTTCATGGGCATCAATGATGCCACTTTCATGCGGGAAGGTAAATTAATTGGCAGCATGCGGATACCTCCCCGTTGCCTGCATGTAGGCCGACAGCTTCACATAATATGTCGTACAGGCATTGGTGTATTGGTCGCGGCCCTGTTGAAGCAGGGTTTGAGCTTCCAGCAGGTCCGCCAGCGATACGGTCCCGGCATTATAGTAGTCGCAGCTGATATGCAGGTTCTCAGTCGCTGACTCAATTGATTTCAGGGCAATCCGGATTTGAAGATAGGACTCCTGCAAAATATTCCATTTCGATTCAATATCTACCGCCATCATTTTTCTCATATCCTTCCTTTGGTTTTCGGTTTTTATCTCGTTGTATTTCTCCCGTTTTATGGCATGCGACCCGCCCCACCACGAACTTATGGGAACTGAAACGGTTGCGAATATCATTCCGAAATTAACATCTTTTTCAAGCAGGTTCTGATAGATATATCCTGCTCCCGCCGCAACGGTGGGCATATTTTTACCAATGGCCATTTTATATTGTAAGGATGCCGCCTTGACGCCTTTCTCAAGCAACTGGTTTTCCGTTCTCCCTTCAATGCCTTGTTCAGCGCTTATGTAATATTCCAAAGGATCCTTAACGATCGGGAATCCGGAAATTGCGATATCAAAACTATCTACAGCCGCACCCGTGATGTTGCAGAGTAAAAGTTTATAGATCTTTATCCCGTTATCAACTTTAATCCGGTTGCTCTCCATGTTTTGTTGCTGCAGTTCGACGCGAAGAAGGTCGTTGCGTGTCGTTAAACCTGCGCTGACTGCAGCCTTCACCTTCTTGTTTAATTCTGCAAGCTGGGTGTCGGCCACGTCAAGGGTTTTCAATTTTTCTTTGAGCGATACGATCTGCCAGAAATATTCTTCTGTTTTGGATATTACTTCATTTTCAGAAAGTGTGATTTTCAGTTTGCTCACATCGCGTCCCACTTTTGCCAGTTTGTTCCCGTTAATAATCTGTCCTCCCGCGAAAACCGGCTGCGTGGCTGAAACAAAACCTATAGCGCCGTTTTTGATCATCTGGACCGGGATGGAAGAGGGTAATCCCAAAGCGATCGGATCATAACCCATTCCGGCTAAGATCTTGCCCACCGGCGACAAGTCTATATTCTCGTTAATCAGATACTCACTGGCATCGAAAGCCATTCCCGCGGCAGATATAGATGGAAAATATTTGGTAAATACCTCCTTTTTTGTCTGATCGGCCATTTCATAGTCAAGGCGGCTGTTTTTGATGTCATAGCTGTTTTTAAAAGCCATATTGATGCATTGTTCGAGTGTATAACCCTGTGCAACAACCAGGACGGGACAAAATAAAAGCAGGATATACAATAGTTTTTTCATTTTTTCTTATCATTGAGTTTCCAATAAAGAACGGGTAAAACCGTAATGGTCATGAACAGCAGGAAAAAACCGCCTGCAAAAATGACCATACCCACAGGCGCCCACCAGGAACTGCCTGACATGATCATCGGCACTACTCCAACAGAGGCTGCTGCAGAGGTAAGAAAGATCGGTATCATCCTGCGTTTCCCGGCATCGAATGCGGCATCTTTGGCCAGCCAACCGTCAATGACGAAACGTTGCTCTGCATGCTGGAACATCAGTATTACATTCCTTATCGTTATACCGAACAGGCCAACCAGTCCCAGGGCAGATGTCAATCCGACCGTCATTCCCGATATCCACAAACCAAACACGGCGCCGAACATAAAGAGCGACAGCGTAAACATAGAGATAAGCGTTAAACCGAATTTGCCGTATGTGAATAACAGGAAGAAAAATATTACTACCAGGGCCGAGATGATCACATAAAGCACGGGCGTGAGGTTATCCTTGTTGTATTCCGGTTGGCCCCCGACCTGATAATTCACTCCCCTGGGAAGTGCGGGCACAATTTCGCGGGCAATCACATCCTGGATGTATGAAAGCGCTTTTCCCGGAAGGACGCCGCGTTTTGTATCGGTTGTTACTGTTATGGTGCGCATCCCGTCACGATGTACGATTTTATTTTCGCCCCACACAGGGGCAACTGTCGCAATCTGACGGAGCGGGACGGTTACGGTAGGCACGAAAGTTGAAACGTAAATATCTGAAACGTCTTCCAGCGTCGTTTTGCCCTTCTTTTCGTCGGTTTTAAGAACAATCGGGATGTTGTCGTTGTTTTCCGTTACGGAGCCCATGGTGATCCCGTTTGTCGCCATTGCCAGGTTTGCTGCCGTTATGCCACGCGTGGCGCCTACCTGCGATGAAGCGACCGGGTCAAGCGTCACATCCATGACAGGGATTGGGTCGCCCCAATCGGTGTGGACGTTTGTAAGTTCAGGTATTTCGCGCATCTTCTTTTCAAGTTTTTTCGCTACAACTTTCAGATCTTCAGCATTTTCACCATAAAACCGGAATTCGAATGTCGCCACAGCATTGAAATCCAATTGTTTGAATTTCACATAAGCATTCGGAAAGTAGTGGGCATAATAATCAGTGTACGCGTTCAGGAGCGCTTCGGTATCATCGCCCGAACCGGTGTTGACGATGAACTGGGAATATGCATCCGAGGGCATTTGAGGTGCGTAAGAGGTATGAAAACGGGGCGATGACATTCCTACAAAAGTGGTGATCGATTTTACCCGTTTGTCGCGCGCGAGCATCCGCCTTAACGAATCAGCAACCTGCGCGGTTTGGTTTATCGGCGCCCCGTCGGGGAGGTGAATTTCCACGGCGAACTGGTTGCGCTCAGCCGTGGGCATCATACGGAAATTGATCTTTGTGGCGAGGAGTGTGGCGACGATGATCGAAGCAATGGCAAATCCAAGGGTAAGCCACGGATGGCGAAAATTACTGCCAAGTAACTTCATATAGAGGCCGTGAACTTTGTCCGTAAAACGGTTGTTTCCCGATTCTCCTTCTTTCTTAGGCTTGATGAGCATCACTTCCAGGATCGGGATCACCAGGACGGCTATCGCAAGCGAAACCATCAGGTTTATCGTTATTGTCAACGGGAAGTAAACCACGAATTCGAGCATCATCCCTTTGAACAGGAAGAGGAATGGATAGAAAATAAGACAAATACACAGGGTGGCGAGGGCCATTGGCTGAAAGTATTTGCGCGCGCTCTCCACGGCGGCATCCCATGGCTTGTCGCCGTTGTTCAGGCAGAACAGGTATCCGTCAATGATGACAATGGCATTATCGACAACCATTCCCAGTACCACGATCAGCGCGGCAAGCGTCACGGTGTTAAGGGGTATGCCCGCCAGGTACATGATGCCGACCGAAATAAAGGTATTGAGCGGAATGACGATGGCCGCCACGAGCGCCGAACGCAGCGGAAACAGCAACAACATAACGACAATGATCACAATGATTGCCATCACCAGGTCGCGCAGGAATGAATTGACCGAGTCGCCTACTATCTGGGCTTGATCGGTTATGCGACATACATTGACATCATCGGGCATCACGGTCCTGATGTATTCGTTCATCACTTGATCAACATCTTTGCCGAATTTCACGACGTTATAACCGTTGCGCATCTCGACTGAAAGTACCAGGCACCGGTTGCCATTGTATGTTATGTAACTCTTCCCGCCGGGATTTTCCCTCACCACCCTTGCCACGTCTTTAACGCGGATCATATTACCGCCGCCGTCGCTGTAAATGATCTGATCTTCGACCTCTTCGAGGCCGGAATAGGTAGGGGCCAGATGAACGGGGATTTCCGTATCGTCGTTTTTGATGCTTCCGCCCGGGGCAAGCGATTGGGTAAAAAACTCAACCGTCAGCAGGTTGTCGCTGATGCCATACGACGACAGTTTGTCGCGGTTGACATATACGGTGATCTGTTCTTTCTGCTCACCGTAAAGCCGCAGGTTAGAAACCGATTCGATACGGCGAAGCCTGTCGGACAATTCGTCGGTGTATTCTTTAAGCTCTTTGTACGACCGGGTTCCTGATTCTATCGCCACCAGCAAGGCAGAAGTATCGCCAAAATCGTCCTGTGCCACAAGCGCCAGGACTCCCTGGGGCAGCGATTGTTTCAAAAGCACAAGCCCATGTTTGATTTTCGACCACACCTCATCCTTGTTGTCCACATTGTCGTTGAGCTCAACCATAACATAGCACATTCCGTTCTGCGAAGTGGTCGTCGTGTAGCCGCGTTTAACCTCCGGATAAGTGAACAGAAACCTTTCGAGAGGTTCGGCAAGCTGCTTTTCGACCTCTTCTGAAGTCGCGCCCGGGTATATTCCGATAATCACGCCCTGACGTATGGTATAGGCCGGGAACTCCTGTTTGGGCATTACTTTCAGGGAAATGATCCCAAACGCGACCATCAGCGCTACAAGCAGGAAGACGATTGAATAATGCTTCATCGCCCATTCTATGAGGTTGCTCTTTCCTTTCATTTTCCAATGATTTTATCGCCTTCACTTATTTTTTGATAACCTTCGGTTATGATACGGTCACCTGGCAAAAGCCCGCTCTGTATTTCCACCCCATTGCCTTTCGCTTCGCCGGTTGTAACAAATATGCGTTTTGCCATACCCTCCTTTTCGCCCCATACAAAATTCCGTCCGTCAGCCATTGCCATGACGATGCCAATTGGGACTACAATACCCCGCGAATCTCCGTTGATCCTGATCCCGACCCTGCAAACCATCCCCGGCAAGAGCTCCTTCCTGGGATTGGGAAGGGTAATAAAAGCCGGATAGGTATGCGAAACGGCATTTGCCACAACGTTCTTTTCCAAACTTCCCCCTGAAAATTCCTTATCGCCAAGGGCCGCTACCGTTATGACAGACTTACAAGCGGGGGTAATGACGGAAATTTCGTTTTCAGGAACAGAAAATTTAACTTTTACCGAGCTGATGTCCAAAATTGTCAGCGCAGGCTTCCCGACGATAGTGTTTTCGCCGGTTTCAGCCGTTTTTTTCCCGATAATCCCGCTGATCGGGGCATATAGGGAACAATCTTCAAGTCCTTTTTTTACAATGTTATAAGTCGATTGGGCCTGCTGGAGCTTTGTCTCCATCTCTACCATCTGTACTTCCGGCAAACTGCCGGCGTCATAGATGGACTTAAGGCGTTTATAACCGTCCTGTGCCTGTTTCAATGTCGATACGGTGGCATCAAACAAGTTCTTTGCCGCGGTGGGATCAAGCCTGGCAAGCAACTGGCCTTTGGTAACAAGTGTCCCTTCGGAAACATAAATTTGCTCAATGGTGCCCATGGATGAAAAACTAAGTGCGACAGAAGATTTTTCCTCAACCACTCCGACATAGTTCATCGTATTCATCGCATCCGATCCCTTTACGGTCTCTATGGTGACTTTAATGGCCGACCCGTTCTTAGGCTGAAAGGCGTCGGAAGTACAACAGCATAGCGCCAGGGAGAAAAAAACAATGGCCACCGGTAATAAACTGACTGATTTCAAACATTTTATCATGGCAGTATGGATTTAATAATTTCAGGTTCACAAAGGTCGCGTATAGAATAGGATTAATAAAGTCCACATTAACCACAGAATTGTTCTATTGGTCGAAATATCATTAAATTTGAAGGAAATATTCTTGCAGAATTATTCAATTTGTCGAAACACAAAGATCATTACCCGATGGCGGACACAGGCATCATAAGTTTTTCGCTGGAATCGCTCAAAAAAATGCAATCATTTTCAGGACCAGACGATATTCAATACGAGGGATGCCTTTTTGCACATTATGATTCGGATTCGGACAGGCAGTTAAATATATTGAAATATCCCTGCCGCATCAACGCTTATTTCTGCATCCTGTGTGCCGAAGGCATGGCAGAGATCATTTCGAATATGAGAAGATATCTCATTAAGAAAAATTCTCTATTCGTCAGTATGCCTAATGACATCATACAATTTGAAACATTGGGCAACTGCGAATTTTATATTATTGCTTTGAACGACGATTTTGCGAAACAGATGAAAATTAATTATAAAAATGTTTTATCCGTATTTCTGGGAATACAAAAACGGCCGTTCATAGAACTTTCGCAGGAAGAGTCAGATACCATTAAAGGGACGTTCCACAATTTATTACGGGACATGAAAATGTTCAAGGAGGCAAAATTCTTTAATGAAATAGTCATGAACTATATAACCCTGCTGGCACATAAGGGTTTATCGGTAATAAGCAGCTATAACAATCCTGCAAATGACGATATCAATGCAATAACCCACCGTAACGAGGGATATTATAACAGGTTCATGGAATTGTTAAACCAGCATTACAAACACGAACACAACATCGGATTTTATGCTTCGCGGATTTGCATCACGCCCAAGTACCTTGCCGCCCTGATAAAAAAGGTGAGCGGGATATCAGCCTCCCATTGGATCAATGAATTTATCACCATGGAAGCTAAACATCTTATCAAATATTCAAACATGAGCATCCAGGAAATATCGGATTATCTCAGTTTTACAAATCAGTCTTTTTTTTGTCAGTATTTCAAACGGCAAACCAGGATGACCCCAAGCGAATACAGGAAACAACCCTGATCCCCGGGGGTGTGCCGTAAGAGATAAATCCATCAGGAAGACGAGCGGATAGCCCGGTATTTCAATAATTGTTCCTTTAGGCTCGCGTTACCATCAAGGTGAATGGTGGATAAGCCCATTTCCTTTGCTGTAATAATGTTGTTTATGCTATCATCAATGAATAATGATTCGTTCGCTTTAAGTCCGTACCGGTTTAAAAGCAACTCGTAAATGCCCTTATCCGGCTTTAACATTTTTTCTTGTCCTGATATAACAATCCCTTCAAAGTCACTGAAAAAAGAATATCTGTCATAAACCAAAGGGAAGGTTTCTGCCGACCAATTTGATAATCCGAATAACCTGTATTTTATTTTTAATGGTTTTAAAAGGCTTGTGTTTTCAATGATTTCCCCCCGGACCATGCGTATCCAGTCCTTGTAAAACATTTCAATCGCATCATGATACATGGGATACCGGGTTTGAAGTTCCTTTGTGGCGGCTGATAATGGATATCCTGCGTCTTGTTTCAAATTCCAGGCGGGACTGCAAATGTTTTTAAGGAAAATTTCCATTTCAGCCTTATCCGGAAATACGCTTTCGTATAAATATCTGGGGTCCCAATCAATCAGGACACCGCCGAAATCAAAAATTATGTTTTTTATTTTCATTATTTATCAGGGACCTGCAACGTCAGTAATCAATGCCCATTACCCATATCGCTTGATCATCTTATCCAGGGATTTTCTATCTTTGAACCCGGAAAAGCTTCGCCTCCAAAAATAATAATTATTTTGCCCCACATGAAGGGATTACTATTTTCCTTTTTACGATTCCTCGCTTTTTTCCGTAAGATACGCCTCCGAATGACTGGTAAAACGGAAGAGGGGCTCCATGCCAACCGGGTTGTCAGTGGGAAAGCATGGGAAGAATTTTGTGAT
>Ga0172381_10007008_pt1 | contig 11214 bp, 10 predicted proteins | sample Leawel6488metaG_FD_119754 | JGI IMG/M metagenome (GOLD analysis project Ga0172381, IMG submission 119754) | Leachate microbial communities from a municipal landfill in Southern Ontario, Canada - Leachate well 64-88 metaG | ecosystem: Engineered > Solid waste > Landfill > Unclassified | place... | reverse complement strand
ATTATGTTGAAACCACTGGTAAACTACGTTGGGGTATATTTACATATAATCCTGTAACTAAGCTACTCGATACAAATAGTGATAACTTTCATCTACTATGTGATACAGCATGGGTTTCTGCTGCTGATGCTGAACATCTGACAAAACCAATAATCTGTGCTGCTCCTTTAGGAAATATATGTCTACTAACTCAACGTCATTATCCTCAAAGTACCGGTACAAACCTGGTAACAGGTGTTATGAATCGAGAACACCTTAGCTTAGGTATGAAGGCAGCAATAGGAAAACCTGTATCCAGATCATTCACTAGTAAAAGTAGGGTTAGTCAACCGATAGCAAAGACCTTTACCCTTAAAGCTAGAATGGTCTTTGCACAGTGTATAAAAGTAAGAGCTTACATTATACCGGAACAGAATCAGGTATTCCAGGTAAAAGCTGCTATAAAAAATTGGAAAAGTAATAGTTGGACTGGTTCATTTAATGTGACCTATGCTGGTATGAAAACACAGCTTAGATTGCAGTTTACAGTAAATACCGGATATACTGGGGCATATACTACTACAGCAAAAGCACGTATTGTAAAAGTTGCTAAGAAAAGATTCACCGGACACTTTATAGTTGCAGCAAATCCTGGTACCGGTACAATTACTTTTGAAACTTCTGTTCTATCTTACTTCCAGCAAATGGGAATGAAAGCATTTTTGGTGTCTAACCGATGAGTAACCTAAACATAGTCGAAGTAGTTATTGAAGACAGCTTAAATCAAATAGCTAAGACTTGTACCCTTACTTTAGCCCCAAGTAGCCTAGAAAACCCTCCTGTAGCTGAATTTGGGTATCCTGGTGATACGATGCAGCAGTCAGGAACAGCCATAAGGCCCAATGGTTCCTTTATTGATATTGTAGGAGCCTATGGAGGTATGCCCTCACAGATTTTGTTCCGGGGCAGCATTGAATATATGGATGATATGGAGGATGCTGACCAATATTCTTATAAGATTGTCCTCTCCCAAGTTCCAAGAGGATTTCCTCATCGTCAAAAGAAATCGGCTGTTTGGAATATGACTTCTCATGCAGAAGACATTGGTTGGGAATCTGTAACAGCACACTCTATCCTTGCCACTATATGTTCAAAAGCAGGTATAATACTGGGTCGTTGTGATCTGCCAAATTACAATATATGGGGCACCTATGAAGTTGTACAACAAAGTCCCATTGAAGTTGCAGAAGCTTTAATTGCACCATTTAATCAGTGTGACCATGAAAAGTATTATGTCCGAATGGATATGAATGGTCTACAAATTATTAAGGTAAACTACACCAAAGGAGCAAACACAACTACCGGAGTATCTGCATATGCATTATCTAACATCTTAAAAAAACAATCCAGTTACCAACTGTATATACCATCCAAATCTATCGATGGCGATATTCTACTATCCGGTGGGGATAAATATGGTACTAACCTTTCAGGTGTAGGAGTCTGGCAAGTTACTGCTGTTCATACCTATATAGAAGACTCTCGATCAGCAGAGATAAACCAGCAAAATGGCACATATGTAGAACATTCAGGCACTTATACTGAAAAAACAACAGAAGTGGCTTTTGATGTAGAGCTTTCCTACAATGCTGAGGATATAGCCTATGATGCATCAATCAGCTTTCCTGCTGTTCCCCAAAGTGGTCAAGACATAGATAACATAATAGACCAAGTTAAACGGGGAGACTTTACTTCAGTCACAATCCTAAATAGCTTAGCTTGGCATACAATAGAACGTTTTTATACTGTGGTAGGGCTAGAACGTATAATAGAAACCTTTGTCAGATATGAAGTTAAAAACTTCTCAGGAGATGGCACTGTAGATTCTTCCTTTATGAATACAGAACGTACTGTACCAACCTTTGATGAAACAGTTACCTATGGTATTGGTAACAATGGAACCATAGTTGCCTTAACAATGGTAAGACACTGGTTTACCTATGATAGTCTTGGTAATACCATAAAAACCACTATTGCCAATTATAATAACTATCGAGGATGGCACTTGGCTAAGGTAGAAATACAATCTGGTGAAACTGCAGGAGTTACTAACTCTCAAATTCAGTTTTACTTGAATGCATGGAACTCCCATAATAATCCTCCAGAGCAACAACCTCTCAAAAATGGAACTAGAATATCATCAAATAAAACTCCATTGCTGAGATACCAATTACTGAATGGTCAAAAACTTTATCCATTAACCATACCAAAAAGACATGGAAACAGTTCCTTTATTATCTCAGAAGACTATTGGACATCATTAGTTGCAACTCGATCTGCAATTCAAATTAATTGCTCCGGGATGGACTATGAAGGACTATACTTAGTATGGGGACAAATGTTAGAGAGTCTAAAGTATCAAACAGGTGGAAACTACTGGCATCAAATAGACTGTCACCATATTCTGGATACCTCTCCTGTAGTTGGTGAGTCCATCTGCATTGGTGGTGTTACTGCCATATGTGAGACCATAAAACATACCATAACACTTGATGAAGCTGTCACTCAGGCTTCAGCTAAAAGGTTGGCAACAATATGAGCCAGTTAATAGACCATGGAGTAGTCGTAGCTTTGAAGAAAAATCCAGACTTCTGCATTATGACAGATGGATACTTTGCAGTGGATGTTTATATACCTGGTGACACCACAGTTCAAGTAGGTAGCTCCTACCAAGTTTACAAACAACAGAATACCTACTTCCTGGGTCAGGAGATTAAATCTCGATGAGTAACCCCATTGATGTGCTTCTTGGTAAAAAGTCTAAGTCTACTAAACCTGGCGATAAATACTTGCCAAAGCAACCCAAAGAAAAAGAAGTAATTACCCCTAGAGAGGGTATGCCATATAATAAAACTGAGGCCATAGTAACTTATATTCTTGGTTATACAGAAGACAATGGTGTTCAAGAACGACAACTTGACATGTATTCCGGGCTAACAGGTTACCATATTCGGACTGTCCCTGGTAGACGCTGGAAGAATCCAGTGCTAGTGGGGTCTGGTGGGGGATTCCTGGCTATTGTAGATAGATTTGCAGACTATGACCTTATCCGTATAACTGATGAGTACTGTGGGCTATCTGAGAGTGATTTTGAAGTTGACTCTGGAATAGTAAAAGACTCTGTAAATCTGGAAAGTATAGCTGATCTTGGAAAGGTTACACTTCCAAAAGGTAGCTTTGTTCAGGGTTTGACCATTTTACCCCGAGGTATGCTTATAGCCAATATTACTTCTGCAGAAGGCCCTACCTTTATCAAATTTGATGCAGCAAGTCTTCTTGACGGGGTAACTCAACCTGGATTTAATGGCACACAAACTCTACAGGAACCATTTACATCAGGTAAACTCCTTGGAAATCCTGCCAGATATGATATGCTTGTTGGAAAAGGCATGTATTACTTTTTAACCATAGTTGAAGACAGCTTAGGTGAAAGAGGAGTAGCAGTTGTAAACTTTATGGATGGTAAAGTTGATGCATTTATAGGACTTTCTAATATATACACACCTATAAGCCTTTGTCAGGGTTCTTCGATGATACATGTCTTAGTAAAAGATGCCTCCAGTAAAGACTCCTTTGGGACTAAAATTCTTCGATTACCTATGGTAAATGGTAATTACTTAATGACTGGTGGAGTTGAGAATGGTAGATATATCATAGAACCCCAGGATACAGAAGTTAGTTATACTTATAACAGTAGGGATGGTGTAGGTAACATTAATGGTAATCCAGAAACCTTGGCCCAACTACTAAATATGTCTAAAAATGTTAATAATGGTGGTGGAATAGAATTAGCTGGAGAATCTATTAAACCAAATGACTTAGAAGTGAGACCTGTAGCTACTGGCTATCATATAAGTTCAAAATCTGTAAGAGGCCAAAGTGTCGAAACACAAGAATTAACCGGATACCTTGCAAAAGTATCTCTTCCAATTACTACACTTACAGTGCCTGAAGGTCTTAAACCCTATAAATTAGACTGCTATGCTAATACCCTGGTAGAGAGTGCCTATGAGTTGGATTCAGATGGTAACATAGATTCAACTAAGTCACTATTCCGGGTATTCCATGCATCTCACTATGACTTCCTATCTGATGGTGGTTGGACTTATGGTACACCATCTAAAGGTGGAAGTGACCCTCAAGCTCTAATTACAAACAGTATTATACCTATAGACTCATCTATCGATAATCTTGTATACAAGGGTAGCCTAAAAAAGTTACATGACCTTCGAGTTATCCTATTGGATGCTTGGAATGGTTTACCCATATATAGAAACCCAAAGAATAGTGGTATTACTACTTATAGTGGAAACTTTATTACTGTAGTCACTGAAGAAAAAAACTTTGGTAGTGATAGAGATATGATTGTTGAACCTCTGGATGGTATATATCGGAGGGGTAACATTAGAAATGCTATGAGGTATGAAAATGGTGACCCCTATGCAGCATTTATGGCACAGGGTAATATAGACTTTGACTCTCCAAGTGAACTATTCAAAAGACTGATAACTCCTAAAAAGAAACACAAGGTCAAGATCACTTTTAAGAATTGGTCTAAAAAAGATGCATATGGAGCTACCCTTCCTGAATGGAGCTTACAATCAAACCCTATTTTAGCAGAAGGTTCCTATGATACATACTGGGAGTTCAATGGCACCAGAACAGAAAATCTAACACCTGTATTACAAGTAAGTGGTTATGGTGGATACTTCTTCCTGGATACTGCAAAACAAAAAAGCACACAAGCATATGAAGACCAGCAGGATGCTCTGGATGCCCTACTCCCGGAACAAAAAGCTCTGAAAGCTCTTGAAAATCCAACTCCTGAAGAACAAACCCGATTGACGCAGGTAAATGCAGATATAGCTACATGGAATGCAGTAGATACTGGTGTTGGAGATACTATATACACAACTCCCAGAAACCTACTAAGTCGAATTTTTATTGTAGAAGAATGCCCGGCACAGATAATGACTGTTGCAGCAGATGGTAACTCTGGAACCTCAAACATTATATCTGTAGTTCCAGTTCCAATTACCGGAACAGGATTTAAGGCACAAGAAACCTCTTCACAAGTTGGAGAAGTATCCGATGTAGAGTTCACCTATACTGACCCAGATAATGAATATGATACAATCACAGAAACAAAAGCATGTGCCATAGCTGTAGACCCAGCAATTCGTGGATGGGCAGCAGTAACCATTAAAGTAATGTGTGACCCAGGAAGTAACTATAGTGCAATTGAGGGTGTTTCAGGTTATGTTAATGATGACTTTATAGAAAATGGACTTGGAAGAAACGTAGGCACAAATCCTAATCCTCATCATGCACAACCAGGTAATGCCTTTGGTAAATATGCAGGATACTTATATGAAGCAGGATATACAGCTTCTGGAGGAGCAGTTGGTGTCTGGGAATATAAAATAGATGTCATAGATGTTACTGGGGGTGTTACCTCTTTAAGAAAAGGATTTGACACTGATCGTGTGGAACAGACAGCTCCAGATAGTATTGCAGCTAGTTTAGCTGGTTATATGACTCCTGACATTAGCTTTCCTGGAGGATGGCAAAAGTCTTTTGTAGGTTCTACTGTATTACCTTTAGCTGCTGTAAGAGTAACAGTCAATTTATATAATATTGCTGCAAATGTATTTAGATTTGGTTATAGCACTATTCAAATTGCTGATAGTAGTGGTGGGGGTGAAAGTGCTCCTAGTTCTGGAAATCTATGGTGTCCTAAAGCTGACCCCGGATACTATATATCCAATAACTGTGAGGGTGCTGCATGTGGTAACCTGGAATGCACAAGTCTACTATTTGGAAGTCACTCAAAACTATTAGCCAGTGACCCTACTTACCCATCTACAAAACAGCTAATAGCATCTGCTACAGCACTATATAAATTTGATGCAGACTCTTATGCTAGTTTTAGTGTAGGAAAAGCAATATTTTGTAATTTAGACTTTGACTTCAACAGTGTAATTCGGAATTATAGAGTCGATATCAGTAAAGGTACTAAATAATGAAACACTATGTAACATATCGGATTCTTGAAGATGCTGAATACACTGATGCAGATAGTATTTTCTATGTCACCACAGGTAATAAATCAAAGTCTGAGTGGGGATTTGATACCCCAATTTACCTAAATGACCACCTATTGGCATTTGGTTACTATGAAGAAGCTATCAGGATGCTTCGATATTGCCTACCGGACGACACAAAGGTTATTCAGAATCTCATTGCAACTGATCTGATAAAAGCCTACATGAACCCCTGGATTGAAACTGTTGGAAATAGTGATCTTTTAGATGAACTACTGGTCTTGACCCAGGGTTACCTGGATGCCAACTATACCTCTGAAGAACTCCAATCCAGATTTGACTACTGTGGTGATATTATCCCTGGTGTAGCTGGAGCAAGTGAGAATGAGATAATAGCCAAATTAACTGAGATCAGACTTCTATATGAATCCTGGTTTGATAGAACTGCGGAAGTTGTAGTATTCCGGGAGCAACCCTCAATAGCATATAGATGGTTCAGAGTGGGCACAACACCCATAGTGACCAATACACCAGGATTTATGGTTCAATATATGTTTGGGCCTGAAAATCTTGTGCAAGACCCATTTAACTACACTATACCTAATGATGCTTATGTGGCACCAGTTGTAATAGGTGACCAAGACGATAACTACTACTTTAATCAATCTGAAGCTCTAAAAGCTGATGCTCTTTCCCAGACACCAATATATTATCGACAACGGGCACAAGTACACTGCCCTGGTAAAGGAATATACTACCACATAACACTTGCTGCTTGGCTTGTAGCCAAAGCTGCTATGAATGCTGTATATCTGGCTGTAAACTCTGTAAATCTTGTTCCAAAGTATCTACTTGATAGTAACCTGGAAAATCTAATATTCTACTTGAAGTTGTCCCGAGACTATGAGTGCAATGAACGTAATGTGGAACTTCAGGGAGCACAATCACGAATAAATGAACTTGAACAACTGAGCTGTGCTGTAGCTGCTGCTCCTGTGGGCACCTATCAGAACACTCGGGAACAGGCCCTCATTGATGCAGTAAACACCCTCAGATTCAACCTGCTTCACGATAAAACATACATTCAGAGCTTCGATGTAGATGTATCTAATCGACTATCTATAGCTGAGATCAGAGCCATGGAAGCAGACATTCTAAAACAATGCCGGGCACTTATGCTCAATACCCACTTTAGCTACTCTGCAGAACTACAGGCAATTGATGCTCGTAGAAGTGAGTTTTCCTCCATGTTGACTATAATACAGCAGTACCTTGAGTAATTGTCTGCTTACTTAGTATAGTTCTATGGTATAATACTCTGGATACCATTTTTGGAGGCCTTACTATGCATCGGTTGTACCACCTACTATTCAAGTCTAACACAGAGTATGCTGAATTACTCCTGGGTGCAACATCTCTGTTTATGGGATTTTGGCTTACACTTGATCTTGTTCATGTATCTTTTATGCCTACCATTGTAGATAATAGCATCCCAGAAATCTGGGGTTCAGTATTAATGGCTTCTGGACTTCTAAAACTCATAGGAGTCTTCTATGAACAACTTTTTGTAAGAAAAATATCCTGTATGTTAGCCACTCTTGTTTGGCTATGTCTCACACTCACTCTACTAGACAATAGATACCCCAGAATTGCCACTCCAGCTATCAGTGTATTTGCTTTATTCAATGCATTGATCTATATTAAGCTTAGCTTAGTTAGGATAAACCCTGATGTTTAAGAGAAGACTTTATGAAATATTTCTACTTGCAAGCACTGAATATGCCGAGTTACTACTCGGTTTTTTATCATTAAGTATGGGTATTTGGCTACTTATACCAAAGTTACACTCAGTTTTTCAGCCAGTTATCATAGATCACTTCGGCCCGGAAATTGCTGGGTTTGTCCTTACAGTGTCTGGTGTGCTAAAGTTAGTTGGGTTATATAAACAGAACTTTGTTGATAGAAAGATATCTTGTTTTTTAGCCTGTGTTATGTGGTTATTCCTTACCATTGCTTTCCTACAAAACAATGTTACAAGGTTTAGCATTATAGCAATTCCCTTAACAATAGTAATGTCCTTATTTAATGCATTAATATTCATAAAGTTAAAGGTAGTATCAAAATGAATTGGTGGACTGTAGTAGGAGCCTTAGTTGGTGGTGGTATAGTACAGCTCATTGCAGCTCTTGTTGGCTATTATGCAAAAAAGAATGAATTAACTGTCACCGATGATGCAGGTCTTAGGCAGTCTCTCCAACAACAAGTAACTACCCTCATGTCTGAACGGCAACAGCTTGTAAAAGAGATTCGTGAAGTTGCTGACAGATGCTCTGAAATTGAAAAAGAGAATAGAGGTTTAAGCACTACTAACCGAGAACTCAATGAAAAAATGCTCAAAGATCAGAATACCTACTATGAAAGTGAGCATAAACTACGAGTGGAGGTTGATGGCTTGACTATAAAAGTTAAAGAGCTTACTACTGCCAAAGAAGAGCTTGCTCATCTCCGAAGTGTAGTTGATGATCTGACAGAGGCCCGGAATGAAATAGATGCTCTTACCAGGATGGTAAATGACCTCACTACTGCTAAATCCCTGGTAGATGAAATGCTTGAGACTCAGACCAGGAATCTACAAAACAAACTCACTGAAGCAAATGCTGAGATAGAAAGATTAAGAAGGATTATTGCTGATGCTGAAACACCAAAGAGCTAATGGGGATATAGAGACCGGGTTCTCTACTTATTGCCCCAAATGTGGTTTCTATGTCATTGAAAAAGAGGTCAGTCCTGAGTCAGACTTTGATGGTAATGGTTGGTATAATATAGTCAAATACAACTGTACAGACTCAAAATGTAAGCACACATGGACTGAAAAAGTGTATATAACTCCTGCCGGTACATCCCACTACCACGCTAAAACCCCGTAATTGTACCAGTTGTTTTTCCCAAGTCGATGGGCTATACTGTCGTTATGAAGACACCCTTACTCCTGCTGGGTGTAGTAGTTTGTTTACTCGGCTCTACTACCAGCATAAGCAAAGAGAAGAATCAGAAACCAGTTATAGTAGCCAAGAAACACCAGGGGAAAGTAAAAACTCTCCCAGTCAAATGGTATTCCGGTAGTGTTACTACGTACGCTCAGAAGTTCGAGGGTCGCAAGATGGCTTCTGGGAGAGTGTTCAGACACTCAGGACGCTACATAGCTTGCCGTGGAGGACGCTTAGGCCAAAGAGTTGAGCTAAGATACGGTAAGAACGGTAAATCGATCTGTGTGATCGAAGACAGGGGTAATTTACCTCTACATAGAAATGGATGCTGGCAATTTGATGTTTCTAGGCAGGTAGCTAAAGACCTCGGGCTTTACAAGCTCAAAAATGGTCGAACTGACAGGATAATAAAGTGGAGGCAAATTAAGTGAACTTTACCGACTGGAGACTTTGGCTATTTACGATAGTCATTGGCCCATTGTTTTGGGCTGTAGTAACAATTCTATGGATGCTCTTACGAAAAGAGATGAAAGCCATCAGGAAGTGGTACTATGGCCTACCTCTTTACCAATACCCGGCAATGCTCCTTATCATCCTCGGTGCCCGTCATATTAAGAAACCTTATGGAGAATGGCGCAAAATTGATGGTCGATGGTGGTTTACTGTCAAGACCGTTGGCTTTGAGGAAGAGGTAATGGAATAGTGGAAGTAATATTTGAGACCGGGACACTACAAAAAGGAGACCTCTACTGGGAGGGTTATGCTGCTGAGAAAGATGGGGAACATTACATATACTCCATCTCCTGGCAGAGACTCAAGAATGGTGGTACATCAGCCAGAACAGTGTCTGAGCACCGCAAGGTAGAGGGTAAGAACATTGGCAGGGCAAATGAGACCTCCCCAGAGGTTCAAGCTAAACTGGAGATTCAGGTAAAAGAACGTGAGAAACGTGACCAAGGCTTTGGGGATGAGGGTGAAGCTCCTCCGGTTCTAAAGCTTAAACCCATGCTTGCCCATGTATTCTACGATGTTATTGTAGAGATATTCGATAAAAGTGGTCTGATTGTTGGAACCAAGGTCAAGACCAAAGGCCAGAAAGCCAAAATCAAGTTCCCCTGCGGATTACAACCCAAGTTTGATGGTGTCCGATGTCTTTACAATGGTGAAGAATCATGGTCACGCAACAGCAAACCCTGGGTTCCTCATATCTTTGACCACCTGGAGTGGGATACCAATGGAGCTATCCTCGATGGAGAGCTTGTATTGAGTCCTGATGCTGGTGGATTTCAAAAGACAATCTCTGCAGTCACTAAGTTTGACCCGGAGCTGAGTCCATGGCTTCAATACTATGTCTATGACTGTGCCCCCGATGGAGAGAATATCCACACTGATACTCCTTACATAGATCGATACAACTACCTTCAGGAACTATTTCGTCAAGCTAAAGTTGGCTATAGTGCCTTTCCTCCGGGAGTTATTCTGGTCAAGACCGTGGAATGTCTGAGTGAAGAACATGCTGTCAAGTTACACGATAAATGTGTGTCCCTGGGGTATGAGGGTGCCATTCTGCGGAACTGGCAAGGAGTCTATGGTGTCGATAAAAGGAGCTATGATCTACAAAAGGTCAAAGTCTTCGTGACTGAGGAATTTGAGATAGTAGACTGCATAGATGGCAAAGGCACAGACTCAGAGGCCATCATGTATGTGTGCCAGATAGCCGACACAGACACTTACTTCAAAGTTAGGCCTTCTGGCACCATCGAAGACCGTAAGGCCCTGTGGTACCAATTCTGTGTGGGCACATACAATCCTATAGGGTCTATGTATACTGTGAAATTCCAGAATTGGACAGATAAGGGCAAGCCCAGATTTCCTACAGGCTTGGGTATACGGAACTATGAGTAGAAAGCCTATTAGTAGAGACAAACGTGTTAAACGTATCAATTACAGAGTTGCCAGGATAAAGTATTGGAAAGACTGGCTCAGACTCAAAAGTTGGGTAAGTCCTGGGGTATCCAGGTTATTCCGGGGCCGATGGGTCTGGATACATGAACCTGGTCTGAAGTTCTTGACTATGGAGGAATACTGTGCTTCAAGACTTAGAACTGGTAGTTAGAACTTCTGCTGCCCGGAGAGACAAACTT
>Ga0172381_10007007_pt1 | contig 11215 bp, 9 predicted proteins | sample Leawel6488metaG_FD_119754 | JGI IMG/M metagenome (GOLD analysis project Ga0172381, IMG submission 119754) | Leachate microbial communities from a municipal landfill in Southern Ontario, Canada - Leachate well 64-88 metaG | ecosystem: Engineered > Solid waste > Landfill > Unclassified | place... | reverse complement strand
TTAAATGTTCCGTTTCCATCTGTAATTATATCTTTACTGATTGTTACATTATTAGAACTTCTCAAATAGTATGTATAAACATCATCTGCTAATTCTAAAGTAATTTTAAATTTGCTAAAATCTTTTGCCTTTGATTCTTCATCTAAATATAAATAAGGAGAATTAATTTCAAAAACATTATTCTTTAAAACACAAAAGCTGGATAATTTATCTTTTTCATTGTCTTTCATGTCTCCAGTTAAATAGATTGCATTTTCTTTTCCTGATTTAATGGTCACAGGAATTTTTGTCCATATTTTTATAACTTTTATTGCATCTCCATAAGATGCAGCATTTGTTGAACTGTTTTTTATTACCTGCTTAATTGTTACTTCCTCTTGTGAGAAGGCATTTAATGATAATCCTAAAAGAAGGATTAGAACTAATAATTTCTTGGTTTTCATATTCTTTGTTTTTAATCGTTTATACTATTTTTTTGTTATACTTATTTCAAATGGATTAAACTTAATATTGTCTTGTATGTAGGCTAAGGCATTATTAAACCCATCTTGTGTCTTTTCTATCTTGTCTTCTATGTTGTTTCTTAACTGATAAACATATTTATTATTTATCAAAGGACTTAATAATGGATTAATGGCAGGACTGTCCTTATAAGCAATTAAATTATTAACCTCTATAATGTCTTTTTCGTCCCACTCTTCATCCTGTTTATAAGCAATTAAGTTATCTACCTCATAAACAACCATGCTATTTGAAAGAATAATCTTAGGTTCTGTTTCTAAAATTGTATCCTTTGTTGCTTCCTTAGTCTCTGTTTTAGCAATTGCTTTTGGCTTGTTTACTCTTCTATAATGACTTATTTGATTAGAGTTTTCTGCTTTTGCTGTTTTAATTTCTTTATTTTCAACCACCGATTTCTTCATTACTTGTACAATTGGAGAAGATATTGTTGAATTTGTTTTCAAATCCTCAGTATGAAAAAGCTCAAAGGAAATAGTAATTAGAAGTAAAAATACAGCTGCAACAGAAGAGTATCTTGCCCATAGAGGAAAAATTGCGGCTTTCTTTCGTTTTAATGATTCTTTCTCTTCAAATCTAACATCCAAATCAGCCTTAAGAAATAAATTCCCATCATAAGCCTTAAGCTCTTTTTCAAGCTGAGGATTCTTCTTGAGGAAAACCTCCAATTCTTTTTTGTCTTTCTCTGAAAGGTTGCCTTCAAGAAAGTCTAAAAAGAATGCTTCATAATTGTCTTTTGTTATCATAATTCTAAATAATATTATCTATTGATCCAATATACTCCTTTAATTTCACCCTTGCCCTGAAAATATAAATTTTAACCTGCTCCTGAGTTAAAGAAAGTATCTCTCCAATCTCTTTATAGGCGTAACCCTCATAATCTCTCAGCAAAATGGCCGCTTTTTGTACCTCAGGCAACCGTTCTAAAGCTCTATTTAACACCTCATTTATGTCGTTATAACCATTCTTCTCAAAACTTTGAGTCCCAGTGAGGCCATCTTTTTGAGAATCATACCTTATATTATTAATCATAGTGTGGTAAGCAGTAGTAAAGATGTAAGATTTAGCCTTAAAGAAGTCCACATCCGATTTCTTTTCCCAAAGTTTGGTGAACGTATCCTGAAGAATATCCTTTGCAGAATCGCTATCCTTAATATTTTTTATAAGGAAACGAAACACAGAATCACCAAAATTATCCACACAAAGGTTGTATTCTTTCTCTGTCATAAAAGTTTTTAAATTTGTTTCGGGCGACATTTTCAGCCGCCCTAACAAAATCATTCTTTACTCTACTAAAGTTTAACATCAATAAGACAAGCGAAGATATGAAAAAGTTACAGAATGGGTAAAAAAAATTGCTTTTATATGAAAATAAACAAGACTTAAAAGCAAGAAAACAAGGTTTACAACTAACAAAACAAAGTATTGAACTATTTTAACTTGATTTAAATGTCAGAATCATGCCATGATCTTGCTGGAATCATGGCATGATGTTTATGATATCATGGCATGATCTTTGTCACTTCATGCCATGATATGAGATTTAAATCAAGTTAAAAAAGTTCTAAACAAGGTTTGGTTATTTCCAAATAAAGTATAATTGGGATAAAACTTAGTTTAAATTTGCATAACCAATTATTATTGAATAAAGAGGCTTGTCATACTAAGGCTTCCTCCAACCAATTTGTCGTTGAAAAAATTAATTTTCTCTTCTTTGTACTTAGCTCCCAAAATATAAATCAGTGGTAAATAGTGATCTGGAGAAGGGATTGCTTTATTGGAGTGATGTATTTTTTCTTTATAGTTTATAAGTGGCTCGAAATCATCCTCCAATAATTTGCTGTTTATACTTTCTCTTACCTCTTTTGCCCAGTCATATCCATAGTTATCTTTATCAAAATTCTCATAATCAACCATCCTGAGATTATGAATTATGTTTCCACTTCCAATAATCAAAACACCTTTATCCCTTAAGGATTGGAGTTTTGAGCCACAAAGAAAATGAAAATCAGCCTCTTTAGAATAATCTATACTTAGTTGAACAACGGGAATATCAGCTTTTGGATATAAATGTCTTAAAACAGCCCAAGCACCATGGTCTAAGCCCCAATCATAATCTAATCCTTCCAAATCTGGCATTAATAGATTTTTAACTTCATTGGCTAAAACTGGGCTTCCTTTTGCTGGGTATTGCACTTCATATAATTCTTGTGGAAATCCATAGAAATCATGAATAGTCTTAGGCATTTCCATTGAAGTTACTTTTGTGCCTTTAATAAACCAATGAGCAGATATACATAAGATAGCATTTGGTTTAGGTATTGTTTTTGCAATATCACGAAAACCAGTTACAAATTCATTTTCTTCTATTGCGTTTATAGGACTTCCATGTCCAAGAAACAGCAAAGGCATTCTTTCCGTATCTGAAAAAAAGCTTGAAATATTTTGCAATCCATTTATATTTCCCATCGGTTACAATTTTTAATGTATGGGCAAACCTGCGTGTCTGCTCAAAATAAAGATTTAATCTATAATTTCAAATCCAGTGTATGGAATAAGAGCTTTTGGGATTTTTATCCCTTCTGGAGTTTGATTATTTTCTAATAAAGAGGCCACTATTCGAGGCAAAGCAAGAGCAGAACCATTAAGAGTGTGAGCTAATTGTGTTTTGCCTTCTTGATTTTTAAATCTAAGCTTTAAGCGATTTGACTGAAAGGTTTCAAAGTTTGAAACAGAACTTACCTCTAACCAACGATCTTGAGCAACAGAATAGGTTTCAAAGTCGAAGGTAAGAGCTGATGTAAAACTCATATCTCCACCACAAAGACGAAGAACTCGGAAAGGAAGTTCAAGTTTATGGAGAAGGTTTTCTACGTGTTTTTTCATTATTTCCAATTGCTCATAAGAATGATCAGGGTGATCTATACAAACTATTTCAACCTTATCGAATTGATGAAGACGATTTAATCCTCTAACATCTTTTCCGTAAGAGCCAGCTTCTCTACGAAAACATTGGGAATAAGCAGTCTTACAGATAGGGAAGTCTTTTTCTGAAACAATAACATCTCTGAATATGTTTGTAATAGGGACTTCTGCTGTTGGAATCATATAGAAACCATCCAGAGGAATGGCATACATTTGTCCTTCTTTATCAGGAAGTTGTCCTGTTGCCATTGCTGAAGCTTCATTTACCATTAGTGGAGGTTGAACTTCTGCAAATCCACTATTTACTGCTTCATCTAAGAAGAAATTAATGAGGGCTCTTTGTAGTTTTGCCCCCTTTCCTTTATAAACAGGGAAACCAGAACCAGTTATTTTGTTGCCTAATTCGAAATCAACAATATCATACTTTGCACATAAGTTCCAATGAGGGGTGGCTCCTTCCCAAAGTTTTGGTATTTTCCCATCAATATATTCCACAATATTATCTTCGGCTGTCTTTCCTTTAGGGACTGAAGAGTGGGGTAGATTGGGGATTGAGAGTAATAATCCTTCTATTTCTTGCTCTTTTTCTGATAGTTCTTTTTCTAAATCTTTTGAATTCTCTTTAAGGTTTGCAACTTCTGTCTTTGCTTTTTCTGCCATTTCCTTAGAGCCATCTTTCATATATTGTCCGATTTCTTTTGACTTAACATTAAGCTCGGCTTTTATATCTTCTAATTGTTTTTGGACTTGACGTTTCTTTTCGTCCAAATCAATTAAATTATTGATTTTTTCTTCTGCATCCTTAAAATTCTTTACTCTTAAAAGTTCAATTACCTTTTCTTTATTGAGTCTTATCTTATTAATTTCTAACATAAATATATCTTTTTATTCTTTTATCTTTATATAATTTTAAACGGTTGGTCTATCGAAGAATGGATTCTTGCCCAAAACAGAAAGAGGAATAGCAAAACCGTATGCAACATCTTCTCCGTAAAGAGAAAGTTCTTTTGCGGCAATTCCCGCCGAATACATAACCCTACTATCAATTCTATTGTCTGAGGCTATCCCCACGGCACTTCCAATTGCAATTCCTAAATCATTAGAATTAAACATACATGGACATTTTTTGTTGGATAGTTTTTCTTCACAAGTTGGAAATCCACATAATCCACAGTTCAAACCTATTGTTGATATCTTCGTTCCTATCAATACAATTGCTCTTGCTTTTAAAATGTTTTCTGAATCACGAAGAAAGAAAGGCTGATTATTAGTTTCATACATTTTCTTTGTATGCTCCGAAAGCTTAATTATATCATCATTAGTTATTGTTGCAATAACAAGATTATCAATTCCTCTTGCCTTAGGAGCAGTTCTGGCTGCACACATCATAGCTTTTGCAACTTCCATAATGCGATTATCCCTAATACTTTCCTCTGTAATTATCATTCTTTTATTTCTTTAATAGATGCTTAACTAATTCTTTTACTGCAAGTCCTCTATGGCTAATTTTATTCTTTTCGTCCAAAGACATCTCTGCAAAGCTTTCTCCATAGCCTTTTGGAACGAAGACAGGGTCATATCCAAATCCCCCTTTGCCATAACGTTCTGTTAGTATTGAACCTTCACATTTGCCCTCAAAATAAAATTCTTCTTTGTTTTCAATCAAACAAATAACTGTTTTAAAACATGCCTTACGATTAGTTTTGCCATCCATTTCTTCAAGGAGCTTATCAATATTATCTTCAAAGCTACATCCTTCGCCAGCATAACGAGCCGAATAAACACCAGGACGACCATCTAAGGCTTCAACTTCAAGTCCAGTATCGTCTGCAAAACAATCCTTTCCAAACTTATTATAAATATATTCTGCCTTTTGCTTAGCATTCCCTTTTAGAGTGTCTGCAGTTTCGGGGATTTCTTCCTTGCAACCCAATTCTTTCAAAGTAACTAATTTAATTTTATCACCTAAGGCTTTTTGTATTTCTTCAACCTTATGTTTATTATTGGTTGCAATTATGTATTCTTTCATTTAAAAATTATTTTAATGAGCAAAATTACTAATAAAAGTCCAAATTTCTTTTTCTGAACCAAGAGAATTGAATTTATATTTTGGGCTGAATTGTTCTTTGTTATTAATTATTGGGTTAGAAGATTTAATTCTATTATTATAATTTTCTGCAATTGTAGCTCTTGAAGCCAAATCCTTTCCTCCAAAATAGTCTGTATAAATAGTTCTGTTTTCTTTTACCCAAGAATCAAATTGTTGCGGTGTTATCTCCGAAATTTTATATGTATTGCTTTTATTTTCTTTTCTTTGTTGATAAGCAAATATGTTATCCACCGCAACCTTATCTTTAAGAACAAATACAGCATTAGGCTCATTGAGAATAAGATTTACTATTTCTTTATTAGAGCTTAAGTTCATATTAGCCATCGGGATAAGACCAAAAAATAAGTTCCAAACATACATAAATAATCCCAAACCAAACAATGCTCCAAGAAGATTTTCGAAATAATAAACTGCTAAGAATACAATTAGAAAAGGAATTATTACCATAAACTCAGCATTTCCATTTGAAAAAGCGGCAAATCCAAAGTAAAGAATTAACATCCCCCAACAATATCTTACAAAGCGTCTTTCTTGAAATATTGTTAATTGTCTATTTTTCAGCTTAAACAAATATATTATCCCATATACAAGAAAACTTAAAGCAATAATTATCATTGGAATACAAATTGTTGGATGCAAAGAAATAAATTGAAAAATATAACCATGAACTTGAATAAAGGTTCTAACTAAACTTATTGCAGACAAGATAATTACATTATTTAAGATAGGCATTTCTGCATTTGAATTCCTATAATCATATAAAACAAAATTTATCAAAGAACTAAAGCTTAGATTTCCTTCTTGAAAGTAAACAACTAAAGAATATGTAATTGGAATTATTAAACTTATAAAAATAAAGCGGGTAATAAATCTCCATTTCCCATTAAACACAAAAATAAGAAAAGAAGAAACCCAAGCAAAGATTACAATTTGATGGAATAAACACCCTATTGAACAAGCTAAAGCACATAGAATAACTTTATAGGAACGATTCCTCATTAGAAAACTTTGAACAAAATTCATAGCTAATAGAGTGAAAAACAAAGGAATAATATAGCATTCATTATCTATGGCAAAACGTTGAAACCCAAAACAAGAACCAAGAAAAACAACTGAAGCCGCAATTATAGTTTCTTTTGAATGAATTCTATGTAACATTATTCTTACCACAGTCAAACAAGATAATGCAAACAAAACGTTTACAAATTGGAATATCTTAATAGGCTCAATGTTTGTTATTTGGAAAGGCAAATATATTAAATACCCAAAAGCACTGTAAAGAAGATGATGAGGACGAAATAGCTCTTGAGAAGTTATTGAAGAAAACGCATTAGAATATGAATCTGAGGTTGGATTATTTGAAAGAAAAAGAAAATAAATTAATCCGAAAAAGATAATTATAAACCAAGAATAGTTCCTCTTTAAATAGCTTATCATAATAATTTTTCATTGTTTTGAATTGGCAAAGGTAATAAAATAAAATAAAAATGTATTTTTGCAGAGATGATTAAGCCAGAAGATATTTCAAAAATACTTGATGCAACAGAAATTGTTGATGTGATTAATGCCTTTGTTCCATTGAAAAAAAGAGGAGTTAATTATATTGGTTGCTGCCCTTTTCATAACGAAAAAACTCCTTCTTTTACTGTTAGTCCTTCAAAAGGTATTTTTAAATGTTTTGGTTGTGGAGAAGCAGGCAATGCTGTTAACTTCTTGATAAAACACGAACATTATTCTTATCCAGAGGCTCTACGTTTTCTTGCAAACAAATATGGAATAGATATTCAAGAAGAGGAACTTACAGATGAAGCAAAAACTCTCCAGGACGAAAAGGAAGGTTTGTTTCATGTTACTGAATTTGCTCAAAAATATTTTGCAGATATTCTTTTCAACGATGCCGAAGGGAAAACCATAGGTCTAAGCTATTTTATTGAAAGAGAATTAACAGAAGAAACAATCAAACGCTGGGGATTAGGTTATTGTAAGGATAAGTGGTCAGAGTTTACAGAATATGCTAAAAAGAATGGATATACTGATGAGGTATTAATTAAATCTGGACTTACTATTGCAAAAGAGGAAACCCATATTCAGTATGATAGATTTAGAGCAAGAGTAATTTTTCCTATCTATAATATTGGAGGTCGTCCATTAGGTTTCACAGGTCGTGTTCTTTCTTCTGAAAAGACAAAAGCAAAATATGTTAATTCTCCTGAAAGTGATATTTATTCTAAGAGTAAAGTATTATTTGGACTTCATTTAGCAAAGAATGAGATAGTTAAGCAAGACCTTTGCTATTTGGTTGAAGGAAATATGGATGCTGTTATGCTTTCTCAAAATAATGTTGAAAACGTTGTTGCATCATCAGGAACTGCCCTTACAATTGAACAAATTAGATTAATAAAACGATATACAAAGAATGTTACAATCCTTTATGATGGAGACTCAGCAGGCATAAAAGCAGCTTTTCGTGCAATTGATCTTTTTGTTGAGAATGGACTAAATGTAAAAATTGTTTTATTTCCTGATGGAGAAGACCCAGATTCTTATTGCAGGAAACTTCCTCAAGAAGAGTTTAAAAAATATATTACCGAGAAAGCAGAGAACTTTATTCTATTCAAAACTCATCTCCTTTTAGAAGATGCAAAGGATGATCCTTTTAAAAGAAGTTCATTAATAAAAGAAATAATAAATACAATTAGTCTTATTCCTGATAATATTGAGAAAGCAGCTTATATTCAACAATGCTCCTCGCTCCTAAAAATGAAGGAGGAAATACTCAATAATGAACTCAATAAATTATTAAGAGAAAGATATTTCAAACAAAGAAAAGAAGAAAAAGATAAGAGACCAGAAAATTCTTCAGAACTGCCTCCAGAGGATTTCTTTATTCCAAAAGAAGATGATGGTTCTGATTATTTAACCAATCCTAAGGCAGAAAAACAAATTCTTCCAGAGACTTTTCCTGATGAGGCTCAAGAAAGAAAGATTATATCATTGCTTCTAAATTATGGAGATAAAGAAACAACTCAAACTGTAGTAGGAGAGGATGGAGAAAAAACGGATGAAACATTCTTAGTGGCAGCTTACTTGATTGGAGATATTTCAACTGATCAAATTAGTTTTGATAATCAATTATACCAAAAAATATTTGATTTGTATAAAGATTATTTAATTGAAGAAGGTCAAATCCCTAATCTTAATTTCTTTACCAATAATCAGGATAAAGAAATTCAAAACCTTGTCACAACACTCTTAATTAATAATTATAGTGTTAGTGATTTATGGGAAACAAAATGGAAAATAACAATTCCTAATCCAGAAAGCCCAGAAAGACTTAATTTAAATATAAAAGAAAGTCTTTTAAGCCTTAAACTAAATAAGTTAGAAAAGAAAATTAACCTCATAAAAGAAAATCTAAGAAAAGAAGAAGATATTGACAATCAACTAATCCTTCTTTCAGAACAAAAGACCTTAGAAAGGATAAAACAAATCATTTCAAACGAACTAAATCGTATTGTTACTAAATAGCTGAGCAACTTACAAAAAAAGGATTGTCGCCATCAATTTTCTATATAAAACAAAATATTTTTGAGGGCTGTTGTTTAGATTTTTTTTATAAGAAATAGGTTAGGTGAACTTGAAAGCCTTTCCATCGGAAGTTTGTATAGCTCATCATCCTTTGTAGCCCGAATATATAATTGCCACCTATTTCCCAATTATGATTGATATCGTATCCAATGCCTAATTGAAACCCTAAATCAAATGGTTTAATCCTATTATCTGAAAAGGTCTTTTCTGTAATTTTCCCATAATAGTTATTAGTTGTAGTGTCTCTTAAATCTTCAAATGAAGATTTACCTCCAACACCGTAGGTAAAATATGGCGAAATCGAAATAATGAAACCTCTGCCTATTTTTTCGTCTCCAAATTTCATCAACAATCCTGCAACACCTTCAATTAAGTAAGCATTTATATCTGCTTTATCGTAAAAAGGTCTTTCATAACTATATCCTTTGTTTTGGATAGATAATGAAGGTTGGAAATACATATTATACACCAATCGTTTTTCTGCAACCAATCCAGCCTTCCATCCCATTTTATAATTTGCACCTTGTTGAAGAGTTGCAATATCATAACTTAATCCAGCCCTTAAGCCATATTGCCAAGGTTGATTGGATGATTTAACTTTGCTTTTAACAGGTTGAGCAATTATTTTCGTGCTAAATAATGCGGATAGTAAAAAGGTAAAAAGGATATAATAAATTGATTTTTTTAAAATTATATTTCTCATTTTGTTGCTTCTAATTGGTAAATCGTTTTAATCAAGTTTTCTCCAACTCCAATTCTATAACCGTCTGAAATAAAAACTATATCTCCTTCTTTTGTAATTAATAGAATAATAGGAAGATTATCTTTTATTTCTTTTTTTGTTGATTTGAGTACCTGCTTTAAAATTTTATTATTTTTGTCAATAGCAAATTCAGATCTTTGAGGCAGTTTATTATAATTCTTTTCCAAAAAGTCACCTCTTAGTTTATCTTCCGGGGCTAAAAACAGAATACCTCCATCCCATTGGTCAAATTCTTCCTTGAAAAGCGGAATATCCACCATTATATGTTTTGTTGGTTCTGTTTGAGGATCAAGAATTGCAATAACTAATCCTTTGTTGTTGGCTAATTGAGACAAAGTTGTTTTCTCTTTATTTTGAAGTTTAATCTTATTATTCATTTTCATCTTTCCTTCAATCACAAGTTTTTGAGGAATTTCTCTAAGTTCAACAAAAATGTCATAAGTTTTGTTTGGCTTCAATTCAAAATAGTTAGTTTTAACATATACTGATCCATCATTTGCACGATTGCCAGTAAGTAAGCGATAGTATCCTGGCTCCAATGTTAATTGTTCAGGGAATTGTTTGAATTTAGGATCATATTCATAGTCAAGAGTTACAAATTTTCCATCAATGAACTTTGCAAAAGTAAAATGAGAATAGTATTCTGGCTTTATCCTATTTGTTGAGGTATTATTATGAACATGCAAAATACTTTTTTGTTTATTTTTATTGTCAATTTCTATCCCAACATTATCTTTCTCTTGAGAAAAAGCAACTATCCATTCCCCATTCTCATAAAATTGTGCATTACCTGTTGCCCAATCATATTTCGCAGGGAAAGAAAATGTTCTTGCAATTGCAACAAATAGAATCTCCATAGATACTTTATCTGCCTCTTTCAAATGAATTACTCCTTTTGGGGATATTTGACAATTATAGTAATTGTCATTTGAGTTGAGTTTAATATTCTCTTTTATCCATTTTGCTATTTGTATTGGGGATGAAAATTCTTCTTCTCCAAAAATTTCTTTTTTGTTTGTGTATATATATTCTCTCCACGGAGTAATTAATTCTAATTGAATTCTTGGGTTGAGAATGTAATTATCAATTATTTCTTTGGAATATTGTAGGTTGGTTTTTGTCTTTAGGTAAGTGTTCAAATGACTTTGAAGAATTTCCTTTGGGGTGTCTCTAAGATCTTTTTCGTAAATAAGGTTCAACATTGTCATAGCTTCAGATACGTTTTTGTTCTCTTTCAGAAATTCTTCAATCGCTTTATAGTTTCCCCAACTATTCTTTATTACTTTTGAAACATCAGAGGAATCAAAAAT
>Ga0172381_10007006_pt1 | contig 11216 bp, 12 predicted proteins | sample Leawel6488metaG_FD_119754 | JGI IMG/M metagenome (GOLD analysis project Ga0172381, IMG submission 119754) | Leachate microbial communities from a municipal landfill in Southern Ontario, Canada - Leachate well 64-88 metaG | ecosystem: Engineered > Solid waste > Landfill > Unclassified | place... | reverse complement strand
TGATTCATAACGAGCGAAAAATTCAATAAATTCCAGCATTTCAAGTTTTGAAAAATTGAAAAATGCTTTTTTATCGTCTCCTTTTCCGTTGACATAATCATTATAGATTTTTTGTTTTTTTTCTTCTTTCATAAATTTATTGTTAATTAATTAATAAAAAGTAAATTTTTGTTATTGCTAACGCTGCGGATGCTCCGGCAGTGAAAGCAAGTGAAAGATCGAAGAGTCTTTTTTCTTTTTGTTTTTTGGATTCTACAAGGCCAAAATATTTTGACGTTGTGTAGGTGGATTTTAATTTGTTCATAATGTTATTTTATTTAATAAAATATGATCGGTAATGTTTAAGCCAGCAAGAGAATAAACAGCAAGGACAAAAAAACTTTTTTGCGTGGGATTCTGTTATTATGTAACCCATATTTTGACATTTTGGACATTTCATATTGTAATATTTTTATGGTTTTGTCAGTAATAAAGTTTAATGTTTTTTTTATGGTTTTATCAGTAATTGACATAAAAGCGGGTTTCGTTGTGTAATAGTGGACAGATGGACAAACAAAAATTAAAGTGTAGTTTAACGATTTTTGATGCTTGTCTTAATATTATCAAACTTTTTAAAGTGTGTCAAGGGGTTGATTTTATTGATGTTTTGTGTGTTTTTTGTTGTTTTATTTTAATGATAATAGCAATAATGGACAAATGGACAAGTTAATTTGTAATTTAATTATTTTAAGGGGGGCTAATATTAGCTAAAAAAGCCGTATTTTCGCTAATCTTAGCACCCCCCTAATATTATTAATAAGCCCTAAAAAAAAATTTATATAAATAAGATATAAAAAAAGTCTTCTTTTTAACTAAACTTAGCAAATTTTTTGCGTCCCTTTACTCCTGTATTTTAATAGGTGTTTTTGTTGTCAAATTGTTGTTGTTTTTTGGTAATGTTAGCGAAAAATCGACTGGACAAGTTACTGGACACATCCCCCCTTGTTTATCTTGTCAGCGAATTGAATATTTTATTTAATGTTAGTGTTAAACCACTGGACAAACCACCTGCCGTGATGGGTAAAGTGTTTGTCCGGTATTTGTCCGCGCTGTTCTACGATTAATATAGAACACAAATGACCATTTTAGCGGATCAAGCCAAAACAGCCATTGACATTATTGCTAATGTTAGCCACAAAAAAGGTATACGTTGCATAAGATATATTAAGCGAAGTATTGCACGCCCTCAATTCATAACTAATATTAGCGAAAAAATAACATATTAGCCAAAAAAGTTCGGGGAGACCACCACAAACCCCCGACGCCCACTACCTATATAAAATTTTTTTGTGTGTCTCTCTGTCTCTCTCTCCCTCTTTCGCCACTCCCCCACTCCCCGATCACTCCCGGTATCTACCCCCAAAATTTTTTCTAAAAAAACATTAAAACCACATTAATGTCAACACTAAACCCTCCTTTTATGCTATACTTAATGTAAGGTTAGTGATTTTGGTACAGGTTACCCGTACCTGCTCCCCAAAAATCTGCTACACCCCACAAAAACACAAATTTTTCCACGCAAACCTGCTAGGAATTTTAAGGTGAACGCCTCTCGCAGGCGTTATAAATAATAAAATTTATATACATGCTGTCAAAACGTATAAAAAAACCGTCTCGCAAGTGTGGCACCAACGTAAGCGTCTTTTAAGTTGACGTTTTTTTGTTTTATATGGGTATAGACAGGACCACAAATTTTGACATTACGCGTACTAAGTTCTTTCCAATTGTATTAAAGGAGATATTTTCAACAAATGAACACACAGAGATCGTTTCTACCCCAGTGCAGGCTTCGCCTGACATTGTTCTCTCGGAGTCCCCAGAGCAATACTGGCAAAGCCGCAGTGAAGATGAGGACTATTTATATAAACTCCTTGGCGAACTAGAGAAACGCAAGGCTATGGCCATACTGTGCATAACTCCCGAGAAACTTCATAAGATGAGTGCCGGAGGGCTGTCTCACTTCATAAAGGATGCCAACGAGTTGATCATTGAAACCAAGGCACAGCTCAGGCGGATCAAGTCAGACAGAAAACTTTTTAATAAACAGCATAATAATTTAAGTGGAGATGATAGACAAAGACTCGACAATCTTATCGAAAACGCCTGAGGATTTAAAGGAAGCCATGACAGCTATCCTGCATGACCCCGTTGCTCGTCGCTACGCCTGTGAGCGCAGTTTGGTGCTATTTTCGTTGTATTATTTCTCTCATTACCATTTCTTTGAGATGCCGCCCTTTCACCGCGATATGTACCGCGATCTTAATTTTGACAACCTTACCGGTGCGATGTGGGTTATGTTTCGTGAGTCGGCTAAGACTTCGTTGTCTAAGATAGGGCTTATCCATAGTATTTGCTACGAAAAGAAGAAGTTTATGTTGTGGACCAGCTATGATCAGAAGAAAGCCGCTTCGAATTTGTACGATGTAGCCTTCGCTTTGCAGACCAATGAACTTATCTTGGAGGACTTCGGGCAGTTGTTCTATGAATCTGACATGGAGATAGATGAAGAGAAGAAGAAATTTTCCAAAAAGAAATCGGTGTCGGAATTTATTACCGTTAATAAGATAAAAGTCAAGGCTTATTCAACGGGATCAAGCATTAGAGGTGAGGTTTATGACAGCTATAGACCTGACATGTTGGTGCTTGATGATATTGAAAATTCGAAAACAGTGGTGTCGAATGTGATGACCGAGGAGGTTATCACTTTCATGGATGAAATGCTTTCCGGTGCTGCGCCTGATGCTAATTATTTGATATTGGCCAATAGGCTCAGTCACTCGGGATCGATCGCTACGTTTGAGAACAAGATCAAGGGTGAATCGGATTGGGTGGTCAGAGACGTGAAAGTAGAAGAAGATGGTGTCCTCTCTTGGCCCAGCAAGTATGTTAAGACTGATGCTGAGGCTTTGCAGGTGAATGCCAATATACTTGATAGGAAAGAGAAAGTGGTCAGCCTTGAGAGGAAGATGAGGCTCCTCGGCTACACAACCTACAATAGGGAGATGTTAAATACACCGTTGACCGACGAGGAGCGCGAAATAAAATTGGCTTGGTTACAACATGAGTTCACGGATGAGGATATCAAGCAGAAGACACGCAATAGGTATGCCACGATCGATGTGGCTGATTCCAAGGCACGCGGCAAGAACGATCCTGATGATACCGGTACGACGGTGGTTGATATCGATTCTGAGGGTAATTGGTACGTGCAGATGGTCAATGCCAGCAAGATGAACTCGCCTGAGTTGATTGATTGGGTATTCTATATTTGGGAGACATACAAGCCTATTAAGATAGGTATTGAAAAGAAAGCGCTCGAGGATCAGGTTCTTCCTTATATCAAGCAGAGGTCGGCTGAGCGACAGATATTCCCGGTGGTGGTTGAATTGAAGCCTGGCGGAACCAATAAGATCGATAGGATCAGGGGTGCGTTACAGGGTCGTCTGCAGCACGGCAAGATCAAGTTTAGGAGAAATCCGGTTGATGATACGGCTAAGTTGAAAACACAGTTGTTCGACTTCCCCAAAGGAAGACATGACGATTTATGCTTGGATGGCGAGACCCGAATAGCAACCTTATTTGGAGATAAAAAAATTAAAGATATAAAGGTTGGTGATTTAGTTATTACCCCTTTCGGAATCAGATGGGTGTTAGCGAGTGGTATTACTGGAGAAAAAGAAGTTATCACGAATATGGGGATAACTGGTACACACAACCACAAAGTATTTAATAATAGCACTTTTGACAATCTTGATACAATAGAATATAATAGTCATATAAGTTACTTAACTATTAAAGAACAACTTGTATGGAAATACAAAAAACTATTGTATTTAATGGAAAAAAATACAACCTCATGGGAGGGAAGAGAAAATATTATCTTAGTATGTCAACAAGAAATTCTGAAAGGAAAAATCCTAAAGGACTTCATGTTGCGATTTGGGAATTTTATAACAAGCAAGATGTTGGTCAAGGCTTTGTTATTCACCATAAAGACGGTAACACTTTCAATAACGACATTAATAATCTGGAGCGTCTACCAGTTGGGAAACACTTGTCTGAACACTCTAAAAGGAATAGGGAAGACCCAGAGTTCGTTAAGAGAGAAAATAAAAATCTTAACAAAATTAGACCACTCACGAAAAAATGGCACAGTTCCCCCGAAGGAAGAAAGTGGCACAGAGAACATTTCTACAAAACTGATCCATTCTCCATTAAAAGAGAACACACTTGTAAAACTTGTGGCAAGGTTTTTGAAAGTACCAGGGTTGAAAAAATTAAGTTTTGTTCCAGCGCGTGTCTTTCCAGTGATAGATACAAATCGGGTGTCGATAATATCACCTGTACTTGCGTCATTTGTGGGAATAGATTTACTAAGAACAAATATTCAAAAGTTAGAACATGCGGAAGTATTTGCGGACAAAAATTATCATGGCAAAGCAGAAAAAACAATAGTTTATAATATTACTGTCGGTGTCGATAGTGTGTATTATGCCAACAATATTTTGGTTAGTAACTGTGATGCCTTGCACTATATCAGTCAGATTGGATCACGACCTTTCTCTCAGGGGAAAGATGAGGACAAGTCACAGCTCAATAGAGACTTTTATGCTCATAAGCGGAAGCAACAGGCTATCCAGAGCGCTCGAGCAAGAATTTTAAACTTATAAATATTTATGTACGATTTAACCAAGAAAACCATATATACTCCGTCGGAAGAAGAATATGATTTTATATCAAGAGTGTATTCTGATTTTTTAGATGACTATAATTTAAAGAACCAACCGCAGGCGATGCTCGGTGGCAGGACATTGAAAAAGTTTTGGGACCAGAGCGAGTATGATTATAACGCTTTGTGCGAAGCACAGAATCCGCTTGATCCGGTTGTACCTTATGCTTCTGGTGTATCACGTGATAAAGCCAATATTTTTATAACCAATCTGGCTTTGAATTTATTTTATCCTACGGTTGTGGCTCAGAACTCCGCTCAGGAGATAGACAGGGTGATGTCCAAGGCATCGCGTGCGTTACTTGAGTTCGCTCATGAGAATGACGGCAGACCGGCTGAGTCGGGTCACGTTAAATTTGTTCGTACCGTTCATAAAGGTGTTATCCAGGGAACGGCTCACGTGCAGGATGATATCGTCGATAATAGATTGGTGTCGAGCATTGTACCTAACGAAGAAATATTCGTACCTAATTTTTATCAGCCCAATATACAGTTACAGAGTCACCTTATTCGCTTGCAGGAAAACATTACTTACGGAGAAGCAGAGAGAGACTATGGTGAACTACCTAGGTTCCGTGATCACGTCTGCCCTGGTATGAGTTCGATGTTTGCCGGTAAGACCGATTCAGTGTTTACCAAGGTTGAGCAGATGCTTGATATTAAAAACAAGGTCAATATCATGCGTGTTTGGTACCCAGTCCCCCATGGGAAGTTGGTTCAATATAAACAGGATGGAGTACTCCCCTCTTACGTTACACAGGCCAAATATTTCAATTTGATCATTAATGGCATACCGATGTTTCCTTATGATAATTTAATGCCTTATCACGATGGGTACTATCCTATCAATAAAATGATATTCGAAATGTTCTCTCGCCCTGAGTATTACTGGGGTAATTCATTGCCCAATAAGATCGCTCAGGATAAGAGATGGAAAGACGGCTGGAAGACATTACTTAGATGGAAAGGGAAGTTATCGTCATTACCGCCACTCGTTACTTTCAATGGTACATTCGTAGATTCAGATATCACTATTCCCGGTATGATTACGCAGGCGCCAGCAGGGATGGGTAAGGATGATATACAGACCATTCCTGGGTTGTCGGCTGGTATCAATAATTCTGATATTGAGTTATTGAATCAGGCTGATCAGGAAATCAGTAATGGGTCAGTGTCCAATAATCAGGGTGGTCAGGTGGAGAAGGGGAGACAGACAGCCAGGGAGATCGTGTTGGCCGAGAGTAATGCCAAAAAGATATTGAATGGATTTGCCTTGCAGACTATGTTCTTTGTGTCGGCTCGCTCGTTTCCTATCATTAAGAGGATGTTTCAGTTCTTAACTAGGAATGAGATAAATAAGATTGCGGTGCCGAATCAATCGTTGCCTGACGGAACACCCGGTACGCTTGAGATAATTTTTACGGAACCGCAAGCTATGACCGAGGAAGAAATTAAAGATAAAGAATATGAGATGTATACGGCCGAGAGAAAGTCGGCTAAGGCGGGAAACCCTAAGCACGTTATCGAAATTAATAAAGAATATTGGCAGGAGATAGATCTCTATTTGAAAGCGACGGTTGAGGAGATATTGCCTGACAATCCTACTATCAGGCAAGCTAAAGCTGAAATGAAGTTTGATAAGTATGCGTCGCACCCAGAGTTATTTAACTTACGTGCGGCCGCTAGAAATTTGATCAGAGAGAACGGAGACGATGAGACTGAAATGCTTTTGGAGCAACAAGTATCAGAAAATAAAAATAAAATGATGATGGATGCCGCAGGAGGTATGGGTAGCGGTGGAGGCCAGAATCCTTTAACGAAAATGGCCGAGCAAAAACCATCGACGGGAATGGCTAATGACGGGATGCAGATGGGTAGTATTTAATAATTAACAATAAAAAAATGGGAAAAGAAAACGAAGTCGTCTCAGAAGAGACGAAAGACGAAGTGACCACCGAAGAAGTGATCACTGAAACAGCAGAAGAAAAAAAAATAAGAGAAGAGAACGAACGCAATTCAAAGGCAATTCGTGATGCTCAGGACCTGGCTAAAAAGATTTATGATGAATTGATCATCACATCCGATTTGCCATATATGTCCGTCGAGATCGTGCCACAATTCTTGAGTAATTACATCAAGATATTGAAAGGCAAGAGCAAGAAGTGGGAAGTTGTATCTATGGCCATCGAAGATTTCAATGTGACCAAGGTCAACGAACTAGAGCTTTTCGACAAGATAAAAGAGGAAGCGGAAATGTAATAAATATGTTTCGCAAATTGAAAAATAAAATAAAAATTTGGGCGGTGACGGAAATATTCAAGCTTTATTTCGGATCGTTTCTTTACCCCTTTGAGAAAGCTGACGAAAAATTTGAGAACTTATCTGCTTTTGAGAAAGCGAAGTATCTCAAAGACGTTAGCAACTGGGTGAATAGCGATGCTTTCAGAATAGAGAGTCAGGAAATACTGCGTAAGTATTATCAAGATTTGGCTTGCAAGCCGCTTGATAACGTGACTGCGACCGGTTACAGACTTGCTTTACTGGTGGAGCAGGATAAAGAAAGACGTTTGTTGAAAAGATCCAAGGAGTTCGATGAAATAGTCAGTATCGATTAGATCTGACAGACGGTACCTTATAGAGGTGTGGGGTATCGTTGTCAGCTTTTATCTTTATTTTGGGCGGTACCAAAAATAAGAATGGATTATTAAGTCCTTGATCCGGGGACATAAATACTTTTATGGAAAAAACAGCAGCCGAGCTTGAGGCGGAAAAACAAGCAGCCGAAGAAGCGGCTAAAGCTTCTGATGATACGATAGACGGTGGTGAAGGTGGTGACGACACCGGCACAGGCGTCAATAAAAAAGACTATCTGAAAATGTCACAAGAGGAAATAATGGCAGACCTAAAGGAGAAGCATAAAGACGCTACTCCCGATCAGCTCATAGCTGAGATGGCCAAGCAGATGCAAATCATTGGTCATAAGAACAATGCCATTACAGCTCTTAAAAAACCAAAAACCCCAGAAGCACCGAAGACTGATGCGCCTGTAGATGATTTGGATAAACCGATCACGAAGCGCGACTTAGTCGAGATCAATAATCGTAAGGCAGTCGAGACCATGGCGAATGGTGTCACAAGTGACCCCAAGGAACGCCAGGCGATTCTCGATGCTTATAATAATGATATCGTGAGGACTGGGGATTTGGAGAAAGACTTTAAAAAATCCCTTGCCATTGCCAATTCTGGAGTGGTCGAGGACTACAAGAAGAACCAGTCTATTTCACGCAATAACGAAAACTATCTTACTAGATTTTCTGGCGGTGTATCTTACGGTGGACCGAAAGCTGATCCCACAGCAGGTGATGCCGTGAAGAGAGCGACTGCGGCGAATTTAGAAAAAGCTGGTTTTACAAAAGAAGAAATAGACAAGACTCTTGCTAAATTATAAATATGCAGAAATTTTACAAGATACCTAAGGGTGTCTCAATAATGGCTGATATAATTGGTGCTAACAGCGCGGCTTTCGCTAAAGCTGATCCTGTTACTATCGATGCTGACGGATGTTTGATCGTAGCGACCTCATCTGGTGAAAAAATCTTAGGCTATGCCTGTGATGATATTACCATGGTGGCCGCTAACGAAACCACGCCGAAGGTAAGGCCAAACTACATACCTGCTGTACCTGGAGTATTAATGCAATACCCATCTGACCAAGCTGGTGTGTTAGCTGATGATGTCGGAGAATATGCCGACCTGAGCGGTACGACTGGTGCTATCACCATGAATTTAACCGCTGGTGCCACTGGTCAATTCTTGATCAGACAAATCGACCCTGAAAATGAGGGCGATACAGACGTAGTCATAGTCGAGGCTGCTGAACCGCAAACTTTTGGATTTGCTCAGAGCTAAACTTTATTAACCTAATTGACAATTTTATATGGAAACTACAAAAGGTTTGTTTAGCCCCGTAGTAGATGCGACAGTGCGCGCGTTATATGACAGAGCTAAAGATGAACAATCTTCAATGCTTTATTATCAGGATCTTGGTTTGACCGAATATGAACCGGATGTACCTGAAGAGGTATTGAACGATATGTCTGGCTTCGGTCGGGCAACCTTGTCCTCAGAAGGACAAGACTTTGGTGTTGTAACAAGAGTAAAAGGGTTGATGGTAGCCCTTGTAAAATCAATTCTAATATACGGCGAAAACCCAGTAGTGGACAACGCCTAGGAAGCGAAAGCACCTACAACGACTAAACGAATTGACGCAGAAATGCGATGTAATAGTCTGAACACGGACAATAACAAAATGAAATCCGTGAGATAAGCAGAAATGACTTATCCGTTCATTGACAAGAAGATATAACAAAATCTAATTTATCTTCTTTCATAGAATAGTAACAAATTGATCCCGTCACTTTAACAATGAGAAAATACACAGCTAAATTCATTGTTACCAAAGAAGATCAACATTGGTTGATGAAGAGTGCAAACTCAAAGAGAATGATGGATTTACGCAACTTGGCCAACGGCTTTATTGCATCAATGAACCAGAGATGGAACGAAGATGCTTGTAAGGTTTTCTATCTTGGTCATGGAACCACTTTCTTGACAGTCGGTAATTCAGAAGCTTTGTATGCTTCACATACCATTAAAGGAACCGGTGATACTCAATATAACAACTTTGGTTCAGGTGATACTCAAAGAGCATTGTCTGCCACTGCCGTTGTTGACGGTATTGCTAAGATGAACAGATTTCAAGATCACAACGGAGTTCAATTACTCCCAGTCAGAAATATCAACATCATCGTCTCACCTGAAAACATTTCAGTTGCTAACGAGATATTGACATCAAGACAAGGTCCTACCAATGCTAACCTTGGTTTGCAACAGGGTAGTGCCGAGGCTTTGGCAAAACGTGGTATTACCATCAGAGCCATCGAAGCGGCTGATATCCCATACGCTTACAAGAACTACTGGGCTTTGGTCGAAACCAACAGAGCCAAATCAAGAGCTTTCATGGCTTATGCATGGAAACCTGAAATGGATGAAGAGCCTGAAATCCAAAACGGTACTCGCATTTACGCTGGTTCAACCGTGTTTGGTCCAGTCTTGCTCGGATGGCAATGGACATTAGGTTCAACTGGTGCTGGAACCGGTATATAATTAACCAATTAACTCGATAATTTTATGGAAAAAATCCTGAAATATCTTAACACCGTATTGTTGGTTGTATTGGTTATTATCGGAGTTTCATTGCTAGTCAAGAACAAATCGTTCGGAGCTTTAGGAGAACCAAACCCAACAACCTTAGATCGCGGTGAATGGACAGCTATAAATGATTTACTGGTAGATGATTTAGAAGTCAACGATGATGCCACTATCAAGGGCGACACTGCGTTGACTGGCGGATTAACAGTCGGAGGCAATATATCTGTTACCGGTTCAATAATCGGAGACCAAAAAGTAACCGCTATTGCTGCCACAAACCAGTATTCCACAACCACCCTAACGGCTGCTCAAAGCGGAACTACGTTCTTAATATCAGCTTCTGGAACAAGAATAACCTTGCCTGCGTCAACTACAGCGGAGGTCGGGACTTCCTATCGTTTCCAGGTTAAAGGTGCTGTTGATACCGCTTCAACCACTATCGCTTCTTATGAGGGCGATAATATTGAAGGAACATTGATCGTAGCCGGAGCTGTTGTTGATTGCGCTGCCGAAGATTTTATTACTTTAGCTTCCGATAATGAAAATGTCGGGGATTATGTTGAAGTAATGTATGACGGAACAAACTGGCTTATTCAAGACAGCGGTATATTGACACTCGCAACTTGTACCGACCCCTCTTAATCTTACTTGATTAAATACGGTCTTCGCTCATCAGAAATGGTGAGCGAGCCAGCGCATTTAATAAATTAATTTATATTATTATGGATTTTACAAAAATTGACTGGACAGTATTCTTACTGACAGAAAAAACAAACATCAAAAAAGCTCTCACCAAAAATGATTACAAATCATTAATGATTCTTTTAGAGGAGCCAACGCCAGCTAAAGAGATCGAAATACAAAAGATAGTAAATCTATTTTCTGCCAATGCTGACGATTATCCATCAGAAGTGAGAAAGGAAATGGAGACTACTTTTATCAACAAGAATGTTCAAGATCTTACCCCAGAGGAAGAAGCTAAATGGCAGAAAAAATTAGACGAAGAGAAAGAAGCACAGAGAAACAAGGTTGTTAATAAAGAGAAATTGAAGAATGAGGTTTTAACAAAAGTTGTTACTGAGGGGATAGACAAAGAATCGGTTGTTGCAGAGCCAGCCATAGTTGAGCCAGTAGTAGACGAACCTATCGTAGACGAACCTATCGTAGACGAACCTATCGTAGACGAACCTATTGTAGACGAACCTATTGTAGAAGAACCTATCGTAGACGAACCTAT
>Ga0172381_10007005_pt1 | contig 11217 bp, 9 predicted proteins | sample Leawel6488metaG_FD_119754 | JGI IMG/M metagenome (GOLD analysis project Ga0172381, IMG submission 119754) | Leachate microbial communities from a municipal landfill in Southern Ontario, Canada - Leachate well 64-88 metaG | ecosystem: Engineered > Solid waste > Landfill > Unclassified | place... | reverse complement strand
GGCAACAGCCGGCTGTGAATCCTCAACCGGCTGGCAGTGCAGCCCCGCCGGAAGCCATCTCTCTCTTTACACGTCAGGAGGCGACAATACCAGTGGATTTTCAGGTATTCTTGCCGGCGTCCGCTTTACTGCTGGCGGCTTCGGCGATCGCTCGTCCGGCGCGGACATCTGGTCTTCGGTTGAGTCGGGCGGTAGTGCCTGGAGGCGCTACCTGAGCTCCGGCGCCGCCACGGTGCACCGGATTGCCGACAGTAAGGCGGTCGGCTTCTCTGTCCGCTGTCTGAAAAATTAATTTATCAAATAAACCCTGTATTTATTACAGTGATAAGTTTTTAGGTAAAAAAGCCTTTTGGGTGGCGCATTCTATGTCCGGCGCCAGCGCAATACTTTTTTCGATTATCGGATATACCCTTCGGGCCGCTTTTTTGTTTTCTGAATAAAAAATGTTTAACTCAGTTTTATAAAGTATTTTTTGGTATAATTAAGGTAATTAAATAAATGCGATACCAATATGCTAGTGCCCGCGAATGATGCTAATAATATTTTTTATTAGTACGATTCGTATCATTAGCACAATTCGTATATTGGTATCATATAGAGCAAGCGTATGAAAATAGGATTTTTTGAACTTGAGGGTTGGGAAAATAAAACTTTACAGGAAAATTTTTCTAAGGATGAATTATTTTTGAGCAAAGAAAAATTGGAACCGTTTAATATTCCGCTTCAAAAAGATTTTGAGGCGATCTGCGTGTTTGTTAATTCTGTTCTGAATAAAGAAGTTTTGAGCCAATTTCCTAATTTGAAATTTATTGCCACGCGCTCAACGGGTTTTGATCATATAGACATCGCTTATTGCAAGGAAAAGGGAATTAAGGTTGCCTATGTTCCGAATTATGGAATGAATACGGTTGCTGAATACGCGTTTAGCCTGCTTTTAAACCTAACCAGGAAAACTTATCAGGCTATAGACCGGATAAAAGAAAATGGAGATTTTTCTTTGGACGGGTTAAGAGGAATAGATATTAAGGGAAAAACTTTAGGCGTGATTGGAATGGGCAAGATCGGAAAAGAATCTGCTAAAATTGCCAAAGGATTTGGAATGAATGTCATCGCTTTTGATGCGTATCCCGATGCAAAAGTCTCCGCCGAAACGGGTTTTCAGTACGTTTCTTTAGAAGATCTGTTGAAAAATTCCGATGTTATTTCTATCCATGCTGTTTATAATCCAAGTACTCACTATTTAATCAATGAAAATAACTTTCAGCTTATTAAAAAAGGCGCATATCTGGTGAATACGGCGCGCGGCGCAATCGTACAGACCGAGGCTTTGATCGTTGCTCTCAAAAAAGGAATTTTAGCCGGATATGCCACCGATGTCTTGGAAGATGAGGGCGAAGTGAAAGATGAACTGAATTATTTGACCCAGGCTCGTTTGAAAGAAGATGTTGTTAAAAATATGCTTTACGACCATATTTTAATGGAAATGCCGAATGTCCTGATCACTCCGCACAACGCTTTTAACACCGAAGAAGCCCTGCAAAGAATTTTAAATACCACCGTAGATAATATAAAAGCGTTTGAAACTGGCGGCCAGTTTGTTGCCGTTCAATAATTTTATGCACTTAGAAGACATAAAAGTTAAGGAAATATTCGATTCGCGGGGAGAGTCAACGATCGAGGTTGAAGTTTCAGATGATAAATTAAATGTTTTTTCGGCTCAAATTCCGTCTGGCAAGAGTCGCGGTAAAAAAGAGGCGACTGTCCTTAGTTTTTTAGACGCCAAAAGAAATGTGGATTCAGTGCTTAAAAAAGAATTAGTTCATAAAAATTTTAATTCGATCAAAGATCTGGATAATTTTTTAATTGGACTTGATGGAACCGCGAATAAGGAAAAACTTGGTGGTAATTTAATGCTCGGGGTATCTATAGCTTTTGCCAGAGCTTTGGCGCATAAAGAAAATAAAGAATTGTGGCAGATCTTGAAGGAGGAATTTTGGGGCGGAATGATATCTGAAAAAAAACCATTGATATTTTCCAATTTGATAAATGGCGGCGCTCATGCCGGGAATAATTTGGATATTCAGGAATATATAGTAGTAGTTGATTCAAAATACCAGGATTATACCTCATCAATTAAAGCTTTGATCAATTTATATAAGGGGCTTGGCAATTTTTTGCAATCAAAATATAAGTTGGAAAAATTGACCATTGGTGATGAGGGTGGCTACGCTATAAATTTTGAGAGTAATTTTGAACCTATAAAAATATTGCAAGATCTGATAATTTCTGGCGGATTAAAGGATATTTTTTCTTTGGCATTGGATGTCGCTGCTTCTAATTTTTATAAAAACGGCAAATATAATTTTGGGGGAAATGAAATATCCTCGGAAAAATTAGACCAAATATTATTGGATTATTTGCTTCGCTCGAGTTTATTGGGGTCGATCGAAGACCCATTTGATGAGGATGATATTGACGGTTTTAAGAATTTCAATAGTAAATGTCCGGATAAATGGGTGGTCGGGGACGATCTTACCGTGACGAATCCAGAACTGATAGAAAAATTTTCTAAAGAGAAATTAATAAGCGGAGTGATAATCAAGCCAAATCAGATAGGAACAGTTTCTGAGTCGTGTAGAGCTATTCGAATGGCTCAAGAAAATGGCCTAAAAACAATTATTTCTCATCGATCGGGTGAAACAGAAGATGTTTTTATAATTCATTTGGCTAAGGCCGGGAATGTCGACGCAGTTAAAATCGGCGCACCTGTCCGAGAGAGAATTGTGAAGTTTGATGAACTTATTAGATTGTATAATTAAATAAATAATGGATAAAAAAATATTGGCTGGGTTTTTAGTTATTTTTGTAGTTCTATCATTTTTAGCTATTGTTCATTTTTTGAGTTCTGAAGATAATTGGATATGTGTGGATGGTCAGTGGGTAAAACGCGGTAATCCTTCAACGGAAAGACCGGGTGAGGATTGTTCTAATTTAAAAAATATCATCATTGAATCTCCGGAGGCCGATCAAGTTGTTGGAAAAAATTTAGTGATAAAAGGTAAGGCTAGAGTTTTTGAGAATCAGTTTAACTGGGTTATTTTGGACGCTTATACTCAAAAAGAAATTTTAGCTGGAAATGCATATGCTAATTCTGAAGATGTTGGGCTTTTTGGGCCCTTTGAAATTAATGTTAATTTAGCCGATGTTATTACCGACAAAATAATTGTTCAGGTTTTTGACTATTCCGCAAAAGACGGGGTTAGACAGGATGTCGATGAAATTCAGCTGAAATTTAATAGGCGCCTGAAAGATTATTATGAAGTTTATTTTTCCAATAGCAAGCTTGATCTAGAAGAGTCTTGTCTAAAAGTTTTTCCGATCTTGAGATCGGCTGGAAATGAAGAGCCTAGTCTGATTAAAAATATTGAAATCTTACTTCTAGGACCCAGTGAGAAAGATAAGGAAGCAGGATATTATACTAGTATTCCAGATGGCGTAAAAGTAAATTTTATAAAAAAGGATGGTATTTCTATGAAAGTTGATTTTAGTAAAGATATTGAAGACGGCATGGGGGGATCTTGTCGAGTAGCGTCCGTTCGCGCTCAAATTGTAAAAACGGTTTTGGCTTTTGATGAGTCGATCAGGAGTGTAATTATTTCAGTTGAAGGCGAAACTGAAATGGCATTACAGCCTTAATTTAAAAAATTAATTATGGATGTTAAGAAAATAGGAATAATAGGATATGGCGAGCTCGGAAGGGCTATTCATGGGTTGCTGAGAGCTAGGGAAGATCTGGTTATTGATGCTTGGGATAAAAAGGATAAAGAAAATAAATTAAATACGATTGTTTCTTCGGTGGAAGTCGTTTTTCTTTGTGTTCCATCTTGGTGTGTTAGGGAGGCTTTGGAAAGTATTAGAAAATATATATCTAAAAAAGCGTTGGTTGTTTGTCTGTCAAAGGGAATAGAGTCTGTTGGCTTAAGCACTGTGGCTGGCAAAGGGAGAGTTTTAAAAACTATGGACGTGGTTTTAAAAGAAGTCCTTGGCCCAAATCAACATTTTGCAATTTTAGGCGGGCCTATGCTTGCCGAGGAATTGGCTAGTAGTAAAAGGGGTTTTGCTGTGTTTGCCTCGAAACATAATAAAGATTTTCATATTATTTCGGACATTTTTCATAAGACCAATTTAAAAGTTAAGTATTCAAGGGATTTAAGAGGTGTTGCTTTGTGCGGGGTTTTAAAGAATATTTATGCGCTGGGATTAGGTATTTGCGACGGTCTTAATTTGGGTAGCAATGCTAAGGGGGAATTAACTCTCGAGGCTGTAAAGGAGATGATTATGATCACCGAGTATTTGGGGGGTGGAAAGAGATCCGCGCTAGGCGAGGCCGGGATGGGTGATCTTATTGCTACGGCATTTAGTAATTTTTCAAGAAATAGGGAGGTTGGGGAAACTCTAGCTAAAAGCGGAATTTGTTGTTTGGAAAGCGAGGGTTATAGATCAGTGAATTCCGTGATAGATATTTTAGGGAAAAAATATTTATCATTTCCGTTTTTGGCGGCTATAAAACTTATAGTTTTAGATAATAAAAAATCGACAGATTCATTTTGTGATTTATTAGAAAATCAATTTTATATTTAATATTGCCGCTTCAAATGAAGATATTTAAAAGTTTTGACTTGGAGCTGGCTGAAATATTGAAAAATGGCGGAATTGGTGTTATTCCGACTGATACTATATATGGAATAGTGGGCTCTGCATTGAATGTTGATGTGGTAGAAAAAATTTATAAACTTCGCAAGAGGAACAAGAAAAAGCCGATGATAATTTTAATTGGCTCAATAGATGATCTAAAACTATTTGGAATAACTTTGGATTCAAAGACCAAAAGGATTTTATCTAAAATATGGCCAAATAAAATTAGCGTTGTTTTATCGTGTAGGAATAAGAAATTTTCATATCTGCATAAAGGAACTGGGTCTTTAGCTTTTCGTTCACCTATTTGCATAAATGGTTCTAGGAATAGGGGGTTGGCTTATTTTCTTAAAAAAACCGGACCATTGGTGGCGCCCAGCGCAAATTGGGAGGGCTATGAGCCTTCAAGGAATATAAGAGGGGCTCGAGGCTATTTTGGCGATAGGATCGATTTCTATGTTGATGCGGGAACTAAAATGTCTCTGCCCTCAACTCTTATAATGATTAAAAATGGGGAAATTGAAATTCTAAGAGAGGGGGCGGTAAAGTTATCTGTAAAAAGCGGGTAATTGGTCTGTGAAAAGTTAATATTTTGGTATACTTATAATAGTTTAGCTGAGCCTTAAGGGTGATTTTTCGATAAAAAGCATATAGTTTTTATAATGGGGGTGTTGTGAGATTGAGATCTCGGGCGTTTTAACTAAAAAGTCGTTTTAATTAATAGTTTAAAACAAGGGCCAAAAAAGGTTTAACTTTCTAATCCTTGTTGTGAGTTAGATGAAAAAAATAATTATTTTAGTCTCTTTGGTTGGATCACTGTTTTCTGGTACCACCTTTGGTCAAACTGTAACTGATACGGTTGCTTTGGATGTTCGGGCTGTTCAGCAAAAAGAAGCTATTACAACGTCAGATTTGAGAGTGGATAATCCAGGGCTTTTACCGACCAATCCATTCTATTTTCTAAAAGAGTTTAATAGAAATATTCAAAGGGTTTTAACTTTTAATTCCGTAGCTAAAGTTCAATTGGAGGTTAAAATAGCTAATGAAAAGGCTGCTGAGGTTAAAAAAATTCAAGAAATAACACCAAACGATAATGATGCAATTATCAGGGGTATAGAAAATTATCAGGTGGCGCAAGAAAGAGTGGGTTCAAGTTTAGAATCTTTAGGAGCAATCGCTTCGACAACTGCTGGATTTGAGGTATTAATGAATTCAGTTGCTACCAATATTGTTCTGCATCAGAAAGTTCTAGACGAAATAGGCGCTAAAGCCAGTGATAGTGTCGATGTTAAGAATGTGATTGATTCCGCAAAGACAAAGATAGATGAGTCGGCAGTTGTTGCTATTCAGGATGATCCTATAGACTTTGCCAATAAATTGCAGAATGCGCTTATCGAGTCGAGGGGCAGTGATTTGAAGCACATACGTTCAGTTGAAATAATAAAAAATATAGAGGCAATAGCACCCGAAGCGGCTAAGCCGGCGCTGATCAGGGTACAGGAAGATCTTACTAATAAATTAAACGAAAGTATTCAACGAGCTATAAATGTTTCTGGATCCGTGGCGGTACAACAAATGATCAAAGAGATTCCTTCTAGTGATTCCGCTCAAAGGGCAATTACAGCAAAACAATTGCAGCAAAATATATTAGCTTCGAGTGTGAAGGTGACCGGCATTTCGGCCGCTTCGGCTTGTGATCAATTAAAACAAGCCTTAGAAGAAATTTCGTCTAATTTAAGATCTGGTGCACTAACTGAAGAGCAATATAATTCTAAATATGAATCGGCTAAAAATGAGCTTGAGCTGTGCGTGAAGGCACAACAGACGCCATTAATAGTTGATCCAGCTAAAGAAGGCGGCGCCTCAACTGAAACATTAAAATCAAATGACCAAGTTTATTGTACTCAAGAAGCCAAGCTTTGTTCCGATGGCTCATATGTGAGTCGTACCGGTTTGAATTGTGAATTTGCCAATTGTCCGGGAGAAACTGATGTTAGTACAACTATTAAATTTTTTAGTGTTGCTTATTGGCAATGTTACGACGGTAAGGAATTCAGGGGAGCTGATTCTTGTAAAACTCTAGAGGGGTGGCAGGCAGAAGCAAAAACTTTTTGTGTTGGACGCTGCTATGCTAATGGTGATAAGTGCGGGGTGAATATCTTTGATATTTCTAGCGAATGCTCTGTTATTCCATCTTCTTCCGTGAGCGATGTGGGCGAGCTTATCGTTCAGGATTGCGGAAAAGAAAATGAAAAAGTAAATAGAGATCCATTAATTGGACCGGTAACAAAGCAATGTTGCTATGGTTTAAAAGAAGATAGGAGTAATAAGTCTTATAGTATTTGTTATAAGCCAGAAGATGATGTAAGTGATACTACAACTTCGGTTTCTGGCGGAGTTAATTCAATGGTGAGTGGTCTTGCGAATCCAGCTTCGGTTTATTGCGTGAGCCAGGGCTATAAAAATGTTGCCAGATATCATGCTGATGGTGGCCAGTATGGGGTTTGTATATTCAATAATGGGTCTGAATGTGAAGAATGGAAGTACTATCGAGGGGAGTGTAAATCAAGTATTAATAATTAGGTGTGAGGTGGCAATTAGGCTGATTTTAATGTAGTTTATAATATATGCCTTTATTTTTAGGAAAATTTTTGGTCGTTACAGGAATTGTTGTGAGTTCGGCTTTAATGTTTTTAAATGGAGACGGTTTAAAGACGACAATAGAAAGCAAGGATGTGATCATTAAGAAAGAAATTTTAACCGGGTCTACATTTAGTATCATAGCTACTCAAATGGGCGTAGCTACGGATACTGTTAGTGCTATTTTAAAAGATAGTAAAAAAGTTTATGATCTAGCCCTTGTTAGGGCTGGCAAAGAATTGGTTTTTAAGTTTGATGAGGGATCTAAAAATTTGAAAGAGTTGGATTATGATATAGATTCCGAAGAAACGTTGACCATTAAAAGGGTTTCTACCACCGCAGAAGAATGGCAGGCAGAAAAAAAACCAATTGAATATAAGATCGAAGTGGTAACAGCTGAGGGGGTAATTGACTCTTCTTTATATGAAACAGTTGTGAACCAGGGTTTAGACGATAGGCTAGCAATAGCTTTAGCGGAGGCCTTTGCTTGGCAAATAGATTTTGTTGGAGATATTCAAAAGGGGGATAGTTTTAAAGTGATATATGAAAAAAGATCTTTAGATGGTAATTATGTAATGCCGGGTAAAATTTTGGCGGCAAAGTTCAATAATGCCGGACAGAAATATCTAGGCTATTACTTTAAAGATAGCGACGGAAAAGAAGGCTATTACGATGAAAATGGAAAATCGCTTCAGAAAGTATTTTTAAAGTCTCCATTGCAATATAAATATATAAGTTCTGGATTTGCTTATAAGCGCCTGGATCCGGTCACAGAATCTTATTATCATGCTCATCGAGCTGTTGATCTGGCGGCTAATTATAATACGCCAGTAGTTGCCATTGGTGATGGAACTGTCACTCAAGCGGGTTGGAATGGCGACTACGGAATTTCGGTGACTATTAGATATAATGACATGTACACCAGCGTTTATGGGCATTTTTCTAGTGTTGCTAAGGGCGTTAAGCGGGGAGCCAGTGTAAAACAGGGCCAGGTGGTTGGATATGTGGGATCGACTGGAAATTCAACCGGTCCGCATTTGCATTATGAAATACATAAATTTGGAACTTTTGTTAATCCTTTTAAGATCGAAGTTCCGGACGGCAACCCGATCAAGGATTCTGATAAGCCATTATTCGAAGAGACTAAAAATGCATATACTTTGTAGTTTTTAAGGGGGTTTTATTTGGGAAATTGGGATTTTTTAGCTTGGAATTTTATTGGTTTTTGTGCTATTATTTATATATAAAAAGGTTTAAATTATTCTAATAAAAAAGCAGTTTTTCGCTTTTTTAATTTTGTAAAATATGGCAAAAGATATAAAAAAGGAAGAAGAAAAGGCAAAATCAGTTCCATCTTATACCGCTAAAGATATTTTTGTTTTGGAGGGTCTTGAGCCCGTAAGAAAAAGGCCAGGAATGTATATTGGTTCTACTGGAATCGAGGGGCTTCATCATTTGATTTGGGAAGTTGTAGACAACTGCATCGATGAGGCTATGGGTGGTTACGCTAAAAATATTCGCGTTGAATTATTGCCGGATAATAAAGTTTCTGTTTCCGACGATGGTCGCGGTATTCCAGTTGAAATTCACAAACAAACAAAAAAATCCGCCTTAGAAACAGTCATGACCACTTTACATGCCGGTGGAAAATTTGGTGGTGAGTCTTATAAAGTTTCTGGTGGTTTGCATGGAGTGGGTGTTTCTGTAGTTTGCGCTCTATCTACTTGGATGAAAGCCGAAGTTTGCAGAGATGGTGCCTTATGGGAGCAAGAATATAAGCAGGGTAAACCGCAATACAAAGTTAGAAAATCCGGTAAATGCGATCGTGTTGGAACAAAACAAACTTTTCAGCCAGATCCAGAAATTTTTAAAGTTACTGAGTTTGACAGAAAAAGGATCGTAGAGCATTTGCGTCAGCAAGCCTTTTTAACTAAGGGTGTAAGGATCGAAATAATCGATTCAAGGAAGGCTCCTATTTTTTATCATTGTTTCCAATTTGATGGCGGTATCTTATCTTTCATTAAATATTTAAGCGAGACATCTAAAAAACTTCAAGATCAGCCATTTTATATTGAAAAAGAATATGAAAAGATCGGAGTTGAAGTTTCTTTTGTTTATAATGACGAATTAGAAATTTCAGAGCTTAGTTTTGCAAATAATATTCACACTCCGGATGGCGGAACTCATTTAACTGGATTTCGTTCTGCTTTGACCAGAGTGCTTAATGACTTTGCTAAAAAAGAAGGTTATTTGAAGGGGGCTGATGAAAATTTGACCGGTGATGACGTGAGGGAAGGACTTACGGCTGTAGTTTCTGTAAAAATCGGCGAGCCTCAATTTGAGGGTCAGACAAAGGCCAGGCTTGGTAATACCGAAGCTAGAACTGCAGTAGAAGTTGTCGTCGGTGAATCTTTAAAAGAATATTTAGAAAGATTTGGATCGGATGGCAAGAGGATCGTAGAAAAATGTATGCTGGCCGCTAAGGCTAGAAAGGCGGCAAAAGCTGCTCGTGAAACAGTCTTGAGGAAGGGCGTTTTGGAGGGCTTGACCTTGCCTGGCAAATTAGCCGATTGCAGTTCCAGGAATCCGGAAGATTCGGAATTATTCATTGTAGAGGGCGATAGCGCCGGCGGCAGCGCTAAGCAAGGAAGAGATAGAAGAACTCAGGCCATTTTACCGTTAAGAGGGAAGATCTTGAATGTGGAAAAATCAAGAATAGACAAGATGCTGCTTAATAAAGAGATCAAGTCTTTAGTGGTAGCTTTAGGTACTGCTATTGCCGAATCTTTTGATATTACTAAGATCCGTTATCATAAGATCGTTTTTATGACCGATGCCGATGTTGACGGCGCCCACATTAGAACTCTTCTTTTGACGCTATTTTATAGATATTTACCTCAAGTTATTGAGTATGGCTATCTTTACATAGCTCAGCCGCCGCTTTATCGATTGCAAAAAGGAAAAGAATCTCACTATGTTTATAGTGATATGGAAAAAGATAAAATGGTTAAGGAAATGTCCAAGAAGGTAGACGAAAAAATAAATATTCAACGATATAAAGGTCTTGGCGAAATGAATCCGGAGCAGCTTTGGGAGACGACTATGAACCCTAGCAATAGGATCTTGAAAAAAGTTAATGTCGAAGATGCTGTGGCTGCGGATAAGTTGTTTGATATTTTTATGGGTGATGATGTCGAGCCGCGTAAAAACTTTATTCAAGCCCACGCCTTATCGGTTAAGAATATAGATATCTAGACACCTTTCGATTTTTATGTTAAATTATTATAACTAAAATATATGTTTTCAAAATTTTTATCTTTTATTCAGGAATCAAGGCAGGAAATTAGAAGAGTGGAGTGGCCGACAAGATCGACTGTAACTAAGCTTACTCTTGTTGTTGTCTTTATTTCACTGGGAGTTTCTGCTTATTTGGGGGTTTTGGATTATGCGTTCACTAAAATATTAGAATTATTTATTTAGTTTAAAAAGTATGGAATTTAAGAAAGGTAATTCGCCAACTGGCGGAGAAAAAGCGAAGGAGGAAAAGAAGGAGAGGCATTGGTATGCTGTGCATACTTATTCTGGCTATGAAGATGCAGTTGCTCGTTATTTAAAACAGAGAGTTGATTCATTGACTATGAACGACAAGATTTTTAATATCTTGGTTCCAAAAGAAACGAAGGTTAAAATTAAGAACGGAAAAAGAAAAACAGCTGAAGAGAAAATTTATCCCGGTTATGTCTTGGTAGATATGATCCTGACCGAAGATTCTTGGTATGTGGTCAGAAATACGCCGAGAGTGACTGGTTTCGTAGGTCCTGATTCAACTACTCCTGTACCGCTTTCTAAAGAAGAAATAGATGTCTTGATGGCGCGAATGGG
>Ga0172381_10007004_pt1 | contig 11218 bp, 20 predicted proteins | sample Leawel6488metaG_FD_119754 | JGI IMG/M metagenome (GOLD analysis project Ga0172381, IMG submission 119754) | Leachate microbial communities from a municipal landfill in Southern Ontario, Canada - Leachate well 64-88 metaG | ecosystem: Engineered > Solid waste > Landfill > Unclassified | place... | reverse complement strand
GAGACAGTCCGGTCACAACTGAAAGCCTGAAAGTAGTCTGACAAAGACGGGATGTGGGCGGATGTGACGGGATAATACGGGACTGATGTGTGGGTGGCCACCGCGAACACCGTTGTCTTGGTTACTCTTTTTGGTGACGGTGCGCCTCTGATGGACGGCGTGGTAACGGGTGATTTTTCGCCGAATGCGCTGTGATGAGTTTTGGCCGAAAAACGGATGCGCGCCAACGTATTTTGCGAAACAGTGACGATGCGCGCCTGGTCACGGGCCGCTGTAGACCACCTCGATAAGGGCGCCTGACGTTATGTCGAACGAGGCGATCGTTTTGTTTCTAATGGTAGCATTAAAGGCGTTCTTCCCGCGATAAACGGTAGTCACCAGAATGCGATCGCCTTGATCGATATACCTCGTTTCTACGTGTTCATATGAAGCAGGGTCGTTCATGGAATCTTTTACCATTTTTTCAAGCGTGCGGTGAGACCCGTCCCATAGGCTAAACTGTTTTTCTATCCGTTCCTGCCTCAGCTGGGCCTCTGTTTTTGGAATGGTGGATGTCGATTGCGCGGCGATCGAGGGGCTACGACCCTCATTCTCGTGATTCGAATCTCGCGACGTTCTGGAGGAGCAGAAATTAACCACATTCAAAATGGCGATAAATGCAATGGCGGTGAAGATCAGGCGCGTTGCTTTCCCTTTTGGAACCTCCTGTGTCCAATATGAGGGCTCCTTCGTTGCCTCTTGCGGCGGAGGCGTTCCACTACTTTCCTTTTTCAGCGCTGATAGTTCGCAAAATGGACATTTTGAGAACGTGGTCTCATAGTAGCGGCCGCATTCGTCGCATTTTATCGTAACCATAGGAACCTCGCGGGGCGGGTTGACGGTTACTTCATCGCCATGATGATGTGATAGAGCTTGTCCAGGTCTTGTTCGCCGAGCTGCGTCAGGGATGTGACCTTTTTGCCGATGCGCTGCTCGACCAGGTCGTATACCCATGCTTTATCACGGCCGAGCTCGCGACTGCGAGCATAGATTCCTTCGTAGTGCTTCTTGCGCCAGGTCGCGTTGTCGCGCCGGCGGACCTTGGGGAACAGCTTGGCGATCTCTTGCTGCAGGAAGGAAATCGCTTCGTCGCCAAGGTGACAAGGGATGAGATCGTAGCGGGGCACCTTGTATTTCGCCTTGAGCTTGCCCCACCACCGGGGGAAGGCTTTGCCACGGTCGGCGCCGGCGAGGCAGTCGATCTTCACGGCCTCGGCGACGAGCTCCTGGAGCTTGAAGGCCTGGGCGTCGGTGATGTGCTCCGGGCCGCGCGGCGCGGGCGGCATCACCTCGACGGTCTTGTGGTTGATGTTAATGTCACCGCCGACCTGGACGTTGTGGTCGCCCGTAATCGACATCGCCGCCGCATGACGCTTCCCACCCGATGGCTTCTCCGCATTTTCCCGCATCGCTTTCGCCACCTTCTCCTTCAGTTCCCCTTCCGTCATTTCAATCAGCTCTCCTTTTTCAAGACTCGGATGATTTCCTTAACCTTACCCTCCGTTCTGTTCAGCTCATCTTCGATGATTTTGAGGATGGCCGTCTTTTGCGCATCGTTGAGCTCGACGCCGGCCTCAGCCGCTGCCTCCGCCAGGATCCGCGCGGCCGAGGAGATGTAAGCCACGCTTGGATCTCCGTCTCCAAACTCTGGACAAGCATCTTGTGGCCGGTCAGGATACGGAACGCCCTCGCCCGTCAACAGCCAGGCGCGGCTGCACTTGTAAAATGCAAGTATGAGCTCGATATTCTTTCTGCTCGGGTGGTTTCCATACTCATAGAGTTGGTACGTGCCATACAGGATGCCGATCTGTTCCGCGGCCTCCTTCTGCTCCAGGCCGCGATTCTTCCTCAGCCAGGCGATACGCTTCCCCAGGCCGATGTCTTTCTGCCTGCTCATGCCAGACCCTCAGCTTGCCATCATTGATCTGTCCGACTTCTGTCCAACTTCGGAGCGAAAGTTGGACACTTTGGCATACTTCTGACGCGGGCGCGCCGAGAACTTGGACAACTGCGCTTTCATTGATGTTTCGTCAATAACAGGGGGCACACAAACTTTTTGCAAGTTGGACACCAGCTTTTTGTCTTGACACAAAGAAAAAGTCAGTGTATCAGCCTTACTCAAACGGCGGACACGGAGATCAAAAAAAATGGCTCTACGACCCATCACAACGAACGTCATGGACATGCGACCGACGGAGATCAAGATCGCGCTGATTCAGCGCGGCGTCAGCCAGGCGGAGATTGCGCGGAAACTCGGCGTGGCGAAGAGCTCTGTCAACCAGGTGATCGATGGTCGAGCGGTATCGCACCGCATCAGGACTGCGGTGGCCGAGGCGATCGGGATCGACATTGCACGCATCTGGCCCGGGACATACCTGACGGGAGGACCGCGCAAGCCGGGGAGGCCGTTCTGCGGCCAGGGACAAAAATAATGACGTCGGCACTCGCTCCCTCCCTTCCATGTGGGACCAACCATAAAACATTTGCCCGGGGCTGACAATGTCTATTGCGCGAAAAAGAACAGACAATCCTGACCAGCTGAACCTGTTCGACCTGGTCCGTCAGCAGCACGAGGAGCGCAGCAGTCTGGAGCCGCAGAGCGGGACGATGAACGTCACGCTGCAGCTCCAGGAGATCGTCGACAAGTGCATCGGGCGTTGCCCGCTGTCACGCGAGCTGATTGCCGGGCGCATGTCGGATCTCACCGGTACCAGCATCACACGGATGATGCTCGACTCCTGGACGGCGTCGGCGAAGCACAAGCACCGCTTCCCCGCCGAGTTTCTTCCCGCCTTCTGCATCGCCGTCGGCAGCGATGAACCGATCACGTTCCTGGCCCGCCGGGCGGGCCTCTTCACGATGCAGGACAGGGACGTCTTGCGGGCCGACCTGGCGCGGCAAATGGAGATCCGGGAGACGGCAGCCAAGAAGATGCGGCAGATCAAGTCGTTCCTCGAACAGATCGACTGAAGGGAATTGCTTTCTCGAACGCGGCAGTCCGACGACGACGTCAACCTCACAACCTACTCATCCGACCCAGGGAGGACATGGACATGGCAGCAGCGGACACGAGGGTGAAACACGGATACATCGAGAGCCTGACGGAGGAGAACGTGCGTCGGCGCGTGCATGAGGCTACGGGACGGAGCGTCGACGGAACGGCGACGATCTGCTTCTGCACGAAGAAGGGCGCGGAGATCCCCGCGGACATGGAGGTGCTGGAAGATCTCGGGGGCGGCGTCTTCTGCATCCTCGGCAAGACGGCCGGGAAGATCGTCGGGCCATCGATCGTGATCGGAGGATCGATCCTTCCGCTGGCGGCGATATCCGGTGCGATCGCGATCAGCTGGACGGAACCGGCGCGCTGAGCGGGAGGGCCCGACCCGTGGCGCAGACCGTAACCTTCAAGGAACTATCGGAAGCGACCGGCATCGATCGCCGCGTCATCTTTCGCAGGTGGAAGAAAGAGCAGTGGCCTGCCGTCGTCGTGACAGGCCGCGGAGGAGAGCGGCACGAGCTGATCGTGCACTCCCTCCCTGGTGACATGCAGAACTCGTACCTCAACGCGCGCAAACCATGCACGGAAGCGGGGCCGCAGCCGGCAGCGGCAGAGGCAGAGGCCGACGCTTCCTCTTTGACTTTACCCGCCGTCCGCGACGACGCGCCGGCCCCCTCCAGGAGGGAAACAGCCGCGCCGCCCGTCTCGCTCCGCGAGATCATCCCCTCCCTCGCTGCGGCACCCGTCGCCGGCGACGGCTGGCAGGAGCTTCCGGAGGCTTCGCGGGCCAAGGGCTACGACGTGCTGCTCCTCGTCAACAAGGTCCGCGACATTCTCGCGCGCACCCCGCGCAAGGGCAAGGTCGCCGCACTGAAGCAGTTTGCCGCGGTCGCCGGCCACGACTACCGCTCCCTGTACCGCTACCTGCAGCGGGCGGACGCGGCCCTCGCCGCGGCGCAGAAGGCCGGTACGGACACGATCATGGCGCAGATCGCCGCCCTCACGCCGAAGTGGGGCAGGACGCGCGGCCGCGTGCAGGCCTTCGACCGCAACGCCGTTATCTTCGCGTTCAGCGTCTTCGAGACGGAGAAGATGACGACGATGCGCGACGTCTACGAGGCCACGGTGAGCGCGGCCCAAGGGAACGGCTGGCGCATCGGCAGCTACGCCTCCCTGTGCAACTACCTGAACCGCATCGACCCGGCGACGAAGACCCTGGCGCGCGAGGGCAAGCAGGCCTTCGAGGCCGCGCACCAGCTGAAGGTTCTGCGCGACTACAACGAGATCGCCCCCAACTTCATGTGGTGTGGCGATCACCACATCTTCGACGTCTTCGTGAAGCTCCCGGACGGCAAGGGCGGCTGGCGCTTCAAGCGGCCCTGGGTGACGGCCTGGCTCGACATGCGCTCGCGATCCTTCATGGGCTGGTGCATCAACTTCGCCCCGAACTCCCGGACGATCGCGATGGCCCTGGCGCACGGCATCACTCGCAAGGACGACCCGTCCTTCCCCCAGCACGGCCTGCCGGCCTCGGTCTACGTCGACCGCGGCAAGGACTACCGCAGCCAGTACCTCAACGGCGAGGAGATCGCCATCGGGACGATCGACTATCCGGACATCATCGAGCGTTTCGCCGCGCTGGGCATCGATCCATTCTACATCGACCTGGAATTCGACCCGCAACAGAACGCCTGGGTGAAGAAGCACGGCGACCGGCTCCTGGAGATCAAGGGCGTGCGGGTGGGCGGCGTGTATGCGCGGATGGGCATCGGGCAGAAGTACGCCACCGCCTACCACCCCTGGGCGAAGCCGATCGAACGGTCGTTCCGGACCGTTGTGCAGTCCTTCAGCCGCGATCTGCCGGGCTGGTGCGGCTCCGGGCACGACCAGCGCCCGGACAAGCTCGCCTTCGAACTCCGGAGCGCCCAGGTGCTCACCCTCGAGGAGTTCTGCGAGCGCTGGTACGGCTGGGTGGTGAACGTCTACCACAAGCGGCCGCACCGCGGCCACGGCATGGACGGCCGCTCCCCGGACGAAATCTTCGCCTCGCTGCTGCCGCAGCCGACGGCGTGCGAGCCGGCGCTGCTCGACTTCGCCCTCATGAAGAAGGACCGGGTGAAGATGCACAACTGGGGCTTCACCCTCGAGGGGCGGCAGTTCGAGCCCGACCTGCCGACAAACCTGCAGGGCGGACAAATCCTGAACATCCTCATCGGGAGCTGGGTGACCGTCTTCTACGACTTCGACTTCAAGACGGTGCGGATCTACCGGGACGGCACCTGGTACTGCAACGCGCGGCCGCTGAATCGCGCCTCGATGCTGATCGCGAGCGACAAGGTGATGGTCGATAAGCTGAAGCTCGCGGCCTATCAGAAGCGCGCGGCGACCGGACAGATCAGCGCCATCATGCAGGACCCCGTGGTGGTCCGGGAGCGCAACGAACGGGAGGCGCTGCTCGCCATCACGCACGCGGCCGAGAGCAACGCCAACGAGGGCGAGAACTTGGACGTCGCCGCCGCGGAGTACTCCCCGGGAGCGGACGAGGCGGCGGCGGCCGCGGACACCGGGGCCGCCGCGCCCGGGCCGGAGGCGGCCGAGGAGCCGATTTACATCACCCGGGCCGAGCGCTACAGCTGCCAGATCGTGCCGAAGCTGGCCCGGGGCATCGCCCTGACGGAAGAGCAGCAGCGCTTCCGCGAGCAGTTCGAGATCTCCACCGAATACCTCGATTCCCAATCACTCTACGAAGCGACACTCGAATACGAGCGCTACCGCGCAGGAGGTGCATCATGAACAAGACCTTCATCCGGACGAACAATTACAACCGCGTCGTGGCGGCCGTCGACGCCCTGGTCAACCGCGATCCTTCCCTGCCCGGCCTCGGCCTGATCTATGGCTGCTGGGGGTACGGCAAGACGGAGGTCGTCGAGCAGTTCTACGGGATCAGCGACACATTCTACCTGCGCGTGCTCGAGACCTGGCGGCCACGGCGTCTCCTCGAGGAGATGTGCGAGGTCATGAAGCTGGGCACGCCCGTGTACCGCCTCGACCGCCTCTGCGACCAGGTCATCCAGGGATGCCGCCGCTGGCGCAAGCCGATCTTCATCGACGAGGCGGACTACCTGTTCTGGGAAGGCGGCAAGATGCTCAACATCATCCGCGACATCCACGACATGACGAAGGTCCCGATCATCCTCATCGGCATGGAGGCGATCTACGGGCGGCTGGAGAAGTACGGGCAGTTCTTCTCCCGGATCCTGCCCGCGGCGATCGTCGAATTTCAGGCGGTGACGCCGCCGGAGATCATCCTCATCGCCAAGGAGTGGACGGGCCTGTCGATCGGCATGGAGGCGGCGGAGCTGCTCTGCCGGTACGTGAGCGGCGACTTCCGCTACGTCGTCGGCTATCTGCTCACCCTCGAGGAGGCCTGCCGGACGAACGGCACCACGCAGATCGCGCCGAAGATGATCGAGGCCGTCGTCAGCAAAGCCGAGCGGATCACAAAGCGCCTCTATGGCGAGGTCGACCCGCGCCAGGTGCGCGTGCTCGGCAAGGGGCAGCCGGCATGAAGGGGAATCCGTTCAGCACGCAGGCCCTGGTGCGCGGGGCCCTCAAGAGCGCCGAGCACGCCCTGCGGATCTGCGAGATCCGCGACCGCGTCGGCCTCGCGGGCGAGGAGGGCTATGCCCGCGTGAGCCGCGCCCTGGGAAGCCTGCGCAAGGCGAGGGAGGTGGAGCGGATCGACGCGGGCCGGTACCGCTACGCCGGCGAGCGGCCCGACGGCGAGTACTGCCGCAAGCAGCGCGTCATGCAGCGCATCATGTGGATGCGCAGCCGCAACGGCAACACCTTCACGGCCCGCAAGATCGCGGAGCTCGCCGGCTGCTCGCTGTACGTCGCGCAGCGCTACATCGCCTACCTCTCAGAGAAGGGCGTGCTGCGCCGCGCCGGCAAGGTGAGAGTGAGCCCCGCCGCCTATGCGCCGGTCTACATCGGCGACGGGGACTGGCTCAAGAGCGACGAGTGGCCCTTCCTGCGCACGCCCGGCCGCACCCAGGAGCTCGACGCGTGCCTGAACGAGATGCGGGAGCTGGCAACGCGGTTCTTCGCGGTCGACGAGCTGTCGGAGCAGAGCCTGTCGAACCTGACGGCTGCCGCTTTGCGGTTGGGTGAGCTCGTCGGGCAGTGCCGGGGATTCAAGCGCAATCTGCGAAAAACGGAAGAGGAGGCACAACAATGAACTGGGGCGACTGTAGTGAGACTGAATTCCTCATCTCGTTCTGCATCTGGTTCTGCATCGGCATTTTCGCCAACGTGTGCTGGCATGTGTTTCTCGGTGGAACATCCGTTGCCCGCTGGCTCCACAGTTATATTGAAAACAGGCCTTGGGACGAGTTTCTGATCGAATTCATGGACCATTACGCGGGCCCCATCATGCTGTTTCTCGTCGTCGTGGCCGCGGTCTACTTCTTTCCCGCCCTGTTGGCGATCCTGGCGCGGGGGTGATGAGCATGCCGACGGCACGGACACAACGGTCCCCGCGGGGGATCACGTCAGGGCAGAAGGCGCTGCTGCACACGGCAAAGCGGCAGCTCGGCATGGATGACGAGACGTACCGGCAGATGCTGGCGGCCGCGGCCGGCGTGCGCTCGTCGGTGGACCTGGACGCGGCCGGCTTCGAGGCCGTCATGCTCCACCTGGCGGCGTGCGGCTTTGCGAAGTCCCCCGGTGAGCACGACTGCACCGGTTACGTCGTCCGGAAGAAGCGCTGGGACGGGGAGCTCGGCCAGCGCCGCGGCATGGCGACGCCGGCGCAGCTCGCGCGCATCGAGACGGACTGGGACCTGATGCGCTGGTACTGGGCGCCGAAGGGCTTCGGCAACGCCGAGCTCGGCCTGCGGGCATTTCTGAAGCGGGTGGCCCAGGTCGCCGACATCCGCTTCCTGTCATACCGGGGCGCCGTCCAGGCGATCACGGCGATGAAGAAGATCCAGGCGAAGCGGCGGGGGGAGGGTGTCCGTGAACAAGGGTGACTGGAACATCTGCCGGGAGCGTCTGGGCCATTTCTACGGGCAGGTGGATCTTGTTTGCGACGGCTACCGGGTGACGCTGCGCTTGGAGCGGACGGGGACGATGAAGCTCGGGATCATGGTCTACGTGAATGGCCGTTTCGAGCCGAAGTGGCTGTTCGAGGAGTCGGAAGAGGGCCGCCGGTTCTTGCCAGTCAGGCGGTATCACCTCTGGAATTCCAAGAACCGCACGGCATTCAAGAAGATGTCGAGAAAGACGCTGCGCCTCCTGAAAATCGACCCGGACATCATGGGCGAATCGAAGGGCCACTGCTGGGGATCATTCGCCCGGATGAAGGCGCATTTCTGCAAGCACAACAAGAGCATCGAGATCGCGAAGGCGGAAGAAGCAACGATCCGAGAGGAGGGGAGAGCGTGAGCGCATCAAACGTGGCAATCGTGGGAACGGACAAAGAGATCGTGCGGGCCGTGCGGACGCCGGCCGGGGCGATCGTGGTCGACGAGGTCAAGGCGCCACCGCCGGCGCCGCGGCGGGCCAACTCCGGGTACGTGCCCGGCCAAACGTACCTGGCGTCAGACGGGGCGCAGTATCGCTGCGCGCCCGACGGGTCTCTGCGCCGGATCAAGGACAAGACGCGCAAGAAGAACCGGCGCGCCGCCGGAGGAAAATTATGAATCAGAGGGAGATCGAACAGTACGCGCGTGAGGCACAGCGGCCGCAGGAAATCCTTCAGAAGCAGATCGACGAGAACCGCCGGCAGCTGGAGGCCATCTTGACGAAGCGCGGCGTGCCTATCCCCTGGCGAGAGGATGACGCGGCATGATGACGCAAATGGATCGCCGCTATTTGGCGGCCACCGTCGCTGACTTCAAGGGGAAAACGGAATCATGTGCCCTCTTTAGGCCGGAGGCGGGGGGGGGGCGCAAGGAGGCAAGATAGATGGCAATTCACCACTACAAACTGCGCGGAGACGGGGATCGCCACGCCGGCCCGGCCAAGAGCCCACCGCCGCGATCGAAGAGCGAGACGCTGAACGACGCGCAGTGCCTGCTCCTTGAGGGCCTGCAGCGGAAGTTTGACGATCGGCGCAACGAGCTCACGCCCTGGGCGGAATCGTTCCTCGGCAATCTGCTGGACCGCTTCCGCCGTTACGGCGACCGCACCATGATCAGCGCCAAGCAGTGGGGGATCATCGACGAAATCCGGGAGAAGCTCGCATGAAAGCGAAGGATACCCTGTACGTCAAGCTGACGTTATCCGTCGAGGAAGTGATGGCCATTCATGGTGCCGGGAAATTGTCATCCATTTTCATGAAACCGGCCACCCACAAGCTCTTGAAGTCGGTGCTGAAGCGCGCGGCCGCCTCACTCCAACGCCAGGGTATTTCGAGAGATGTCGCGGACAGGGTGACGCAAATATGAAGTTCCGCTGCCTACACTGCCGCGCCGAGAACGACATTGAGGACGTGATCATGGACGCCGATCAGATCGCCATCAGGAAGCTCATCGCGCAGGCGTACGGCAAGCATGCGCACCTCGTACTCGCCTACGTCGAGCAGTTCCGGCTGTCGGCCGTCAAGCACCCGAAGAAGTTCCGGCTGCTCCTCGAGGAGCTGAAGAACCTTTTTGCGGCCGAGGAATTCACCTTCCAGCGGGTCCGGTACCGGATCGGCACCGACGCCATCGCCGAGGCCCTGAACACGGTGGCGCACAAGTACTTCCCGGATCGCCTGGAGAATCACAACTACCTCAAGCGGGTGATGATCGGCCTCGTCCAGAAGGCGGGCGAGGACGATCGCCGCGATGCGGATCGCGCCGGCCGCCGGCGCGAGGAGGCCCTCCGGGCGGGAAGCCGCGAGCCGGCCGATACCGGGCCCGCACCCGCAGCCGGGGATGAGGAGGCGCCGGGCGGCATGACGCCGGCGCAGATCGAGGAAAACCGGCGGCAGGTGCAGGCCCTGCAGGAGCTGCTGGGACGGACGGACGAGGAGAAAATCCAGACCCGCAAGCAGCGTCTGCGCGAGCAGGCCGAGGCAATGGTGAAGCGGGCAGAAAAGGGAGGCGCATCATGAGAGACATCGAGCTCGGGATCCAGCCGGACGGGACGCACCTGGAGGCCCTCACGCCTCTCGAGCAGCGCTGTTTGTCTGTCCTCGAGGAGAAGGGCCTCGGCCAGGCGGCAGCCCTGCCCGCCGCCGCCCTGACGGCCGCCGTCGGACTGGAGAGCGGGGATCGCAACGAGGACCACGGCAAGCGCCACACGCGCAAATTGATCAACCATCTCATCATGACGCACCGGATCCCCATCATCTGCCAGGCGGGCGCCGGCGGCGGCTACTACCTGCCCGGCGACGAGGCGGAGGTCGCGCGCTTTTACAAGACGTTTCACGCCCGCGCCATGACCGGCCTGGTCAAGGCGAGCCGCGGTCGCAAGGCAGCGTTCGTCGAAATTATCACCCAACTGTCCCTGGGCTTCGATGATCCCGCGGCCCAGGCCGCCATCGAGCGGCTGCGCCTCACGCCCGACGAGGACCCCGTGCCGGCGTGGGTGCAGCTCACGACGCGTCTGCTCGACCGCCTGCAGGCAGACCCGCAGCGCTATGCCGCGGAGATCCGCGAGCTGCAGCGCGCCTACGGGGACATCTTCGTGCCGCGCGACAAGGTCGTGGAGCTGAAGAAGCGGACGGCGGAGTTCCAGCAGCTCCTCGCCGAGATCGCATAGGAGGCGCACATGCGAAAAGCTACCTTGATACTGGCCGCGGTGCTCCTTGCCGTGTTGGGCTGCAAACGTGATGGCGTCGAGGAGATGTATGAGCAAACGCGAAGCGCAGCGCCCGCCGCCATAGTGGACGGCCAACGCTTCGCCGTGGCGCGTGTCGGTACATTTCGTGACGACCTTGCGTACAACGACGTCCGGGGCATCTACATCATCCGCGATCTGCGGACGAAGCGAGAATTTATCGGTGTGAGCGGGATCGGCATTTCCGAGTTGGGCAGCCATTCCGAGTTCGCGGGGAACATTGCTTATATCCACGAGGACGAACGATGAAGGCCGCCCCCCCCCCCCCCCCCCCCCCCCCCCCCGGCCGGGGGCGGCGCCGCGGGCGGGGCGGGGCCCCGCGCCCCCCCCCCCGCCCGGGGCCCGGGGAGG
>Ga0172381_10007003_pt1 | contig 11218 bp, 10 predicted proteins | sample Leawel6488metaG_FD_119754 | JGI IMG/M metagenome (GOLD analysis project Ga0172381, IMG submission 119754) | Leachate microbial communities from a municipal landfill in Southern Ontario, Canada - Leachate well 64-88 metaG | ecosystem: Engineered > Solid waste > Landfill > Unclassified | place... | reverse complement strand
GAGGTGTCGGCTTCATTTTTAAGCTTGTCGGCTAATTCCAGTAACGCTGTTTTGGCGTCAGTCGCAATGGTGCCGAAAAGGTGTGGAGCGGTAGCAATGCTATAGGTTGCAAGGCCTGCCACATAGGACCAGCCAGGAACAGATGCTATAGGAGTTGTGGATGCATCTGTCCAATACGATGAGGAATCTCCTGTGGCCCTTAACAATTCTACTGCAGCCCATTGAAGTTCGTCGCTTGCCCGGGAATCTCCGTAGGTTCCTGTTCCCACGTCAGAAGGCTGGGTATAGTATTCGGTTGGATTTATTTTTGCCCAATTAAAGGCTTTACTGGCAGCAAAAACACATTCTTTTGCATAATCATTATCGATTTTCCAGAAAACGACACCTGCGAGTGCCATGACTGCTGCAAAATTCAATGTTGCGGTGGTTGTTTTACCAATGGCATAGCGAATGGCTTTGTCTTTTTCTGGCATGACCATTCCAGAAAAGTTCTTGGTCGTGAGCTTATGAAAAACTCCACCATCTTCGTCTTGCATGGTGAGCATCCAATCCAGATTCCATTTAATTTCATCCAAAATATCTGGAGTTGCATTGTCGCTTTCCGGGAGATTCCAGCGAAGAGAGTCGAAATACGCTTTGTTGTATTCGTAGAGTTTCAAAAGGGTGTAAGTGGTAATTCCGCTGTTCACAATGTACTTCCCATAATCACCCGCATCGTACCAACCTTTGGCTCCATTAAACGTTTTGCCTGTTGTTTTGCCAAGTTCCGAGTGATATTGAACCGCCGTGTCCAAGTGGCCTGCGGCACGGGCGTAGATTCCTGCATTTTCTTTGAGAAGTGCTGTTGAGGAACGCTGGAAATAGAAGAATTTGAGAGATGCTTTAGTCACCGCTTCCCAGGCTTTGGCTTGAATGATGATCGGGTGAGAAATGAGGGCTTTATCTTGATAAGCTTGATACGTGCCTGGAGTTTTGAGGCTAGAGAAATCGACTAACCGCACGGAATCTTGTGCGGGTTCCCAGAATGCAATTGCAGACGGTTTCACCGAAAGTTTTTCTGTTCCATTACTGTCTTTGAATACAACATTGGATGCGGTTCCAGCTTCTAAAACGAGTTTTTTGGACGCTTCTGGCAAGAAGCCGACTTGGTTGTGGTACGCTTTTGCCGCAAATACGCTTGGTGTAGCGATTATCGCGAATAAGAGTAGAGTAGAAAAACTTCTCATAGGAGATCTCCGATTCAGAGTTTCCCTAAAACTATCGTATTCTAAATACAAACGCGTAACGGTAAGTATAAAAGACGTTTCCTTAAGTATACGTCCTGTTTACATGCGGAAACAACAGTGCGGAAATCATTTCAAAATGATTGAAATGAGGGATGTACAAAAGTTAAGGAAGTGTTTCGCCAATCAATTGCATTTGCATGGACATGATGTCTTTACATGCTTTTTCACCTAAAGCAAGGAGTGTATCCAGCGTTTTTTTGCTAAAAGACGTATGCTCGCCAGTCCCTTGAATTTCAATGAATTCTTCCGCATCGCGCATGACGATGTTCATATCCACGTCGGCAGCGGAATCTTCTACATAGCAGAGATCTAAATTCGGTTCGCCTTTAACGATTCCCACAGAAATGGCGGTGACAACGTGTTGCAAAACAGGGGCTGTGATCTGAATGCGAGGTTTTACTTTTTTGAGGGCAAGAGCTAAAGCAACGAACCCTCCGATGATACTCGCTGTGCGTGTGCCACCATCCGCTTCAATGACATCGCAGTCAACGACGATCGCATTTTCGCCCAAGGCTTGCAGGTCGGCGGCGCCGCGCAATGACCGCCCGATAAGGCGCTGAATTTCTTGAGTGCGACCGCTCGCGCCTTTGCGTTCACGATCCACGCGTTCATTGGTACTTTGTGGCATGAGCGCATATTCGGCGGTGATCCAGCCCTTGCCTTTACCTTTCAGCCAATGAGGAACTTCCGGGAGGAGAGTGGCATTGCAAATCACGCGAGTGCGCCCCATTTCAATAAGCACCGAACCGTCCGCGCTGGAGACGAAGCCTGGAGTCATACGAATAGAACGGAGTTCATTAAAATTTCTACTGTCAATTCTTGTCATAAGTTGCCTGTTTCCCGCTTAATTTGCGTATTGAAGTTTTTCGGTTTTACCCGCATGGAAGGAGCCTAAGCGGTAGATAAAATCGGTGTATTGTTGCAATTCCTGCAAGGCTTCCACCACAAGTGGATCCTTGGGATTGCCTTCGAATGAAAGATGGAAAATGTATTCCCACGGTTTATCGGGATGAGGTCTGCTTTCGATGCGGGTTAAGTTCAAGTTGCGTTTGGCAAAGGCTCCGAGTGCGCAATAGAGAGTCCCAGATTTCCTCGAATTGGAGAGTTCAAATAACAACGCCGTCTTGATGTCATTGCCATCGGCGATTGTGGCTTGTGTTTTTTGAATGCCATAAAAGCGGGTAAAATTCACGCCCTTAATGTTCTCCAAATTTGTGGTGAGGATCTCAAGCTTGTAGTGCTTTGCCGCATAAACACTCGCGATGGCTCCATCCGTGTGGTTTCCTCGTTTGGCGATTTCTTCGGCGCTTCCAGCAGTGTCATAGTAGGGGACTTTCTCAATTTGAGGATTGCTGCTGAAAAAACGGCTGCATTGAGCGAGGCCCTGAGGATGGCTTAAAACGCGCCTTAAGTCCGCGAGAGTTGTGCCGGGGGCAGCGCAGAGGCAATGTTCAATCTGCAAAGTGACTTCTGCAACAATGGGGTGGCGCCACTTGTAGAGGAGATCATAATTTTCGTAAATGGAACCCGCGGTAGAATTCTCAATGGGAACAGCTCCGCCATCAACCAAATTGGTTTCAATCCCCTGATAAATTTCTTCAAAGGTATTCATGGGGACAACTTCAATGTCTTTCCCGAATAGGTAGTAGGCCGCACTTTCGCTGTAAGCCCCGCGACGTCCTTGTATTGCAATCTTTTTTCGTTCACTCATAGCAGTCTCCTCGCGCCTCTGTAACGCTCTTTCCAGTATTTGGTGGACAGTGGGATGATAGCGACTCCATCTGAAGAACTAGAATGGGTAAAGTTTCCATTGGAAAGATAGATCCCGACATGATTGATTCCCCAGTGGCCTCCGAAAAAGACAAGATCGCCCGTCTGTAAGTCCTCTTGCTCAACAGGTTCACCTAACTTGAACATGGCTCCCGAACTGTGGGGTAGATTTTTTCCTGTCTTTTCCTTATAAATTTGCATGACGTAGCCCGAACAATCTGTCCCATTTTTGGAACTTCCACCATATTTGTACGGGGTGCCGAGCCACAAGTTGACAACTTCCATCCATGCGGAAAGATCTTCTGACACTTCACTGTCAACGGGAGAGTTCAGAGAGTCAGAACTGAGATTGAAATCGTCACCGGTCATTGTGGATTCTGGTGGAGGGCCGTATTCGCCGAGTTCTCGGTCATAACCTGTGCGGGCTGGCACATTGCAAGCGGCAACTAAAGAGAGAAACGTAAAAGCGCAAAGTTTACATAAGGATCGCATCCGTTAGAATTTATAAAAAGTGAGACGCATAATCCATTCCTTTCTCTCTTTCTATATTGAAGTCATGATGATTGACACACTTCTCCGCTACGATACGAATGCGCCTCGTTATACGAGCTATCCTCCTGCGAATCTTTTCCGCCCTGCAGAAACGAAACAAGAAATTGAAGTTCTGTGGCGCGCTTCGAATAATCTCTATCCGCAGAACCTGAGTTTCTATTTTCATATTCCTTTTTGTTCCAAGCGTTGTCTTTTTTGTGGATGTACCTCTGAAGTAATGCAGGATACCTCTGCCCGCGACCTTTATTTTGAAGCCCTCTACTCTGAAATGGCCGAGAAGTTGCTGTGGATCTCGGATAAAAGGCCTGTGACCCAGGTTCATTTCGGGGGTGGCACGCCGACGAGTGTTCCTTTTGAAATTCTAGACACAATTCTCCATAAACTTCGCGCTCGCTTTCCCTTTGCGGAACACGCGGAAATTGCGATTGAGTGCAACCCTTCCAGTGTCACTGAAGAACGGCTTCGCGCCCTTGCTCTGATGGGTTTTAATCGCATCAGCTATGGTATTCAGGATTTTAATCCGGAAGTATTGGAAATCATCGGGAGAGATCCCTCTTTGCTTCCGGTGAAGGAGTTGGTGAAACTCTCTCGGGAACTTCATTTCTCGGGCATCAATCTCGACTTGATTTATGGACTCCCAGGTCAAACGGAAGCAAACTTTTATGACAGCGTGCAGAAGGCTGTGGAAGCGACTCCGGATCGCATTGCTTTGTTCAGCTACGCTCACGTCCCCTGGCTCAAAGAGAATCAGAAACTTCTGGAAAAGTACCCCATGCCCAACGCTCGTGAAAAAATGACGTTTTTCCTCGAAGCTCGCAAACGCTTTATAGAAGCGGGGTTAGTGGATGTGGGTATGGATCATTTTGTAAAGCCCACGGATTCTTTAGCGATCGCCCTTCAAGAGGGTGCGCTGCATCGTAATTTTCAAGGGTATTGTACTCGCAAAACCACGGGGCAGGTCTACGGATTTGGTTCCAGTGCCATTTCACAGTTGGATAATGCGTACACACAAAATATTCATGACAGTGCCCATTATGCGGAACTTCAGCTTTCCGGTAAAATGACGGAGATCCGCTGCCATCCTTTGGATGAAAAACAGAAAGTGCTTCGCGATACCATTGAAAGACTTATGTGTAATCGCCTCCTTCGGGTTGATGAACGCGAAAAGGAAATTCTCGGTGAAGGCTGGGTGCGCCTTCTCGCTTTAGAATCCGAAGGTTTGCTCCTCAAAGTCTCTGATGATGAAATTCGCACGACTGAATTGGGAACGCTTGTGATTCGCTATTTGGCGATGCAACTGGATCCGTTAATGCAGAATCGCAAAACGGAAGGGGTTTTCTCGAAAACCATCTAGGTTTCAGAAAATAAGAGGTTCAGAATTTCGAAGCGGTATGCTTTGGTGATTTACATTGTCATTGTGAATAACTGTAGATCGGCTTTTGTTAAGCATAAAAGAGCCTCCGCATTTTTGCAGAGGCTCTTTTTGAAAAACGAAAGTGAAATTATTTCCCGAAATCACTCGTCGGCGTCATCACTTGCCACAAAATGGCTTTTTGTGCGTGCAGACGATTTTCCGCTTCTTCAAAGGATAAGTTCCGATCCCCATCCATCACGGAATCCGTAATCTCTTCGCCGCGGTGCGCAGGAAGACAGTGCGTTACCTTGCAATGAGCGGGTGCTTTGGCGAGCAAGGCGTCATTAATCTGGAACGGCAAAAAGTGACTTTGTTTGGTGTCTTTTTCACCCTCTTGTCCCATGCTCACCCAAACATCGCTATAAAGAATATCGGCATCTTTAACTGCATCTTCGGGGTTGTTGAATACGCGGTACCGGGTGCCGTGCTTTTTGAGTCCATCCAAAGCTTGATCGACAACGAATTTCGGTTGTTCAAAACCTTTGGGACAGGCGAGTGTAAAATTCATTCCCACTTTAGAAGCGAGGGTCAACAAAGAATTGGCCACATTATTGCCATCGCCGATAAAAGCAACCGTTTTGCCTTTCAGGGAACCATACTGTTCTGTCATCATTTGGGCAAAGGAAAGTGCCTGGCACGGGTGAAAATCATCCGTCAGGGCATTAATGACAGGAATGGATCCGTATTCGGCAAGTTGTTCCACGAGTTCCTGTTTAAAACAACGAATGACGAGGGCGTTGACCCAACGGGACAAACAGCGAGCAACGTCTGGTACGCTTTCCCGCTTTCCAAGACCAATGGAATCCGGAGCCAAAAGAACAGGCATCCCCCCCAGCTGGTGAATGCCAACCTGGAATGTCGTTATTGTGCGGAGAGACGGTTTTTCAAAGAACATACCGATGGTCTGGCCGTGGAAACGGTCAGAGGGTTGTCCTGCTTTAATCTCTTTTTTGAGACGCATAGCAATGGCGACGGTTTCGAGGATTCGCTCCTCGTTCCAATCGCTGAGACGTAACAAATGGCGATTGCGATTGATCATTGTCCGATCCTTCCAGTTGTCCCGTTTGGAAAACAAAAAGACCGGTCCAAAGGGGGTTCCTTGGGCGGTCTGTGGTCCCAAAATCGGGGAGAGAAAGAGGAAATGTACATATTTATGTTTTCTTTTGTGGAGAAGAAAGCAGAAAATAAGTATTTTTGGCCCATGTTTAAGGAATTTGCCCCCGCCAAGATTAATCTTTTTCTCGACATTTTGCGAAAACGCGAAGATGGTTACCATGATTTGGGAACCTTTTTTCAAACAATTAATGTGGGCGATACGCTTCAAGGATCCGTTGAACCGAATGGCGAAATCACACTTTGCTACAATCATCCGCAGGAATATCCGGTAACGAGTGACCTCGTTTACAAAGCAGCGAAACTGCTTCAAGATAAATTTCAGGTTAAACAAGGGGTCTCTTTTTATTTAGAAAAACAACTTCCTTTGGGAGCTGGATTAGGGGGTGGTAGCGCTGATTGTGCGGCCGCTTTGCGCCTTCTTAACAAATTATGGAATTTGAATCTGTCGTTTGAATCATTAGCTTCTTTAGGGGCTTCTTTGGGTGCGGATGTCCCATTTTTGGTGCGCGGAGGCTCTGCGCTTGCTGAAGGCATTGGCGAAAAATTGACCCCAATGGATTCTCTGGCTTTACCAAAAGGGGTGACTTTGCTCGTCGCCACTCCCCAGTGTGCTGTGCCTACGAAGATGGCTTATGCGGGTTGTATTCCTTCTGGCAATGCGCGTTGGGAAACTTATAAGAGATCCAATTACGCGGCTCTTTCTGGTGAATTTTACAATAAATTTGAAGAATCCGTATTTCCGCAGTTCCCCCTGATTGTTGAGATGAAATCCTTTTTTCTTGCAAGGGGTGCAACGCAAGCTTTGATGTCTGGTTCAGGGGCTTCTGTTTTTGCCTTATTTGAAAGTGAGGCAATGGCTGTTTCTGCGCAGCAATCCTTGGGCGAAAAGGCTCGTTGGAGTGCCGTAACGCAATTTTTTGCGGGTTTTTGAGAAAAGAGACCTTTAAATTTCAAAATTCAAGTGCTATCTTTGGGGCTCCCTATGGGGTATCGTCAAGTGGTAAGACAACGGATTTTGATTCCGTTATTCGTTGGTTCGAGTCCAGCTACCCCAATAGGTTTTTTTTAACTGGAGAATTCCATGGAATTAACAACACTCAAAGCAACCTCGAGAGTATCGGGCGCATCACGCAATGTAGCGCGTTTGCGTAAAGCTGGACAAGTTCCGGCTATCTATTATGGTAAGGGTTTGGAGTCTGTGAGCATTAGCGTTAGCGCTATTGAACTTCGCAAGGTCCTCGCCCCAGGCAAGCGTTATACGCTTTTGGATCTTGAGATCGATGGCAAGGCAGGCAATCCGGCTTTGGTTTATTCGTTCCAAAAAGATTGCATTACTCAAGCGATCACACATATCGACTTTTTGAAGATCGATGAGACGACTCCAGTGAGTGTTCGTATCCCTGTGGTTCTCTCCGGTATTCCGGTAGGTGTTAAGAATCAGGGTGGTATTTTCTCTCAAGAGAATCGTTATATCAAGCTCTCTGTGGTTCCAGGTAAAATTGCCGCAAACCTCTCCTTGGATGTTTCTGATTTTAATGCAGGGACGACTTTCTATGCTAAGGATTTTAAGCTTGGCGAAGCAACCCTCGTTTCTCCAGCTCGCACGGTGATTTTTACGATTTCGACCAAGTCTAAGGCACTCAAGCAAGATGCTGCTGCCGCTGCTGCTGCGCCTGTTGCTGCTGCACCTGCCGCTGCACCTGCTGCGACTCCTGCTGAAAAGGGCGATAAATCTGAAAAGGCTAATAAGAAGTAATCGCTTTTGGTTCTTTTATGGAAAAGCTCGCCTCAGTGCGGGCTTTTTCTTTTAGGGCCATTTTAGATTTGAAAAAAAGTTTAATTTTGTGCAGAGGTTTTTATGTATCTCATTATCGGACTCGGGAATCCGGGAAGTAAATACGAGCATACGCGTCATAACTTAGGCTTTATGGCTCTAGACTGTCTTGCAGATTCCTCCCTCCCTTGGAAATCCGAATATAAAGCGTTGACTCAAAAGCTTCGTTGGGGTGGTCACGAAGTGGTACTTGCGAAACCCCAGACGTTTATGAACTTGAGTGGTGAAGCCGTTCAGGCCTTGATGAGTTGGTATAAAGTTCCCGTGACGAATGTGATTGTGATGGTGGATGATGTGACACTAGATTGTGGTCGCGTGCGCGTGCGCGGGAAAGGGAGCCATGGAGGTCAGAATGGGCTCCGCAGTATCATCGAAAAAGTGGGCGATGCATTCCCGAGAATTCGGATTGGCGAAGGAAAATGTCCTCCGTGCTGGGAAATGTCGGATTGGGTGCTTTCCAAAGTATCGAGTGAAGATAAGATTGCTCTAAAACCTGTTTTTAAACATATACCTGCCATTGTGACGTCCTTGATGAATGAGGGCGTAGAAGTTTGTATGGGTCGCTACAATGGCCCGTTAGCGGAATAATTACTATCTTTACCCTAATGCGGGGACCTCTGAAAGAAGTTTATTTTTTTAGGCGTTCCTGAAAATTCCACTGAGAGCACTTATGAATCCTGAAGTGAATACCTTGCTCGAATTGGATCGGTTAGAAGTAAGCCGATTGAATTTGGAGTGTGCTCAGGCTTCTTTATCCAGTAAAATTTCTGAAAAGCAATCCATTTTGGCTTCGGCTCTTGCTGATTTAACGGATAAAAAAAATATTGTGGAAGCTTCTGAAAATGCGCTTTATGCTTTTTCTGGAAGAGTCATCATGGATACGGGTCGCATTAATCGGTTACAGAGTCTTTCTCTGGAAAATGTTTCTCAGAAAGAATATGAAACCATGCAAGCCGAACTGTTGACTTATCAAGAACGGATTCGTCATTCTCGAGAGGAACAGTCAAGATTGCGGGGAATGCTCCCCAGTATTCGTGCAGAGCTTGAATTCATTCGTGCTGATTTTGATCGTCTTGAAGAAGTGTTACTTCCAGAAATGGAAACGTTGAAAAATGAACTCGCTGAGTGTATTGTAAAAATGAATCAAACGGCAAATGATATCGTGACTTTGCGAGATCAACTTCCTGTTGCGGATGCTTCTGCTTGGGCTCTGTGTGTACAATCCCGTGCAGCCTTGGTTCGCAAAGGGGATCGGACAACCTTTCTTTCTGAGATGTCACTAGGGGAGGATTCTTGCAAATTTTGTTTTGTGAATTTACCCAAACAATTTTTGGTAGATCTCAGCCAGTGTAACTCTTATTTGGAATGCCCCAATTGTGGGTGCTTTCTTGTATTTAACCCTAAAAAAGTCGTGAGGAAATAATGATAATTTTAAAAGAAGCTCTGACTTTTGATGACGTTCTGCTTGTTCCGGGCGAATCAGAAGTCTTGCCTAGTAATACCGACTTGAGTGTTCAGCTTGCCCCTAATATTAAACTCAATATTCCAATTATAAGTGCCGCAATGGATACTGTGACGACAGCTCCTTTGGCTATTTCTTTAGCTTTGCAGGGCGGCATCGGTGTGATTCACAAGAATATGTCGATCGCTGAGCAGGCTGCAGAAGTTCGTACGGTGAAACGTTGGCAGTCCGGTATTGTTTTTGATCCCGTGACATTGGATGAAGATCAACCGGTGAGCGATGCTATTGCTATGAAGGCGCGTATTCAAGTGAGTGGATTCCCGATTCTTTCTAAAGGAAAGCTGGTGGGGATGCTCACGAGTCGTGACCTCCGGACTATCACTGATTTTTCAGTGAAAATTAAAGATGTCATGATAAAGGATCTCATTACAGCGAGCCCCAAGGTAAGCCTTGTGAAGGCTAAGGAATTGCTGAATGCGAACCGCATTGAAAAATTGCCTTTGGTCGATTCTCAGAAAAATTTGAAGGGCCTTATCACTCTGACAGATATTTTGAAACGCGAAAGCAACCCTGCGGCGAGCCTTGATAAGAATGGTCAGTTGCTGGTGGGCGCTGCCGTGAGCACTTCCGCTGATACATTGCAACGTGTAGAAGCACTGGCGGAAGCTGGGGTGGATATGCTTGTGGTGGATACCTCTCATGGTCACCATATTGGGGTGCGCAATATGGTAAAAACCTTACGCAAAAAATATCCAAAATTGACGCTCTGTGCGGGGAATGTGGTTACCCCAGAGGCTGTCACGGAACTTGCCAAGTGTGGCGCGGATATTGTAAAGGTGGGCATCGGTCCTGGTTCTATTTGTACTACCCGGATTATTGCTGGTGTGGGTTATCCGCAGTTCTCAGCAATTGTGGAATGTGTTGAAGCCGCTAAAAAAGCGGGAATCGGTATCATCGCCGATGGAGGCATCAAGTATTCTGGCGATATCGCGAAGGCACTTGCCGCTGGCGCTCGCGCGGTGATGCTTGGAAGTCTTTTTGCGGGTACCGAAGAAAGCCCCGGAGAAATTATTCTCGCCGATGGCCGTAGCTTTAAGAGTTATCGCGGTATGGGTTCCATTGGTGCTATGAAAGATGGTTCCAAGGATCGTTATTTCCAGAGCAACATTACCGATACAAAGAAGTTTGTTCCGGAAGGCATTGAAGGCCGCGTGGCTTATAAGGGTCCTCTTCGCGATACCGTGTATCAGTTGGTCGGCGGTATTCATCAGGCGATGGGTTATGTGGGTGCTAAAGATCTTCAATCAATGCACAAGCTCGCTCGTTTTGTTCGCATTACCAATGCGGGTCTTCGTGAATCCCATCCGCATGATGTGACGATTACGACGGAAGCGCCGAACTATCGAGCCTAGTCGTGAAGAGACAAATGAAAAAATCCTTGTAGCAATACGGGGATTTTTTTATGGAGATACAAGCAAAAAAAAGACGCGATATTAGTCGCGCCTTTTTCAAAACATTTTTTCAGGGGCTTATTTACAAGCTCTCTCGGACGCGGCAGCAAGAGAGAGCAACTCCGCTTCTTTATAAGGCTTTCCGATCCATTGCATACCGATAGGAAAACTTTCCACGGTGCCACAGGGGAGGGAAATTCCAGGGAGACCGGCGAGGTTTAAACTCACGGTGTAAATATCGGAAAGATACATGGCCATCGGGTCGCTTTCATTGACGCCACGGTGGAGAGGAAGTCCCGGCATGGTAGGGCTTGCGATCACATCACAGACTTC
>Ga0172381_10007002_pt1 | contig 11219 bp, 18 predicted proteins | sample Leawel6488metaG_FD_119754 | JGI IMG/M metagenome (GOLD analysis project Ga0172381, IMG submission 119754) | Leachate microbial communities from a municipal landfill in Southern Ontario, Canada - Leachate well 64-88 metaG | ecosystem: Engineered > Solid waste > Landfill > Unclassified | place... | reverse complement strand
CAGGTTGTTTACGTTGGCGGAAGAAAATTCGCATCTGATCAAATCTTAACCACCGGCTTCGCCCTGCTCCAGGATCCTGAATACCACAAAGCGGCTCACAAGGGTCGTGCAAAGAAAGAAAAAGTTGCTGGTGAAGAGACCAAAGAAGCTCCCGTTCAAATCAAGAAAAAAGTTTGGCAAGCCTAATCTGCTGAATTGATCAACGTGTTAGAATGGGGTATCTCGGGATACCCCATTTTTCCTAAAAGAGGAAGAATCCTAAAAGAGGAAGTCATGGATAAGAGTTCAATACTTCACATATACAACATTCTTAAACAAGATGCACAAAATACTCCTTCAATAACCCTTCCAAGATTGAACAAAGCTCTCGGTATAGTTATGACCAAGGATTATAAAGTCAAATATTATACAACCATGACATCATGTACATGTCCAGATTCCAGTCAACGAGGATTCTTCGTTTGCAAACACAGACTTGCGTTCTTCATGCAACATCCTACCGAAATGCTTGAATTACGATTCAATGATGAGGGTCCATGGGATCCAATTTATAAAGGGAGATAAAGATGACTGCTGACGATGAATTTCCAACTATAACCTCCAATGAGGTTAAGAAAGATGCAACTGTTATCCTGAAAGATGGTACTGAATGTACAGTTATTTGCAACAAGCGAGGGAATTTACGAATGCTGAAAGTTCCTCGATATAGAGCTCCGGGAGAGTTTGATATGGGAGATGACTATGTGTTCAAATGGAAATTTGCAATTCAAGGGGGAGTAAAGTACAAAGTTGTTCTTACGACTGCTCAAGTAAATCAAGAGCAAGTTATCAATCAGTTTGACTCTATGTTTTGAAATTATTTTACGGAAACTTTCGAAATAAAGGATGGAATTCTAAAGATTCTGTCCTTTTTTATTTCTGTTACTATGCTACTCAGATATCCATTGGATAATCCCATATAAGATTCAGCTTCGGTAGGGAGATGCAGAAGATAATCCTCAGCATCATTCCAACAGATATGATATGAATATGTGCAGTTGTCAAAGTCAGGACTTAAGTCTTTTCTCCAGATTCCTAAATCGCATGGTCTACCGGATTTGAGATCCAGAAGAGACTGAAACGTTATCTGAAACAGAGCTCTTCCAGCTATGTCAATTGACGTTGAACAATTTCTGTCAGACCCAGGAGAGAATTTGGTACTCTTTGTAAGATACCACAAATCAACTAATAAACATTTTTCTGAATAATTGCGAGATATTACTTCCTGATATCTTAATCCTTTTAGTATGTCATCTACATTATTCCATGATCTAACTACATCCTCAGTTTGAGGATCATATCCAGTTCCACATTCTCCTTCCTTCCATATCAGATGAGAGGAGTCAATAAAACATTGTAATAAGTGAAGTCTACAGGATCGTTCCTTTTTCATCTTCATTTACCTTCTACTGCCAAACGCACCAAAACCACCTATTTGGGATTATTTTAGCCTTGCTACAACGTTCATTTTTATTCGCTACTGGCTATATGGCTATATACGCACCTATGCAAAACAAATAAAGAATTGTTATTTATACTTTCCTTCAAGAAGATTAACTATTGAGTTCATACGAGCTATACTCATGGATATACTTGATACCTGAGAAATCATATAGACTATGAGATGAACTCCGTCTATATTCTCGGTTATTTGTCCTGTCATAAATTTGGTGAGAAAAGATAAACTTTCCTCATCAGTATCGCGTATATTCTTCAGTATCTCAATGAAGTCTATTGCGGGAATAGTTCTTACATCTTCCCACTCTGCTATTGTGAAGGATATTCTGGACTCAGGACACAACTGATTAGGACAAGTCACCTCTCCATCAGTTGTTCCTACCGGAATGTTACCGCACCTGAGGAAATTTCTCACTTATCACCAGTCACATCGACGACGTCATCTTGAGCGGCTTCAACTTTCTCTATCCGCACCCCACACGCTCTAGTCACGGTACACTCTGGACATACCTCGGAAACGGTAGAAGAAAGAACTGTTCTGCCGTTGCGTATATTCATTGTAGTATGTCTTGTTCCAGGAGTTTCACCTGGGAAATCTTTTCCACATTTCATGCAGATTGTCATGGTTTCACCGTATGAATCAAAGCTTGAATTTTTGCTATTGCTGGATCATATTCTACCATTGCAAGAAGTTGTATAAGTTGAACATGAGACAAGGAGTTCAAATCTATTTTGACAGTTAGCATATTTTTCCCAATATTTTCGAGATCCTGTTCAACATCTTCTTTGCTATCAACTAACTTCTGAAGTATATGCTCAAATACGGATATTGTATTAGTAATCTCTTTGAGCTGATTACGTTTGTTAGCTTCCTGTATTGCCCTATCATAAGTTGAGCTCATTGTTTTCTCCTTCTGTTTTCAAGCTCTCCACGAAGATATACAACTAGATCAAGTGCTTCCTGATAGGCATCTTCCATGAAATCTCTACCATTATCAACTTGAAGAGGAGTTCCATATCTTTTTCTTCCGAAATTATCTCGTTCCTTCATATCTTCAATAACCATATCCCAAACAGGTTTTGAATTGTTGGGAATTGGATTTGGTTGCTCCTCAGGATTTGATGCATATATTACTTCCTGAGAATGTCCGCAATGAATACAGATAGGATGTATAATGGTTTCCTTAGTAACATCCTCTACTTTTATTTCTTCTTCATATTTATTATGACATCGGGTACATTCTATTTGAGTAGCAAATACTTTTGATTTAGACATTAGTCCTCTATAAATCTTACATATCTGAATGTAAATCTTGAAGCCCACTTTTTGCAATAGGGAATATCACCCTCACAACACCAAACAATCTTTGGCTTTTCTATTCCAGTCATTCTTGATGCAGTTGTGATTGATCCAAATACCCTTTGATCTTCAATACGAATTATTGGATGACTAACATTTCTATTTCCTTTAAGATATGAAGACTCTGGATCATCATGTCTACTGAAATACTTTACTATATCCCAGTCAGCATCTACATCTGGATTTACACCTATATTCTTGAACTCATTCAATTTTATAGAAAGTATATCTCTTCCAGAGCTTATGGAAGGAAGGGTAGAAAATTCTGCCTTGAATAATAGCTTGTATTCCTCTTGATACAGTCTAAAATGTTTAGAAAAAGCCGCAGATGATTTTCGTTCAATTCTTATTACCTCTAGGAATCTTGGAATTGTGAATGAAATTCCAATAATTGCAGGATTTGATTGATAGGTTTTCTTTATAGCTCTGTATATTTTTCGTACATCATCATAGTATTTCTTTGGACCTTGACCTCCGTCTACTGATCTGGTTCTATTTGACTCAGGTCTTTTTAGTTCAATTATTTCAGGAGGAGTACTAAAATCTTTCAGATCTCTGTCTTTGATAAACTGATTATACCATTCAAATCTCAATCCATTAAATACATTCTTTGAGTACCGATTGCAATTGACTATTATATCTTTTGCTTTTATGCTGATGTCTTTTTGATTGGGACTTTCAAAATTTATGGAATAAGCAGCAGACTCAGGACACGAGAATATTTTACTTGTGTCTACTGATATCACTCTTCTATCGCCTATTCCACCAACCCAATCATTATCCATTTACCAGAATCTCCATAAGAATAACCTTGCAAAGAGCTCTACCAAGATGATTAGCTGAGTGAGTATATCCGGTAGATCCGGTAACTGTGAATCCGTTTGATGGATGATGAGTTATCGAAAATTTTCTTCCCTTTCTAGCCCATGCAAATAATAATTTCGCTACCATATCTTCTTCGTCACAGAAATTTCCTGGACAAATAACTTTTCCACTTCTACTAACAAGTTCTCGTTTCAAAAGTGAAGTAGATGCTCTTTCTCCTTTGAATACATAAGTTTCAATTAGCTCGTTCAGAATTGCTATGTCCTCTATAGATCTGATGTCTTTTTCAGTAACTGTCATCATACACTCCTAAGAGTACATTCTTCTGGAGTAACGTCTTCTCTCCATTTGGTAAAGGCTGGATGACGAAGAGCTCCGCTGGTGAATAGGATCTTACCGCGAGCTTCAAAAACATTACCGATATAATGTTCTTTATTCAGCCAAATCTCATCTCTAAGATCATCGCTGAAGCCACCTCCAACTGTGCAGACTTTGACTAATTTCTTGTCGATTACCAAAGATCCCTCAAGAGCTCCAAGAGTTCCCTCTAGTCTTCCAGCACCCTCTTTGAAACCAGAGACAATGTAGTTCATAGTAGCAATCTTCTTTAATCTTGCTTGACCATATGAGAGATTGAAATTAGCATCTGAATTCTTAAATACTATTCCCTCAAATCCTGAATTTACAACACAAATTTCCCATAACTTTTTCCAATCAGTGGATACTGTTGACTGGATTCGGATGAATTTTTTGCTAAATTCCTCTGGAAAATCACCCTCCAAAGAATATACATAATCCATTCTGTTGCAGTATGGAAATATTCTGTAGTCTATACCTCTAACTTCAATGCAATCAAACACGACAAATTTTTCTTTATCCTTGTGAGTTTGAGCCCAATTAGTTCCATGAATCCATTCGCATAAGAATACACAATCTGGAAGATTGATATCAAACCAGAACTTTTCCTCACCACCAGAAGTGATAACGGTAGCATAACCATTTTTGATCGTTACCATAGTCCACCAACCATCAAATTTTGGTTGGCAGACGTCATACTTCGATAGATCAATGGAATCAAAATCCATATCCTTCATGTCAAACTTGAATGGAGAAATGTCAATTTTTTCCGGAGTCATCTTTTATCCCTTCTGCTATAATCTCTAGAATTTTGTCTTCCGGTAGAGGAGTAAGTCCATTTGCCACCAGAGCGAAATATACATTTGGTTGAAGTGATTTCAACCAGGATAAAAATCCCATTTTGTTTATTGGATATTTGATCAGATAAACGCACATATCCTGCCATTTGTTAGATTGCTCATCGAATATCTTGGCAACCTCAGCTGGAGATTTGCATTTTTCTCTTCTCATTCGAATGTTAGCTTCTCTGATCATTTGTTGAAAGATCAATTTGAGTACAATGACTGGATCTCTATGAGTTACTCTTCCTTCCATAAATTGCTTGGCGTATTCTTGAGCTTTCATTCATTCTCTCCGTCTGCTGAAATAGGTTTGAATCCCCAATGAGTGACTTTCTTTCCCCAAGCTATCCACAAATCATATTTATGGGAATATGTATCCAAATAAACTTCTCCGGTTGAAAGACAAACTAATACCTCCTCAGAATCCTGACTGGATCCCTCTTTAATTGGAGGTTTTTCTTTTGATTCTTTATTCCAATAAAATAATTGCATTAGATCCAGCCTGTGAACATCTTCTTGAAAAGACGTGCAGTCATCAAAGAGTCATAAGCTGATCCATGAAGTTTTCCTTCTTCAAACTCCAACTCTGCTTTTGAGCAAGCATTCTTCAGCGATAACCATTTCATTTCTTTGAAGAATTCTTGAGCAAAGTCCATAACATCAATGGCAACGGTAGGATTAAAGTATGACGCGGTAGTAGGATGCCACTGATTGAATGATTGATGCATCAAGCGAATGTCATAGAATATGTTGTATCCTAGAACAGGTTTTCTTGACATGAGATTACCGGTAAGGAACTTCCACCAGTAATCTATTGTATTTCCTTTTTGGGACATTTCGTTGGTTATTCCATGAATTGTAATGGCTTCTTCAGGAATACGATTCTTTGTCTTGATAACTTCACTGAACAGAATCTTTTCGTCCATAAGACTGATTACGGATATTTCGCAGATTTCTGCATTACCGTCTAGACCTGATGTTTCAGTATCAAATACAACTGCTTTTGAAAGATCAATTTCAAACATATCATCTCCTAGACTGCTGACTGTACCATCATTTCGAATTGTTCAGATGGAGTTCCTGTTTCATTTACCATATCCCGATAGATACTCGTTATATTCTCAAGAGCTTTCCAGGAATACTCAGAGTTTTCATTTTCGGTTATGATATTTATTCCGCATAGCAAAGTAGATAGAAGAAGAATTGCACTATTTTCAGATCCTTCTTTGGATAGACTAGAGATCATTCTGGAAATTATGGATTTGTAAAGAAACATTTTCCATAATCCAGATATAGTCTTTTTTTGATCCAATCCATTTTCTTTGCACCATGTCTTGAGTTCTGGAACAGTTTTTCTAAATTCCAGGTAATCCTGTATCGGTTGTATAATCACTAATCTTCTCCTTTAAGAACAACTATTTGATCTCGAATGTATAGAACAAGAACATCAATGCAGATTGTACTCCAGACAGGAAATGTTACTCCCCACCAACTCCAGTCAATAGCTTTGAATACTTTCAGTAACACAAGAACTACCGTGATAAAGAGTATTCCAAATACAGATGAATGGGAAGATTTGGGTTTTACGGTTACATTCATTTCAACTCCTCTGTAACACTATTACTGATTTGTACATATGAATTGAGTAGACAATTGAATCCAATCCTTGGATATTTTGACAAGATTTATAGAAATCTCCTGTTCCAAGATTAGAAAATTGAATGTTTCTCTCCATGTCAAATATCCATGGATAAAGAATATCCTTGTCGGAGAATACCGGAGTAAAGTTGCAATGAGTATCCTCTATAAACCATAGACCACCTGATTTGAGTTTGGAGAATCCCTTTGTTACAGAGGCTATACAATCATTAGGTTTATGGCTTCCATCATCAATTACAAAATCTAGTCCATCTGGAATATTTTCCCAAACTTCGGGATCTGCTTGATGTCCTCTCAAAATAGATACTCCTTCTATTTCTTTAGGAGTTCCTCCAAATTCAGTGTAATCATCTATCATAAGAATTGTTCCATGAGAGAAGTACTCTCTCCACATTCTTGCAGAGGCTCCAGATGGACCTATTCCAATTTCAACAAGATTTACTGAATCTTCTCGTCTGCATTCCATCCACTCTTCGTACATTGGAGTATAATTATGCTGAGATGCTTGTTTATCTGTACCGAACTTCTTTGCTAATTCTTCCAAACTATTCATGTTAAGTTCTCCTAATGTGTGAAAATACTACATAGATTATATCCATTTGAATAGTCTCCCATACCCATCAGGAATTCCTGTATTACATATTCTTAACATGTCATTATATCGTATATGAAATATTTTGCAGGCTTTATGGGATCCTTCAACTATCTCTCCAGTATTTACGAATAATACCTTCTTTCTATTTGCAGTAAGAGTATGAGATATTGAATTTTTACTTTTTGACTCCTCGGATGCAGAAAACGTAAATCCGGAGAATCCTCCTGATTGAGTATTATATCCATAAGGAATTATTGAATTAAATTCATGAATAAATTTTCTTTCCTGAAGATCCAATTCCTCTGGATCTTCTGAATCGAATAATTCCTCTATAGAAAAATTATCTATTCCATAGATTTCTCCATCCTTGAATAGAGATCTTCCTTTGCAACTCTTGTCGAAATGTTGAGCAAATCTTCTAGACAATAGGATGGAAGTTTGTCCTATGTATGATTTACCCGTAATCTTGTTTACTATTCTGTATATTTTCATAGAGCCCCGGAAGGAATTCGAATCCTTAACAATTTGATTAGAAGTCAAATGCTCTATCCATTGAGCTACCGAGGCAAGTGGGTGGAAGCCCGTAGTACGTTGAACTTCCACCCGATCATGAGTACGTATTCTCTAAGTATGTGCTCTCATTAGGTTATCCTGAATACCAGGACTTCTAATCCTTACGAGTCTATTGGCAGATTTGATACCACGAGTCTGGCGAGCACGTTGACCAGACTCTCGCAATCTTTTCTTTGATTCCCGTTGGAGTATTCGTACCTGTAATCTGCAATAAGATAGGGAATTATTGAAAAGATTCTGCGCAAAATCCCAGAATGAGAAAATCGAAGTCATCGTTCCTCGAAGATTATAATGCAGAATAACTTGATTCTTTCAGAGTTATCTGCGAAGGTCACATTGGGAGTGACATCTTGGGAAGAGATCATCTATTTCCTCGTATTCCTTGTGGTTTTGGGCATAACTAATAATAGCATATTTGAAGGCACATTACAATCTTTTTGGCAAAGTGAATAAATTTCATTTAGCTTCATAGTCTACTGCATCTTTGAATAAACCACCCTCAAACAAAGGTTGAGAATACTTCTCTAAGAGATTTGTAAGAATACTCTGATCGTGTCTATGTTCCATGAATCCAAGGAAATTGTTATCGCTGGGATCATCTGATATAATGTTTCTTATGGTGCATAGCTCAAGCCAGTCAGAGACAATACCCATTCCGTCATATCTAGCTGTTACAACTCCAGCCCATACTTGATTTAAGTTCCAGTATGTAACTTCATCACAATCCATTCCAACAAAGCAAGATCTTTTAGTCCATAACTTATGTGGATAGGATGTCTCAGAAGCAGAAAGAAAACAAGTTGACTTCATAATTTTATCAAAGGATTCTTTTCCAGAAGGAACAACTGAGGAGTCAAGATATATAACATCATCATCATACTGTAAAGCATCCATAATTATATATGGTTTCCACGCCCAAAGACCATTTCCTTTTGGAATATCCAAAATATCTTTATTTCTTGGATAGAACTCGGTAGACTCAAGCCAACTTCTATCATAGGGCTTGAATGGAATATTCCATTCCTCGCATATTCTTTTCAGTCTGTTTACCATATTAAGATAACCTGGATTTGATGAAAAAGAAATCACTAACATTTTTTGACTCCTTTGGCGTTGGCCAACCGTAAAGCAAATTTAGGAATAAAACCATGCCCACATAACGTTCAATTTTGCGTTTATTTTATGGCATGGCTGTATTTATACCTATGCAAAAACAAATAAAGAACTAATTACATCATGGTTCTGAATCTTAATTTTGATATCTCTTTATCTCCTTGAATCTTAACTTCGAACTCCGCTCCAAAATCTGTACGAAGTCTATCCTGAAGGGTCATAAGATGACGACCCAGTCCCACAGGATTTTTCCACTTGAAATCTATCCTTCTTGACTGTGCCATCATCTGAAGAATAACGAATAGTTCCTGATAGGTATGCCACTCTGAGGCTTCACTTGCTCTTGAAGATATCCATTCTTCAATAAGCGATACCGCTTGAGAACTTTCCTTCAACTGTCTTAGCTGACTATCTACCATTGAAAGTAATCCAAGATTGAGAGCTTTTCCATCCACTACTGTACTCTGCTCTATTCTTGCACAGAATACCGTAAAGTCTACAAGACGACTTTTGGTTGGAGTCTTAACGGTAGGATGTTCTGTAAGAGTTTTTATGATATTGTTTAGTTTTCGCAAAAGATCAGCCCAGATCTTTGAATGATTTTCTTTGATCTTCTTTTGCATCTGATGTTCTGCCAGAGGCTCATCTACTTTCTGCATTTCAAGAACCAAGAGTCTACTAAACAGAGTCTCATCGCTGAAGGGCATATTGACAGCGGTAACTGCAACGAAACATTTGGGATTGATGACGTGTTTTACGTTGGTCTTGTAGAGTTCCCTGAGTTCAATTGAGTTACCAGTTGCCAATTTATTGAGCATATCGATCATCCAGTAAGCTCCTGACTTTTCAAGATTGTCAAGAACCAATAGACGATGACTTGCTATACTTGCTCTGAATGCGTCTTGCTTGTCGGTAGGAATACCAAGAACATCTGAGTCAGGATCTTCATATATCCTAAGAACTCTTCGTATTGCTGTCGTCTTTCCTGATCCTGGCTCTCCAAGCATTGCGAGAATTGGTTTAGTTGGAAGAAGTTCTTGAAAGAAGAATGCAAGAAGCCATGCCTTCAATAATTCTCTTTGTTCCTCTGGTTTTGCTGGAGCATCAGATGACATAGTAAATGAAACATCATTCACAAGATAATCCCAGGCATCAATAGGTTCTGACTCAAAATCTGGAACTATGAATCTTTTGTTAGGATTGGTAACGAACATATATCCGCATTCACCATTGTAAGCAGTCTCTATTTCTTTTCCGTCAAGAATGTATACCTCTGGTCCTCCAAGATTTACATACAGTCTTGAGGGATTCTCTTGCCAGAAGGTTCTATTCTGAACCTGAACAATAGGTGCTTCTCTAAGAATTCTAAGCCTTAGTTCAAGAAATACCAGTTTACTGAAGGGATCTGCTGGATTCATTCCGAATCGTTTGTTGAGAATAGCTCTCCACATTTCTGATCCTTCTTCTGTTACCGAGTGATCATCTGAGTCATACCAGTAAGCATAATTCTGATCAGTTTGAAAGAGTTTACAACCATTATCATTTAGTATTGACCAGATTGTACTACTTGCGAGTCTTGCATTTTCTATTGGAGGACGACCCTTTGTGAATCTTATGTCATCAATTTGTGCAACGGAATCAGGAGCTTTTAGTTGAGATACAAGCTCTGTTAGCTTCTGCATCACAGATACCGGAAGCATTTCTCCGAGACCTTGTCTTCCTCTTATTCCTTTTCCTTCCCTATGTTTTTCAAATGTATACTCAACACTTTCGGTTCTATTGTATACATCTGGATCTCCTGCGGCGTCGCATATTTGTTCCATTAATGATTTGGTTTGCTCAAGACCCCAATTTTCATGAGCTAGATATCCAGCTAGATAAAGACTTAAATCATGACTTTTTCCATTTCCCCAATTACTAGCCATCAATTTTACTAATTGAATTTCAGCTGAAGGTTCCTCAGATATCAAAGATAAAACGTCATCGTTGTCAGCTCTGTATGAGAGTATAGAACTCTCATCCATCAATGGACATCCTTCCCATCCATTATAAGGATCTACAAATCTGGATCTTTCATGAGTTCTTGGATGAAGTCCCAAAGGTATCTTAAGAAGATTTCCTTTTGGATGTCCTTTTGGAAGAGAGGATTGTTTAGGAAAACATTCTACATGAACTGTTCCTGATACTGCAAATCCTTCTTTTTCCCTAATCCAATCAACTACTTTCTTGGCTTTTGAGGCCTCCATAGGCTCTTTGAGGAATATAAGAACATGATATCCTTTTCCTCCAGAGAACTCTACACAGTATGGAACTGAACTCAAAACTCTAGTAAGTTTAAGAACTATATCTCTCGAGGCTGGAAGATTATCTTTTGCATCAACATCAAATCCTAACCATT